>Ga0247816_10001199_pt1 | contig 12961 bp, 6 predicted proteins | sample UWRJL209509C1_FD_179930 | JGI IMG/M metagenome (GOLD analysis project Ga0247816, IMG submission 179930) | Plant litter microbial communities from Arlington Agricultural Research Station in Wisconsin, United States - UWRJ-L209-509C-1 | ecosystem: Environmental > Terrestrial > Plant litter >...
CTATCTCTACCTGCTCTGGGTGACCCTGCAGACCGTGCTCCTGGTGCTGGTCCCGCCGATCGGCTCCGCGTCCGGCAACGCGAGCCCGCTCGACCTGGTCAGCCTGTTCATCCGGCCGAACTCCAACCTCTGGTTCATCTACGCCCTCCCGCTGTTCTTCGCCATCGCCTGGCTGGCCCGCCGGGTGCCGGCCTGGCTGCAGGTCCTGGTCGCCGCCTCGATCAGCGTCCTGTTCGGTACCGGGCTGCTGCACACCGGGAGCCCGTGGGACAAGATGGGGCGCTACCTCGTGTTCTTCATCGTCGCCATCTGGCTGGGACCGTTCGTCAGGCAGCTGGTGCCCCGGCTCCGGTGGTGGCACGCCGTGCTCCTGGCCGCACTGTATGCCGGGGCGACGATCCTGGTGGTGAAGCTCGACCTGCTCGACGTACCGTTCGTGCTGCTGGCGACCAGCGCACTGGCGGTGTCGGTGGGGATCGCGGTGGCCGTGCAATTGAGCAAATGGCCCCCGTTCGACTGGGTGCGCTACCTCGGCACTCGAACCCTGCCGATCTACCTCGCCCACACCTTCCCGATGATCATCCTGGCCGCCGTGCTGGTTCCGCTCCGTCCAGAACCCGGGCCAGTGCTCGGCACCGCTCTCCCGCTCGCCCTCACCGTTGTGGCGATCGTGCTGGCCCTGGTCGGGTACCGGCTGCTCGGTGGTGTGCCCGGCCTGTTCACCCTGCCCGTCGCCCACTGGGCAGACCCGGCGGCACCGGCTCGAGCCGAGAGATCAGGCCCGGACGTCGCCCGCTCGAGGTGAAAGCGTTTCCAAAGCGCGGCGCAGCGCCGTGCTCGATGTATGCACGGTGTAGGGAAAATAGACCACCTCGACGCCCACGGCGGCGAACTCTTTCTCCAGCCGAAGCCCCCGGGCGGTGCCCCGCCAGTCATCACCCTTGAAGAAGACGTCGAAGCCAACGGCGCGCCAGGTGTCGAGCTTGTCCGGCACGGTTTCGGCGACGGCCTCGTCCACGTAGCTGATGTGGCTCACAATCTCGAGGCGCTCGGCCAGCGGTACCACCGGCGCGGCTCCCTTGGTCACGACCAGCATTTCGTCTGAGACCACCCCGGCAATCAGGTGATCGCAGCGGCTGCGGGCCTGCCGCAGGATGTTCAGATGACCCACGTGGAAGAGGTCGAAGGCCCCGGCGGCGTAGCCGATGCGGCCGGCGCGTCGGGGCGCGGGAGAGTCAGAGGGCAGGGCGGTCATGCGGGCTCGATTTCTCTCAGTCCGTGCACGGATGCACACGAAAAGTCGGGTAGAGAGGTCGATGGGGACTGTAGCTGCAGTGCACCGATCCGGCTAGGGTTCAGACCGGACGAACCTTGGAAACTCGTGTAAGCGTTTGACCTCTCGCCGATAGTGAGTAAAGCTAGGTTCACGATCGGTGGCCCCCTACGGTTGCTTCATCCCGCATGTCCCGAACGTATGCACCACAGGAAAACAGTTCACTCCCCATGCTCAATACACGTTTCCGTGCCAAGTCGTCGACCCCGACGACCTCGTCCCCCTCCGACCTGACGACTGCCGCCCCGTCCACTCGCACCGGGTCATCCTTCGCCAAACGACCGACGATGTTCGCCGCCGCGACGCTCGCCGTCCTCATCGGAGTCACCGGCATCGCCGGTGCCGCGCCGGCTCAGGCCGCACCCGCGACCGCGGCAAGCAGTGCCGTGCAGACCGCGGTCGCCACGGCCCTCGAGACCGTGGTTGTGCCGCCGGGCGGTCAGAAGACCATCTCGCTCGGCAGCCTGCCCGCCAACGCCACCGCGGTGACGCTCAAGCTCCAGGGCGCCGGCGCCTGGCAGAACACCGACGTGCTGGCCTCCGTCGGCCCCAACGGTGCCCAGAAGAAGGTGTTCACGGCCACCAAGGACGCCAAGCCCAGCGCCACGGTGACCCTGCCCCTGCAGTCCGGTCACAACGGCAAGCTGACCCTCACCAGCAGCCAGGCCAGCATCAAGATGACCTCCACCGTCACCAACATCGCCGTTCCAGCCGCGAAGCCCGCAGCCGCAGCGTCGTCGTCCGGCTCGCTCGAGACCGTCGTCGTCCCCTCCGGCGGCCAGAAGACCATCCCGCTCGGCAACGTTCCGGCCGGCGCCACCTCGGTCAAGTTCACCCTTGCGGCCGCCGGCGCCTGGCAGGACACCGTCGTGAAGGCCTCCGTCGGTCCCAACGGCGCCCAGAAGACGGTCTTCACCGCCAAAAAAGACGCCAAGCCGAGCGCCAGCGTGACCCTGCCCCTGCAGTCCGGCCACAACGGCAAGCTCACCCTGACCAGCAGCCAGGCCAGCGTGCAGCTGAAGACCACCGGCGTGTCCTTCGGTACCTCCGCTGCGGCTCCGGCGCCCGCCCCGGCACCGGCGCCCGCTCCCGTTCCGGCTCCCAAGCCCACGACCGCGCCCGCCGCAACCGGCACCCCGGGCAAGGGCAACACCGGCGTCCCGTCTGGCACGTCGCTCAAGGTGCACAACGGTGACCTCAACATCACCGCGGCCGGCACCGTCATCGACGGCCTCGACATCCGTGGTCTGGTCAAGATCAGCGCCCCCAACGTGACCATCAAGAATTCGGTCATCCGCGGTCGAGCCCTGACCGGCGTCGCCCCGCTGATCAACAACCTCGGCGGTCAGCCGGGCCTGAAGATCACCGACACCGAGCTGTTCCCGTCCACGCCGTCGCCGTACGCGATGGGCATCTACGGCTACAACTTCTCCGCCACCCGGGTCAACATCCACGGCGTGATCGACAGCATCCACCTCACCGGCGGGAACGTGTCGATCGACAAGTCCTGGTTGCACGACAACCTGCACTACTCGAGCGACCCGAACCACGGCGGCAAGCCCAGCCACGATGACTCGATCCAGATTCAGAAGGGCAGCAACATCAGCGTCACGAACAACAACATCAGTGGCGCGTTCAACTCCGGCATCCAGATCACCCAGGACACCGGCAAGGTCTCCAACTTCACCTTCACGGGCAACTACGCCAACGGCGGAGGCTGCACCGTGAACATCGCGGAGAAGTCCTACGGCCCGGTGCAGGGCGTGAAGATCGCCGACAACACCTTCGGCCGCGACACCAAGGTGAACAACTGCGCCGTGATCGCGAAGTCGTCCACCAAGATCGACCTGGCACGCAACTTCTACGTGCCGGACCGGACCGCGGTCACCGTCCACAAGGGCTAATCCGCGCCCGGTAGTCCTGCTCCACCGAAAATCCCCGCGTGCCTGGGCACGCGGGGATTTTCGGCGCTATGGTGACGCGCAACGCCCCCGAAAAGGGGTCAGCAAAGCTGAGCAATCGTCATATACTCACGAAATCGTGCCGGTCACCCGAAGTCCGGCTCCTGATGGATGAGGCTGAATGATGCTCACGCGCGCCCGGAAGTCGCTCCTCGCACTGTTCACCGTCGTGATCCTCGCTGCCGCCGCAACCCTGGGTGGAACGGAGGCCGTCGCCGATACGGCGCCGCCCTCCGGCACGCCGGCCACCGTCGCCGCCGACGCCCTGCCGACCCCGCAGATCAACGGTGTCGTCTGGGCTCAACTGATCGTCGGCAACACCGTCTACGTCGGCGGTGAATTCACCCGGGCCAGGCCGGCCGGCGCCGCCCCCGGAACCAGCGAGGTCGTGCGCAACAACCTGCTGGCCTACAACCTCACCACCGGGGTGCTCACCTCGTTCAATCCCAACCTCAACGGCGCCGTGCGGGCGCTGGTCGCGGCCAAGGACGGCTCCAAGGTCTACGCCGGCGGCACCTTCACCAAGGCGGGCTCGGTCAACCGGTACCGGCTTGCGGCCTTCACCACCTCCAACGGCGCCCTGGTCACCTCCTGGGCTCCGCAGGTGAACGGACGCGTCGCCGCCCTCGGCATCAGCGGGGCCGCCGTCTACGCCGGGGGCGCATTCACCTCGGCCGGCGGGCAGGCCCGCACCTATCTGGCCAGCTTCCACCCCACCACCGGCGCGGTCCGGGCCTGGAAGGGCACACCGGCCGGCGGAACCGTCAGCGCCCTGACGGTGTCGCCCGACGGCAGCAAGGTCGTCGTCGGCGGCTCCTTCACGAGCTACAACGGCAGCAGCAACCCCGGCTACGGGATGGCCGCCACCAACGCCAGCACCGGCGCCGCATCGGCCTGGAAGGTGAACAGCGTGGTGCGTAACGGTGGCAGCACCGCGGCCATCCTGAGTCTCACCTCGACCAGCGCCGGGGTGTTCGGAACCGGCTACGACTTCGGCAGCGGCGGCAATTTCGAGGGCACCTTCCGGGCGTCCTGGGCCGACGGCACCCTGGTCTGGATGGAGGACTGTCACGGAGACACCTACTCGGCCGCCCCCACCGCCGACGTGGTCTACACCACTGCCCACGCGCACTATTGCGGCAACATAGGCGGATTCGGCGAGACCTCACCACGGTCCTACCATCGCACCCTGTCGTTCTCGATGAACGCCACCGGAACCATCACCACGAACGCAGAGGGCAACTACTTCAACTTCGCCGGCAAGCCCCGGCCGTCACTGCTCACCTGGTACCCGGACATCAACAGTGGCACCTACACCGGGCAGGGTCAGGGGCCGTGGAACGTGGCCGCCAACTCGCAATACGTGCTCTACGGCGGCGAGTTCACCATCGTGAACAACAAGAGACAGCAGGGCTTGGTGCGCTTCGCGATCAGCTCGATCGCGCCCAACAAGGAGGGCCCGCGGGTCACCGGCGCGGACTTCGTTCCCACCCTCAGCTCGCCCGCGGCCGGCTCGGTCAAGGTCAGCTGGAAGTCCAACTACGACCGGGACAATGAAACCCTCACCTACGCCGTCCAGCGCAACGGTGCGACGGTCAAGACCCTGACCGGCAAGTCGATGGACTGGAAACGCCCCACCCTCACCTGGACCGAGACCGGCCTGGCGCCGGGCACCTACGCCTACCGGATCAAGGTCACCGATCCCAAGGGCAACACCCGAACCGGCAACCCGGTCAACATCACCGTCGGCGGCGCCGCCGCAAACCGGCTCGCCGTCCCGGCCACCGAGTTCACCGCGACGGCTACCGACCTGAGCCTGGCCGTGGATGCGTCCACGGTGACATCGCCATCGGGCGCACAGATCACCGACTACGCCTGGAACTTCGGTGACGGCTCCACCGGCACCGGCGTGACGGCGACCCACAGCTACGCCGCTGCCGGCAGCTATCGCGTGACGCTGACCGCGACGGATGCCAGCGGAGCGAGGGTCAGCCAGGCCGTGGACGTCACGGTGACCGCACCGGCCGTCGCCCCGGCACCCGAGAACAAGGCTCCCGACGTGGTGCCGCCCCAGCCGGAGGCGCCGCCGGTGACGGTGCCGGACGAGAAGGCACCGCCGGCAGACGTGCCGCCGGCCGGACAGACGCCGGCGGAGCCGGTGCCCCCGGCGGACCAGCCGGCACCCGAGGTGGTGCCGCCGGCCGCGGAGGACCCGGCGGCACCGAACCCGGACACCCCGGCGGCGGCAGAGCCGGACCCACCGGCCCAGCCGCTTCCCGACCAGAAGGCACCCGCGGCCAGCACCCCGCTCGATCCCGCGCCGGAGCCGTGACCGGACCCACCCCCTTGGCTTCCGACAGGGTCCGTGCCTAAATGACAGCACGATCCCACCGTTCGGCGCGCACGTCGGAACGGTTCCAGCGTCAGGAGTTCGACCATGGCATCCACAGACCCCGCGACCCCCGGTGAGCCCAAAAGTCGCCGGTGGAGATGGATCGGCCTCTCCGCCGTCATCGTGGCCGCAGCGGTCCTGTTCGGTGCCACCATTTGGGGTAGTCAGGGCGGCGGGCTGCCCCTCTCCGGCGCCACCGGCGCCGGCGTGACCAGCCCGACCCCAAGCGATAGCCCCGACGCGGTTCTCGAGCCGGCCGCACCGACGGACCCGGCCGAACCGTCGAACGAGGAGAGCCCGCCGGAAGCCGACGCGCCCGCCCCGGAGGGAACCGAACCCGACGACGGGTCCGACGGGCCGCCGTCGACCGAGGTGGCCCCCCTGGTGGAGCTTCCCGCGGTGCCCCTCACCGAACAGGTCGCCCCGGTGCCCGGCGTGGTCTTCAGCATCGGATCGCTCGAGGCCGTCGACGGCGGCGCCCAGGGCCCCGGTGAGGTGGCCGGACCGGCACTGCGCTTCACTCTCACCCTGCGCAACGACGGGGATGCCCCGGTCTCCCTGACCAGCACCGTCGTGAACGTGTATTCGGGAGCCGAGCAACTGCCGGCCGTTGACCTGCGGGAACCGGGAGCCGTGCCGCTTCCCGCCGAGGTGGGGGCAGGCGAAAGCGTCACCGGCGTGTTCGTCTTCGCGGTCCCCGTCGAGCAACGAGACCAGGTCAAGATCGGCGTCGACTACACCGTCGGCACGCCCATCGTGGTCTTCGAGGGCACCGCGCCCCGTTAGCCCGTGTCCGGTCAGGCCCGCGCACACGGCGTACATTCGCGCTGATCCTGCCCCGAAAAGGGGACATCGGGTCCTGAAACTTCGTCACTATACTCACTGCGAGCGGCGGCCACCCGAAGGCCGCCGCCCCTACTTGAACCGAGGCTTCAATGGGTGCTCCGACCCTTTTTGCGTCCCCGTCCGCGCCCAGAGGCACACGTCCCGCCCGCCGACCTGTTCTGGTCGCCGCGGGTGTCGCCGTCGCCATGGTCCTCAGCCTGCTGGTCGCCGTCTCCTTCGGTGCCTCCCCGGCGGCGGCGGATACGGCGCCGGACTCCGTCGGTACCCCACCGACGGTCGCGGCGGACGCGCTGCCGACGACGCAGATCAACGGCGTGGTGTGGTCGCAGCTCATCGTCGGCAACACGGTGTACGTCGGCGGCGAATTCACCTCCGCCCGCCCGGCTGGAGCCGCGGCGGGAACCGGTGAGGTCACGCGGAACAACCTGCTCGCCTACGACCTGGCGACCGGTGTGCTCAAGACCGCGTTCAACCCCAACGTCAACGGTGCCGTCAGGTCCCTGGTCGCCTCGGCAGACGGCAGCCGCATCTACGCCGGCGGCAACTTCACCGCGGTGGGCGGCGTCGCCCGCTACCGCCTCGCCGCCGTCAACGCCACCTCCGGCGCGTTGATCACCTCCTGGGCGCCGCAGGTCAACGCCCGCGTCGCAACCCTGGGGATCTCGGCATCCACCGTGTACGTCGGTGGCATCTTCTCGTCCGCCAACGGCGTCGCCCGGGCGGGACTGGCGGCTTTCGACGCCGGCAACGGTGCGGTGAAACCCTGGACCGGCACACCGACCGGCGGCGGAGTGAACGCGTTGACGGTGTCGCCGGACGGCTCCAAGGTCATCATCGGCGGCAGCTTCACCGCGTACAACGGCGGGTCGGATCCGGGCTACGGCATGGCGGCGACCGACGCGACGACGGGGGCATCGCTGCCCTGGAAGGTGAACTCTCTCGTGCGCAACGGCGGACCGCAGGCGTCCATCCTGAGCCTGACCTCCTCCGACCAGGGTGTCTTCGGAACCGGTTACGTGTTCGGAACCGGCGGCAACCTCGAGGGCGCCTTCCGGGCCAGCTGGGCGGACGGCAGCCTGATCTGGCTGGAGGACTGCCACGGTGACACCTATTCGGCCGTCCCGGTCGACGACGCCGTCTACACCGCAGGGCACGCGCACTACTGCGGCAACATCGACGGTTTCCCGCAGACCGACCCGTGGGCCTTCCACCGCACCCTGGCGTTCGGCATGGAGCCGACTGGCACCATCACCGCCGACCCGCTCGGCTACTACAACTTCGCCGGCACCCCACGACCGAGCCTGCTGGCCTTCTACCCGGACATCAACACCGGCAGCTACACCGGGCAGGGCCAGGGGCCGTGGAACGTGACGGCCAACGATGACTACGTGCTCTACGGCGGAGAATTCACCATCGTCAACAACAAGCGGCAGCAGGGTCTGGTGCGATTCGCCACCTCTGCGATCGCGCCCAACAAGGAGGGTCCCCGCGTCACCGGTGCGGACTTCGTGCCGTCCGCGGCATCCTTCGTGGCCGGCAGCGTGCGGCTGAGCTGGATGTCCAACTACGACCGGGACAACGAACACCTCAGCTACGAGGTCCTTCGGGACGGCGTGCCGGTGAAGACCCTGGTGGGCCCGTCGTCGGACTGGAAACGGCCGACGATGTCCTGGACCGACACCGAGCTCACCCCCGGACGGTCCTATTCGTACCGGTTGCGGGTCACCGACCCGTTCGGCAATTCCCGTACCGGCAACTCGGTGGCGGTGACCGTCGCCGCGGAGGGCTCGGCGAGTGCCTATGCCGAGGCCGTGCTGGCCGATTCGCCGCGCTCCTACTGGCCGCTCGGTGAGGCTTCCGGCACGACGGCCTTCGACTGGGCCACCGGCCTCGACGCCACCGTCGGCCCCGGTGTGACCCGGCAGGCAGCCGGCGCCGTGATCGGCGACCCGGGCACGGCGTCCCGATTCGCCGGCCGGTCCGACGCGTTCGCCGCCACCAGCACCAGCGAGCCCGCCAGCAACAGCTTCACGGTCGAGGCCTGGGTGAAGACCAATAGCACCACGGGCGGCAAGATTGTGGGCTTCGGCAACAGCAACACCGCAAACTCGTCCTCGTACGACCGGCACGTTTATATGGACGGGTCCGGCCGGATCACGTTCGGTGTGTACCCGGGCAGCACCCAGACCGTCAGCAGCGCCCCCGGCTACAACGACGGCAGCTGGCACCAGATCGTCGCCACCCTCGGCCCGGCCGGCATGGTTCTCTACGTCGATGGGGCCAAGGTCGCCCAGCGCGCCGAGGTCACGTCCGGTCAGGCCTATTCCGGCTACTGGCGGATCGGCGGGGACAATGTGAATGGTTGGCCCAACCAGCCGGCTTCGGCGTTCATCGCCGCCGACATCGATGAGGTCGCCGTCTACCAGAAGCCGCTCGGGCTGGGGGAGGTCATCGACCACTACGTGGCGTCAGGCCGCACCTCCTCGGCACCGGCGGCACCGGCGGACGCCTACGGCAAGGCGGTCTACACCGCCGACCCCGACTTCTACTGGCGGCTGGGCGAATCCAGTGGCACCGTTGCCGCGGATTCGTCCCGGTCGATGACTCCGGGCAACTATTCCGGTGCCGTCACCCAGGGGGCCACCGGGCTCGTGGCCGGAACCGGTGACACGGCGGCCGCCTTCGCCGACGGGATCGTGAGCAGCGGCACCCAGATCAACGACCCGCGCACCTACTCTCTCGAGGCCTGGTTCTCCACCACGACAGACCGGGGCGGCAAGATCATCGGTTTCGGCGACCAGCAGACCGGACTCTCCGGAAACTACGACCGCCATGTCTACCTGCAGGACGACGGCCGTCTGGTCTTCGGAACCTGGACCGGAACCGCGAACACCATCACCACAACGGACAGCTACAACGACGGTCGCCGCCATCACGTTGTCGCTGTGCAATCGTCGGAGGGCATGCGGCTCTATGTGGACGGGGGCATTGTCGGCACCAACCCGCAGACCGCCGCCCAGCCCTATGCCGGCTACTGGCGGATCGGCGGTGACCCGACGTGGGGGTCGAGCAGCCCCTACTTCGCCGGCATCATCGACGAGGTGGCGGTGTACCCCCGCGACATCGGTGCCGTGGTCGTGCGCAATCACCACAGCACGGGCACCATGGGTGCGCCGTCGAACAGCGCGCCGACAGCCGCCTTCGACGCCACCGTCGACCAGCTGAGCGTGTCGGTGGATGCCGGCGCGTCCACCGATGCCGACGGCAGCATCACCGACTACGCCTGGGACTTCGGCGACGGCCAGAAGGCGACCGGCGTCACCAGCACTCACGTCTACGCACAGGCCGGAAGTTTCCTGATCACGCTCACCGTGACGGACGACGACGGTGCCACCCGCACGACGACCCGGAGCGTCACCGCGGTCGCTCCGCCCCAGAACCAACCGCCGACCGCCGACTTCACGGCCACCGCCGACAAGCTCACGGTGAAAGTGGATGCGGCTGCATCGGCCGACGCGGACGGGACGATCACTGGGTTCGCCTGGGACTTCGGTGACGGTGCCACCGGCACCGGCGCGACCGTCGAGCACACCTTCGCGGCCGAAGGCAGCTACTCGGTGGTGCTCACCGTCACCGACGACGACCAAGCGACGACCTCCGTCACGAAGACCGTCGTGGTGACGAAACCAGTCAGCGGAACCGCGTCTGCCACCGACACGTTCGAACGCTCGGTGACCAACGGTCTCGGCACCGCCGTCGTCGGTGGCGCCTGGACCGTGTCGGGATCCACCGGCAATTATTCGGTCTCCGGCGGTGCCGCCCGGCTTCGGGTGCCCACGGCCGGGTCGACGGTCACCGCGACGCTCCCCGGCGTCTCGACCACCGACACCGAGGTGCGGGTCGTCACCGCGCTGCAGCAGGCCGCCACCGGTTCGGGCGCCTACCTGTCGGTCCTGGCCCGCAAGGTCGCGGCCGACGACTACCGGGCGCGGGTGAAGGTCGCCTCGACCGGGGCGGTGCAACTGCAGCTGCTGCGCGGCGGGACCAGCCTCCGGGCGGTGAACATCAGCGGCCTCAGCTACGCCACCGGAGACCGGCTCAACTTGGCGGTGCAGGCCACCGGCACCTCGCCGACCACTCTCCGGGCCAAGGTCTGGAAGGTCGGCAGCGCCGAACCGGCTGACTGGCAGACGACCATAACCGACAGCACCGCCGCTCTTCAGGCTGCCGGCTCGATCGGGCTGTCGCTGTACCTCGGCGGTACGGCGACGACGGTCCCGGTGACCGCCACCTTCGACGACCTCACCGCCGGCCCCAGCACGGCCACGCCTCCGCCGCCGCCGGCCAACGTCGCTCCGACCGCCGCGTTCACGGCGTCGGCCGCCGGCCTGACCGTCAGCGTCGACGGCGCCACCTCCAGCGACTCCGACGGCACCGTCGCCGGTCACGCCTGGGCATTCGGCGACGCCGGCACGGCCACCGGCGCGCAGGCCACGCACAGCTACTCGCAGGCCGGGACGTATCCGGTCACCCTGACGGTCACCGACGATGACGGCGCCACCGCCACCGTCACTCAGAACATCACGGTCAGCGCCCCGCCCGCCGGCGGCCCACTGGCCAGGGACGCGTTCGAGCGAACCGTGGCGTCGGGTCTGGGTAGCGCCGAGATCGGCGGTGCCTGGAGCACAACCGGGTCAGCCGCGAACTACTCGGTGACCGGAGGTGGGGCCGTCCTGCGGTCGCCGCTGGCCGGCGCGATGGAGACCGCGCGTCTGAGCTCGGTCTCCTCGACCGCCACAGACGCCCGCGTCACCGTGGCCGTGCAGCAACCGTCGACGGGTTCGGGAACCTACCTGTCCCTGCTCGGCCGCACGGTCGGCGCCGACGACTATCGGACCAGGGTGCGCCTGAACGCCGACGGTACCGTCGTCCTGCAGCTGATGCGCGGCAGTACGGCCTTGCGAACCGCGACGGTTCCCGGCCTCACCCTGGCCACCGGAGACCGGCTCGCCATCCGGCTGCAGGTCTCCGGGACGGCACCGACCACTCTCCGCGCACGAGCCTGGGCGGCCGGAGCCGCCGAACCCGGCGCCTGGCAGCTCGAGACCACCGATTCCACCGCCGCGTTGCAGGCCCCCGGCGGGGTCGGTATCGCGCTCTACCTGGGTGGAACCGCGACCACCGCCCCGGTCACGGCCCGATTCGACGACTTCCTGGCCGGACCGATCCCGTGAACCCGCGGGTGACGATCGCGGTTCTCACCTTCCGGCGGCCGGCCGACCTCGCCGACCTGCTACCGGACCTGGTCGGTCAGGCCCGCGCCGTCCCGGCCGAGGTCGAGATTCTGGTCGTCGACAACGATCCGGCCGCCGGCGCTCGAGATCAGGTCCGCTCGTTCGGTGCCGAGGCATTCGTCCGCTACACCCACGAGGCGGTCCCCGGAATCGCCGCCGCCCGCAACCGGGCCCTGGATGAGAGCCGCACCGAGCTGTTGATCTTCATCGACGACGACGAACGCCCCACCCCGACCTGGCTGGCCGACCTCCTCACGGTGTACGAACACCACCGGCCCCGGGCCGTGGTGGGTCCGGTGGTCTCCCGCTGGGAAGACCCGCCGAGCCCGTGGGTGCAGGCCGGCCGCTTCTTCGACCGTCGACGGATGCCCACCGGCACCCCGGTCACCGTCGCGGCCACCAACAATCTCCTGCTGGATCTGGACTGGGTGCGCCGGCAGGGACTTCGCTTCGACGCCCGGTTCGGCCTGAGCGGTGGCTCTGACACGCTTTTCACCCGGGCGATACACGCCGCCGGCGGCCGGATGCTCTGGTGCGACGAGGCCGTGGTCATCGACGTGGTGCCGGCCGGTCGACTCACGCGTGACTGGGTCCTACGCCGGGCCTACCGGATCGGGAACGCGTCCAGCCGGGTGCTGTTGGACGGAACCCGTCCTGGGCGCCGACTGCTGCTGCGGATAGGTCTCGCCGGTCGGGGGTCGGCGCGGGTGCTGATCGGCATGCTGCGATGCCTGGCCGGCGTTCTCACCGGCCAACTCCGCCATCGGGCCCGCGGGATGCGCACAGCCGCCAGAGGAGCCGGCATGCTGTCCGGCTCGGTCGGCGCCGTCTACAGCGAATACTCCAGGACCTGACATGCCGGTGCCGATCAGGGCGCGGGCGCGCCTGTACCAAACCGTGCGCACCGCTCATCTCGAACGGGCCCGTCAGCTCGCGCCGGCGACCATCCTGCACCGCGGCACCCGGTACGACTTCGATCCGGCCCTCGCCGCCGACCTCGACCTGGTTGCGGCCGGCCCCGTCGCCGCCGCCTGGCTGCTGTTCCGGTCGACCGTGACCAGCGTGGAGGTGAACGAACCCCTGATGCTGGCCAGCCTGCGCCGCACCGCCGTGGCGCTGACCGCACTGCGAGTAC
>Ga0247816_10001201_pt1 | contig 12951 bp, 3 predicted proteins | sample UWRJL209509C1_FD_179930 | JGI IMG/M metagenome (GOLD analysis project Ga0247816, IMG submission 179930) | Plant litter microbial communities from Arlington Agricultural Research Station in Wisconsin, United States - UWRJ-L209-509C-1 | ecosystem: Environmental > Terrestrial > Plant litter >...
ATAGGTATTCTGTAGTCGTGTTACAAGCATATCCAGTTCCGCTTTACCTTTATTCATTAAGCCATCTATATCCGCTTTATTAAATTTAAATAAGGCATCCGCTGAAATCTCTAATCTTTCTAGTGAAGGTTTCGGGGATTCAATTGATTTGGTGACTACAGTTACAACAGGCTTAGAAAGGCAGCTTTCGCCTGTGGTATCTGCTTCTGCAATCAAATCCTCTGCAATTTGAATGTAAGGTTTAGCATGTCGCCAGCCCTGCTGTTTGTGTTCATTGCCAGCATGCACAAGCTCCACTTCCGCGCAGGCTAATTGCTGCGCATAGCATGAGAAGCCTTTTGCATTTTTAAGATGTCCAATCCGAGCCCATAGGTCTTCCCTTAACCGGTCCGCATTATTAATCAATGGTGTTTCAGGATTAACTTCGGTTTTTGCTTCCAAAGAAGTAAGGATGTTATCCGCTTGCGCTATCGCTTCCTGTGGGAAAGCCGAGCGATCATTACGTGTGTACTCATGTAATGAAACATCCAGCCAGCATTGTGCTTTTGAAAGTGAATAATCGGCAATCCGAAGTCCATTTGCATTGATGGCCGCAATTCTGGACTGCGTTTGTTCATAAGTGGCGAGATCAGCATTGATAACCTGATCCGTGATCCGATCTTTTGATTGGTTTAATTGAGTTTCTGCATGTGCTAATCCACTTAAAAAAATTAAGCAGATTAAACTTTTGCCTGTTAGTTTGATTGCTGATATTGGATTCATTTTTTTCTATCCTATATTGCCAACATGTGTTGGCGTTTGGTCTATTTAGTTAATTTATTCACTTATGTCTATTCCAGAGCCCTTATTTCAGGCGCTCAGGATCGCGTTGAAGCGCCAGATTTTCCTGCGGATTTTTTCCGCGGAATAAGTTTTCATCAAATTTAAAGCGTAAGCGCACATACATGCCCTTGGCGGTATAGTCGGAGCCACTTAGATCATCATCTGAGAATCCAGAGAAGTTATAACCGCCGGAAACCCACAAGTTCTGCTTTAATTGATATCCGAGTTCAAGGCCGCTTGCCCATTGCGTGGCTTTGCCCTGAGGGCTATACAGAGCGCTACCTAGCACACCAATGTCCCATTTTTCAGCAAAGTCGTAAACAGCACGTCCGCCTAAAAGGAAGGCTTGGTATTCCTGGTCAGTCGGCAAGGTGAGATCCTTGGTTATTTTTCCGGCAAAGCGACCTGTGAACCACCATGGGCGACTAGGATGATAATCGGCATGCGTGGATACGATATGCGTACGATAATTATCTCCATCTAATTGAGATTTGTCCTTTACCATCTTGTATTCATAACGTGCAAGGCCATTGATTTTGTTATTATCAACTGGCCGCCATGCCATACCAACCTGATAACGATCCTGCAAGATGTTGCCTTGATCCTGGCTTAGACCATCGTCATTATTCTGTGTGAAAAGCAGATAGTTACGGGTCAATATTGTCCAGTCACGATTCAGTTTGTGTGCAAGCGAAACAGTACTGAGCCACTGATTCTGGGATTGATCACCTAAAACGATTTTATCGTCGAACAGTCGGCGGAATTCGAGACGTCCTGAAGATTGCCATAAGGGATTGGCGGTGTAGTCTATACCGCCAGTGATAGCCATTGCATCCTGACTATTACCTTTCACTACTCTTAAATATTCAACACCCGTAGAGGCTGCGATACCTTCCTTAATATTCCAGGTATTCCGCAAACCATTGGCCACTTGCATATCTCGGATACTGGCTTGCTGGGATGAAAGCGCATCACGCAAACGATATTCTGTGAACACACTGCCGCCTTCCATATAAGTGGTGTCGACACCAGCCCCGAAACTAGTACTGTGATCTGCAGAGTTTATAGAATAAGCCGAGGCTAATCCTGTTTGTGTCTCAGCTCTCGCATATAAACGAGTACGCTCAGCGATCTGATATTGAGAGCCTAATACAACACGATGCTGATCTTCTTCGCCTACTTCTGCACCCGCTTCTAAGTTAAGTTTATCTGTCGCTTTATAACGAGCTGCCGTACCGATAGTCGTTGCATTTAGATTTTCAGATAAGCCGGGGCCAGCACTGGCGATACCTGTTGAAGCCAAGCCATTCTGGTCCATACCCAGACCATAAAAGCCACCTGTTTCGCCTAATGAACCACCTAAAGGAGCATTGTTGCTGCCAATTAATGCAGTGGGTGTCATAGTAGAGTCTTCGCGGATATGCCGAACAAATACATCGACAGCCAAACGATCTGTGAAGGTTGTAGTGATGCCTACTTTCCCCCCGGTACGTGTTGCATCAATCAAGTCATCTTCGCTATGAATCGCTTCACCAAATAAGCTAAACATATTACTCAGCTTATAATCGCCCTTAACGCCGGCTTCACCTCGGCCCTGAGTATATCCGCTGGCAATATTGTCAAAACCTGTATCGGATTTAGCCCACCAGGTTTTGGCGTTCCATAACTCACCACTGCTTTTCATTTCGACTCGATAAGCAGTACCGCTGTTATCCAGTCGCAATTCGCCAGCCTGGCCGGATGGGGTAGCAAATAGGTTAATGCCCGCTTGGTATTGGGTAGACTCAGAACGCGCTACTTCCGCCACAATCATCGTATTTTCACCGAGTTTTATCCCGGCATTGGCACTTTGCAAACGGTATGGAGAAAGCGGATTGCGGTCTTCCACCCACGAACCACCAACTTCCAAGTCCTCTGTAATTTTGACCTGACCATCGATTCCGCCCACCCAAAAATCAGGCCCGCCTTGATCCACCTCATAGGTGATGCGTAAAGATTGACGGTCGCCATTAGAAGTAAGCGCCATTAGAGGGCTTTTTAATAAAATGCGTCCGCTAAAGGGCTCAAACACGTAGTCTTGAAAGCGAGACAGCGTGATGACTTCCTTAATGATATTGATCTGGTTTTTATCACGGATGATGATTTCCACTTTTTCGGAATTTTCCAGTGCAGTATTATTCCTCACTGCAAATGGGCCTGAGGTTCCGTTCGCTGGGTATTCTTCTATCACTTGTTTCAAACTGTCACGAGTTGCAAAAGCGTTACCTACTAACTTGCCCTCTTCAAAATGCCCACGCACACCTGTAGCGGTCCGATTGTATTGGCCAAGATTACGCAACTGTATTGTCGCTACATTTCCGCCACCCGTGATTTGGCTAAATCCGCTACCTGTAGCGAAATCGCCGTACATGGCATAACTTTTGTCTTTATCGACACGCACATAAAGCCGGTCGCTAGAGCGAGCATCAAAACCATGAATAGCACTATCGCCGTATACCGGGTAAAACTCATCGGGCCTGATATCCCTTAATAACCTTGAGCGCGTTTGTTTATCGGAATCATAAGCAGCTGTTAGCAGCAAATCACCCTTGATTTTTCCTTTCACGAAAAACGCTGTGCGCGCGGCTGCATTAGCTTTGCCATTATTAAACTGACGACTCCATCGCTGTATTTCTTGCTCAAAGCCATCACCTTGGCGTGCAGGTGATAGATCGCCCGCAGAAATCGTACGTTTGCTGATAATGCCTTCGATAAGACCGACTGCTAACATATCGCGAAGCTCAGGCAAGAAGCTCACCGTACCAGCCGCAGTGACTTGCCCCGCAGTGATACGAACATTGATATCTCTGGGTTCAATAGGCGATAACAGTTTAAAAGTTGCTATACCTTTTTCCACCTTGATTTGTGTGCCCGGAGTAACCTTATCAAGATCACCGCCGGCCGGTCCCAATTCGTCCGTTTTAGCACCTGGCAATAAAACACGTCCACCATTAGTCTCCACCGTGATGAAAGTGGTACTAGTCAGCTGCTTCTCATCAAAATCAAATAAGCGTACTGTAATTTCCGAGGCACTTTGCCCATCTGCAGGCAACCCGTCCTTATCGACTTCAACCGAAATCTTGCCGACACTTGCATTGGCTTTGTAATCTACCAAGCCATTCTGGCTGGCGCCCTGATACACACCGAATGGTCTTTCCGAACCAGGATTCGTCACCGGCGTATTTGGGTTAACTTCGCTAGCGGCTGTACCAACGGATGTATTATCGGTGATGCCTTCATAGCGAACACTGTCGGCATAAGCAATATTAGAAGCATACAATCCACTACCGTAAATGGCCGTCAACATCATCGTTAATAAACGGCGCTTCAAAATGCGGGCATCATGCATGCTCTTTTCCCCTTTTATACCCATGTTCGATGTCGGTGATTTCATTAATCTGGAGAGGGAATTCAAAGGCTTATTCATTTTGCCTCTCCCTTCTTATTCATCGATGGGCTATCGGGTGCATCTCCTCCACCTCCGCGAGGTTTAACTAATTTCTGGTTAGCACTATCAGTGCCTTGTTTAGGGTAACTTGGCGCTTTACCTTCAAACTTCAGTGCCGGTCCGGCTTTTCTCTCTGTTTCAGGTGCTCTTACGCCGCCTTGCGTACGACGCGCTTTTACCTGTTCCATCACTGGATTAGCGCAACTACCTTCCGCAAAATCTGCACGAATCAACTCCCCGTTTTTCACATCAAGGAAAATACTGTTGCCGTCGCCTACATTACGGCTGCTAGTCGTAGTAAGCCGACTGCCTAGCGGTAACGTAAAGCTGTCAGCTTTGAGCACATGGGTCCGCGGAGTAAGGCCGCAATAACTGTACTTGCCTTCACTATCCGTAATGAAATAGGTGCCGTCTTCCATGTATAGCCGTACCCCCGGAATACCAATTTCTTCGGCATCCTGGATATGATTGTTATTGCAATCCACGAATACCTTGCCAGCTACACAAGCCAGGTCGGTAAATACTCCGCCAGTTATCTTCACTTTAAACTGAGCAACATTGGACGACATGAATGGCGAACGCCCTTGTACACGGTTGATGCCATCACCTTGCATGGCGCCAACACCTGCACGCACCCTATAAGTGACTGTCACGGGCGTTAAGCTATTAAATGCGCCAATTTCGAAAGTGAGCTGCGGCCCAGGGCTGCCTGCAGGATCCGCTAAAGTGATTGCCGTAGCGCCGCCTTTTGCAATTTTTGCGCTGCCGGGTATATATCTAAATCCAGCTGGCAGGTTGTCTACCAATTGTGCGGCGGGTAAAGCGACACCATTAGTCAAGCGCGCTTGAACGGTATAAAGAATCGTATCGCCCAATTCAACGATAGATTTATTACCAACTTTGCTGACCAGGAAAGAGTTAGATGTCGCAGGATCAAGCGGAATGTGGTTGTTCACAACGTTACTTGAACTAGTGGCAGGAACGCCTGTAATAGTTAAAGTTAAGCTAAAGAAATATGTCGTTGGTTGCGCACCCGTTGGAGGTACGGCTTGTGCCTGTATTGGATCGACACCACCATTTGGCGGAACATGGGAGCCCACAGCAGGTGGAATGATCGTCGAAGCTGGGGGCAGATAACCACCAGGCTGCAACACTTGAATCGTATATTCGCCACTACCCGGGCAACCAGGAGGCGCAGGATTGAATAACAAGTATTGGTAATCGCCAGTCGGACCCGTGACCTGCGCATTCTGCCCACCAACCAAGCAGCTTGCTGGAACCAATACGCCGTTAGATAGCAACGTAACAGTGGCGCCAGACACCGGCAGACGAGACACACTGTCATATACGACACCAGAAGGATCAAGCGGCAAGTTCTGTTCGGCTGTGTTTACACCAGCAACAAGCTGTAAACCCGTGATCATTCCATTGCTGATTGTGCCATTTCGCGCAGGTGTAGGATCTTGCGATGCGGGCAGGCCATAAATGTTGCCGCTGATCGGATCACGGAAGCGTACGCTATAAGCTGTAGCTGGGGTGCCATCCGATGGGAAAAGGTTAGAAACAGTATATGTACCATCTGCAGCAGTAATGGCTCTCCCGACTATCTGCCCGGCTGCGTTCAGGACTTCCGCAATAAATCCGGCAACGCGTGGCTCTCCTCCATTATCAGTTCTGCTATGGTCAGTATCTCGCCAAACCTTGCCAGACACAGATGCTAGAGAACCTGAGGAGAAATCAACCGGAGTTGGCACATTTTCTCCACTCTCATTACCGTTGCCGTTACTGTTAGGATCAAAGTTATTGCCGTCATTGGACAAGTCAGTTGCAATGACTGTGCCGCCGGGTGATTGGGCTGTGGTGGCGACTGCCTGATTATTTTGTTTCACACTAGGCAGTGCGTTGGCTCCGAAATCAACCTCTGTTGTAAAAGCGATCATGCAACTCTCACCAACCTGAAGATTTTGGTTACCCACCAGCAAGCTATTTAGTCCAATACCGTTGAAGGTAGTGGAAGCTGCCAGCACTGTACCGGTACATGCCGATACAGCAGGCGGCGTATTTATTTTTATAGACAGTGCTGTGGGGAAAGTAGCCACAAGGTTGTCGCTTACCTGGACATTGGTTGCAGTAACGGTTCCAGGGTTTGCAACAATAATGCTATAGCTAATGTTGTAACGCTTTTCTCCTGTCTGGACTACGGCTCCAAGCTTCTTGGCGATAGCAATGGTTTGCCCAGAAAGATTGATTACGGTAGGTGATTCGTTGTTATTGGGATTGCCGTCGTTATCAGGATCAGGGTTCGCTCCATCAAAACTGTTATCAGTTGCCGGGTCACCATTTGGAGAGGTGCCTGTAGTCACTGCATTATTTTCAAATGGCCCAGATGTAGTTGGGAAGAATCTCACAGTGAAACGAACAGTTGCCGTTGAACGTCCGCCGTTCAAAAAATTAGGCAGATTACTTGTCGCTGCAACTAATAATGCATTACCTGCCCCGCTGCCCGTAAACACGCCACTGGCAACCGGTGTCAGGCTTGCACCATTGGTCTGGGTACCGATCGTTGGTGACCCAACTATAGTGTACTGGCCAGCTGAAGGAAGCGGATTAGAGGTAAAGGCACCTAAAGATAGCGCCCCGCCTACATCGATTGAATCGGTAATCTGTACATTAGTCAGCGGTGTTGCACCTGCATTAGTTACCGTCAACGTAAAGGTAACCGAATAGGTTCCGTCCAGATTATTGATGACGGCCCCTGCGGATTTTGCTAGCCCTATACGCGGTAAAGGTCTTTCAGCAAATAAATAGCCAGTAGCATCTGTATTGGAAGGCAAAGCAATTGCAGAGATCACATCATTAGTTACAGTGCCTCCGACACTCCCTGCAGTATCAATACCATCTGCCAGGTTTATATCTGTGACTGCTCCCTCTGCAACCGAATAAGTACCTTGCGGAAGATTAGCGAAAATATAATTCCCGCTCGCATCCGTATTGACAGTGCGGCTAACTGCAACCCCATCAAATGTAGTGCCAGTCAATGTAATGGCAATACCTGTGATGCCGTCATCGGCACCATTTACAGTACCGTCGTTATTAAAGTCTCGGAATACTCGACCAGCAATGCTGGACGAATTGACGGTTACGCTTCCGCTGTTGAAGTTATTGCCGCCAACAGGATTAGTGCCTCCATTGATATCCAGAGAGGTGGTTGTGACAGATGCAGTGTTGCTAAAAACTTGAGGATCTGTCGTAGTTGAAACGAGTTGAACAGGAATAGTGATGTCAATTTCACCACCTAGACTGACTGTGCCTAAACTACAGGAGAAACTCGTACTACCTGCACTACCCGTACAAGTAGTGAGTGTAGTGGTACCGGAGATAATACTAATTACTGGCGCACCTGTCAGTTCCATTCCACTGGGTAGCGTATCCGTTACTACCACACTGTCTGCTTCAGCTAATCCCGCACCGATATTGTTTCGGACTTTTACTATAAAATTAAAGTTATCACGCAGGTTTACTGGTGTGATGGATGGAGTTTTGCTGACTACTTGCATGTCAGTTTTACTTCTAACAGTAGTGGTTTCATTGACACTATTATTGGCAGCATTTTCGAATCCAAGGGCTGTTTCAGCAGAAGACACCGTGGCGTTATTAGTTACAACGCCTTTACTGACACCTTTCATAGTAACTGTCACAGTCCGGGTTGTTCCGGCCAGAACGCTGCCTAAATTACAGGTAACAGTTCCACCAATAGCACCTACGGCTGGCGCAACCGGGCAGCTGCCAACACTCGTTGCAACAGATTGGAAGGAAAGGCCAGTTGCAGGTAGCGTATCGGTCACCACAACGTTTTCTGCCGTGGATGGCCCGATGTTATTCACCGTGATGGTATAAACGGTGTTATCACCTATTGCCAGTGGGTCTTCAGAGTCATCTTTGTTTAAAACCAGGTCAAGCGCAGGCACATTGATTGAGGCATTTGCCGAAGCTGAGTTATTTCCTGTATCGGTTTCAGTTGTTGAGGTTACCACTGTGACATTATTGGTCAGTGTCGCGCCTCGCGTGGCCGTATTAGGTCGCACGACCACCGTCACGGTGGATTGGGCTCCATCATTGATGGTGCCCAAGTTACAAATTAAAGTCCGGTTACCAGCTGTGGTAGTTGCATTGGCCGCTGGAGATGTGCTGCAACTGCCGCTAGAAGACGAAGCAGAAACGAAAGTCACGTCCAGAGGTAGCGTATCTGTAATAGTGGAGTTGGCTGCTTGGCTCGGCCCATTATTTGGCACAACAATCACATAAGTCAGGTTCTGCCCTGCCGGTACGCTCGTGGGATTTGCATTCTTCGTAACGGTGAGATCGGCACGTGGATCGACAATAGAAGTGACATCATCTGTTTCATTCGTATGATCCGGGTCCGCGGTGCCATTAGAAATAACATTCACTGTATTAACGCGCGATCCGCCATTACCGCCTGGGCGAACTTGCACCGTTACAGTTGGGCAAGTTGAACCTTGGACACATACTGGAATGCTGGCAAAAGTACAGGTTAATTGCCTGCCGGATCCGCCGGATGCTGTATTGCTACATGAAGCTCCCGTTGATACGCCGGGTGAAATAGTTTGCCCGATATACCCCGCCCCTGTTGGCCCTACCGTGTTTGTAATCAGGTCTTGCAAAGTATCGTTTAATACGACGGTATTAGAGGTAACAGGTCCTGCGTTCACAACTTCTAATGTATAAGTAAGCACATCGCCAGCAGGCACATTCGGCAGATTGACCGATTTAAGCACGCGAATATCAGCAGAATTGACACCGACACTACTCGTCACGCTGTAACTAGTATTGTCACCATCACCGCAATTACCTGCGCCCAGATTACAATTTGGAGAAGTAATATTGACGCTATTGGTAAATCCACCGCTCGTGGAAACGACTGCGGTCATTCCCAAGGCTGGGGTTGTACCATTAACTGCTAATGGCGAACCGGAAGTGAATGTACGTTGACAGGTAATGTTTGCTGGGCCGGCAACTGGCGCGGCTGGAGAACATGACCAGCCATTCAGGTTATAACTATTCACTGTCATGTTGACAGGAATAGTGTCAGTTAATACGATGTCGCCAAAAAAATCGGTAGTTCCCGTATTACTGGCGCTGATATTAAATGTGAACGGTACCCCAGCTACTACCAGAGCAGGCGAAGGACCTGTTTTACTGACGCCTAAATCTACAGTCGGGTTCAGCAGGTTGACACCACCATCGGTAGCGGTATTGTTACCTGGATTAGGATCAACTGGAGTTGTCGAAGAAATGCTCGTGGTATTGCTTACATTGTTTCCAGCACTTGCAACCGTAACGGGTATTGTAATATTACCCAATGCCTGATTCAGGCCAGCAATGCCGCCACTGGGTTTAGTACAGGTAACGATTTGTCCGGATACGCTGCATGACCATCCGTTCTGGGAAGCCGCCACAGCTCCAATCGTGTAATTGGAAGGAATGCTATCCGTCACCGTAATATTGGTTGGCGAATCGCCTGTATAACGCGGGGTTAGCACAAAGTTGAAGCTCTGGCCGACAGTAAAGTTACCTCCAATACTGCGGGCTTTGGTAATCTGCAAATCAGAACCAGCGGTTATATTTACATTCGCAACGGCCGTATTATTATTAGTAATAGGATCGGAAGCATCCGATGAGGTGGCTGACGGGGAAAGTGTGACAGTCGCGCTATTTGTTACCGTAGACCCACTGCCTGCAATGATGGTACCCGTAATGTTACCAATAGATTGCGACCCTCCTACTGCGATAGGGCCACTGATATCGCAAATGACTGTTCCAGCATTATTAACACAGCCGGCTGGTAAACTGGTGACATTGAAACCTGTCGGTAATGGGTCTTGAACTCTCAGATTAGTCGCTGGATTAGGTCCAGCATTACTAACACTCATCGCCCATGAGAAAGTGGATCCAGATGCCGCCGATGCTGTTGCAGGGGTTTTAGTGATCGAAAAATCTGCACCATTATTAACTGTCGTCTGCTCATTATCCGTGTTATTGCCTGAATTACTATCAGGCTGTGTAGAAATGACAGTAGCTCCTAGACTGAAAGTGACGGCATCTTGCACCGAGCTACGTAATTGAATACTGAAAGTAGATACACCTGCAGGGCCTGGAGAAATTCCCACAAGATTCGGATGATTACAGATAATTGGCCCTGCTGAAGGAGGCGGAGTACATGTCACTCCTGAGCCTGTAAATCCTAAATAAGTAGCACTTGCTGGAATGGTATGTGTGGAAACAACTCCTGTAGCAGAGTCATCACCATTGTTTTCGATCACCATATTATAGGTAATGATTCCACCTGCTGGTGCGGGGTCTGGTGTATCACTGGTATTGATCACAAGATCAACGGCCGCGACTGCTAAAGTTGGGAATAAAATAATTAGCGATACACAAAAACGAAACCATTTTCGCAATGGCATTATCCTAGCAAGAAGCTTAAATTGTAGGATGTAGAAAAGAGTTATAAGAAAGACAGGCAGGCGCGCCTTAAGATTTCTTACCAAGCTAATGGACGAAAACATTGATGTGATACTCCCCTTATGTGCACTCAAAAACTCCCTTCAGAGCTGAGCACGTAATACGACTATTTCCTAGATGCAGGTCACTTTTTTAATTAGCGAGACTATCCGGCATCTTTAATAACTAACCGCGCATTTACAATGCGTTAGTTACATTCCCTATTTTTTATATGGTGTTGAAAGTTAATGACTGTTAACTGCATTAGCTTTCTAAATTTGTTTCAAAAAATTATTTCTTGATGTTTTATCGAAAAAATAAAGCTTTGTTTTGGTTATCACAATTTAAGCCAACGCATTTTAGAGTCAAAAAAAAGCAAAAGCTATATGACTTTTGCCTAAAACATCAAATTTAACAAAAGTTAACAATTGCTCACTTTTCATGAGATGCAATATATATAACTATCAATATTTGAGATTTGAAATTGGTATTTATATGGGCTTAGCAAAAATTGTGTTATTAGAGGGCGACTTAGAGTTAGCATTGATTGTGCAGGAATGGCTAAGTCAAGCTGGTTATGAAGTCGATGTATTTAATCGAGGGTTAGATTTCTTACGTAATTTTCCACTCACACAATACGATCTTTGTATTTTTGACTGGATACTTCCTGACCTGAATGGACCTGATGTTATGAATAGTATTAGATTGAGATACAACAAAGTACCACCCATCGTCTTCTTTACGGCTCATAGTGAAGAATCAGATATTGTGCGTGTAATTGAGTCAGGCGCGGACGACTATATCGTTAAACCTGCCAGCCGACAGATGCTATTGGCACGCGTCAATGCATTACTCAGGCGCTCAGCCACACCGCAGAAAAGCGAAATGTTTTTTGAGCTTGGCAGTTTAAAGATTGACGTCAACAGAAGAATGTTATTACTGCATAGTGAAGGTGTGAAGCTAACTGATAAAGAGTTTGATTTGGCAGTTTATTTCATTAGAAATGAAGGTGTACTTCTTCCTAGAGCGCATTTAATTAATGTCGTATGGGGTTCAAGCTCTAAAACAAAAACTCGTACTTTGGATGTACATGTAAGTCACGTTCGCAATAAATTAAAACTAATGCCAGAGTTTGGATGGAAACTGACTTCCATTTATCAACAAGGATATCGGCTAGAAAGGGTTATCAAATAAGATAAAATTAACGCATATACCTAATTGTTTTGTTATTTTTTTGCAGCGCAATACTATACGTAGATGTATCTTCAAAGCGAGTATGCGAATTTTAAATTAATATATATCGGTCTTGATAGTAAATGGTTCAAACCAAGTGTCGGTCTAGATGGTATGGACGAGATGCCTATTGAATTAGCCTTTTGCTGGCAGACTGTGAACACATAAGGCGTGTTTTGTGTAGCTGATGCATCACAAGATAAGCGCTTTAAAGATAATCCCTTGTTAAAGGCGAACCTTACATTAAATTTTTTGCTGGTGCTGCTATTACATTACCTATGGGCGAAAAAGTAGGTTCAATTTGTGTCATTGATACTGTGCCTAATCATTTGTATGACTATAAAAGGTCCGCTTTGATAGGACTAGCTAAAAACTTATCGCACCTATTAACTCTAAGGGAAATACATTCGCGCACAGCAATAGATAAAGAGAATTTTGCATTAGCTTTTAAAATCCTATATTGAGTCTCTACATCTAAAATACCTAATAATAATTGAGAAGGAGCTACGCGGATTTGGATGATTATATAATTGAAATAAACGTGGTTAGTCCTGTATCAGAACCAAATACAGCAGTGATCCCTAAGTCACGCAGCATTAAAGACAATTTATCGATGAAAACATAGAATGATGCAGTGATAATGCTTCAGCAATCACACATCGAGTAAAGAAAGCTCCATTGATGGAACTGCCGATGTTAAGTAAATTCTGTAAGCGGCCCAAGCGGACAGTCACAATTATTAATACACCTGCGGGTGCTTAAAAAAATAGCCCAATTAAGGGCTAAGATTTAATGCTATACATTAATTCGTTTTAACATCTGCCCCGCCACTCGCAGGATCCTCTGTCGTATTTTTACCTTCAGTGCCCATTTTTTTATCTTTCATC
>Ga0247816_10001202_pt1 | contig 12943 bp, 6 predicted proteins | sample UWRJL209509C1_FD_179930 | JGI IMG/M metagenome (GOLD analysis project Ga0247816, IMG submission 179930) | Plant litter microbial communities from Arlington Agricultural Research Station in Wisconsin, United States - UWRJ-L209-509C-1 | ecosystem: Environmental > Terrestrial > Plant litter >...
CATTGCTATTCGGGGCCGCGCATTGGCATTGGTCAAAAAGCTCATCTCAAAGCCAACACGATCCTTGTTTTGCTGGATAGTAATAAATATAGTCGGCGCAGAAAGCTCGATAGTAAGTATCTATTTCGCCAGTTAAAAAATTCATAAAAAAGAGCCTATGTAAACTTTGATTTACATATCATTAGCCGGATATCTAAGTATTTTCAGCATACTTCGGCTTCGACGGTTAAAGGGTTGCAAGTTCTCAAAATAGCGCAGCTATTAGCTTGCTATTACTCCAATGGTTTTCGAATTACCAAACCGCAGCGGTACGACTTCGAACTGCATCCGTACCGCTGCGTAACGACGTGCCTGAGTCACCTTGCCTGAAAATAATTGGAGCAGCCTGTAAATTTTGTAATAGGCATTAAAAGCTAAAACGAGCACCTTTTTCAAGTGATTTGGCTAACCCAGTAAATATTTGAACTGCTGAATACACAGAATTTTGTTTTTTAGCTGACAAAAAGTAAATTAAAATACAGGGGAATTAACCGGATAAAAATAGTTGTTTAGCATTGCTAATGGCGGCCAGACATTCATCTCACCCTAGCCCGGCAGTATACCCTGATACCGTTAATTGACTGTCTGAAAGTGAGTCGGCGAATACCTAACGGCTGCATAGATCCTTACTTCAACTCGAACCGATCAAGCGGTTCTGGGGTTCGCTTCGGATCAAATGGATTGTAGTAATACACACCTTCCTGTTTGTATAGGCGAAGATGTGATTTCATTCGGTTCATGAAATCACTTAGATTTTTACTTTTTTCCTGTGTCCAGGCGGTTTCGGACAGAGCCGCGATGCGAGGGAATAACATGTATTCAAGCCTGGATTCTGTCGAAATGTTCTCCGTCCACAAGGCTCCTTGAATTCCAAGAATCAACGACTCCTGTACTGTTGAAACCGGCAGACTTTTGACAGAAAAAGAATAGATACTTTCAATGGGACTGAATGCGCTTCCCCATTTTCTGCCTACTTGCTGGGTGGAATCCTGCATAAAATCCAGATAGAACGGGATACGAGGCGTAAGAACCGTTGGAAAGCCTTTTTCCATTGCTTTTTTTAATTGGTTAGGCTGATCGTGTCGCCACCAGAAAATAATGGTTTTATCAATCGGAAGTTGACTATCCACAGCCTCATCCCAGAGCAGTATCTTATTGTTGATAGAAAACAACGAATCGGCCATCCGTCGAATGAAGTAGTTTTCAACCGCTGGTAAGTCCAAAAGATTGTGCCGCTTCATCAAACGACGAACGGATGGATCGGTTTTCCATTTTTCATTACCGAAATGAACCTCGTCACCCCCTAAATGGATCATCTGTGAAGGAAATAAAACGTCTGTTTCTTTTAGTATCCGTGTCAAGAAGCTGTAGGTTTCATCTTTTCCAGGATGAAAAGTGAAATCAGGATAACCTTGCGAACCTCCCCCACTAAATTCTGGATAAGCCCGGTTAGCCGCCGATGCATGACCGGGCATATCAATTTCAGGAATAATTGTAATGTGTCTTTTCTGGGCGTAATAAATTATTTCTTTGATGTCTTCCTGGGTATAAAACTTGGTCATGTCCTGCGAATTGGAGTACGACCCCACTCCGCCAACAAGAGCCAGCCGTGGGAATTTCCTGATCTCCAGACGCCAGCCCGGTTCATCGGTCAGATGCCAGTGAAAGCGGTTAAATTTGTAAAAAGCCATCCAGTCCAGCATCTTTTTAACCGCTGTTTTACCAAAAAAATGACGCGATTCATCCAGCAGTATCCCCCGCCAGCCATACCGTGGAGCGTCAGCAAGTGTTAATGCCGGCAAAACAAGTGATTGATTTTGAACGGTAGCCTGGCGAATCAGCTGCAGCAGCGAAATAACCCCATAGAAAGCACCTGCATCGGTACCTGCACTGATGATGACGGCTATTTCAGTTATCTGCAATTTGTAAGCTTCGGGCCCCAGTGAATTATCACGGGTAAAAACGATGGCTGCCCCATTCAATTCTTCCTTCCTTGCAAGCGTAATTCCCACCGTTTTCAGCAATTCTGCCTGCAAATACTCGGCAGCAGAATTAAAAGAAAGATCACGTGTGATGAGCGGCGTAACGCCGCTCAAGTTAAACTGCCCTTTCTCCACTGTTTGTTGATCGGGCTGTGGAATGATCTTGTTATTTTGAGCCTGTAGCCCATTAACCAAAAGGCACAGGCATAATAAAAGAAGTATTTTCATCGCGCTGATTGATTCCAAAACTAGTTTTTAATAGGTAAAATCTGAACTTCCAGCACTTTCATCAGTTCTTTACCTGTGATTGAAAGGGCGGTTAAAGTAATCGTGTGCTCTCCGGCAGCAAACATTACGGGAGCTACTTCGATCTGACGCAGCTGGCTTCCATCAGATTCTGCTTTAACCGAAAATTCGTAGTGTTGATCATTTATGGACACCACTACCTTGCCATCAGTCAGGGGCGTTGTTATGTGCTTTAGCATTATGCCCGCTTGAATCGGTTGGGCCGTCCGAAAGGTCCAGCAAAGACTCTGCTGCTTCTGCGTCCAGTTTTCGACCTGATAGTTGTCGGCCTTTCCATCTCCCCGGCTCCAACCTGTCCCTTTCAGCGTCGCATCAAACGCCAGCATACGGGTCGTTGCGTTGCTGGCAACGTAACGTAGCGAATCCACTTCGAGTTGCCCCTCTGTTTCCAGGACCACGACCGTACTGGACGTGTCAGGCATTTCGAAAGGAAGCTGTATCACCAGATCATTTCTGGAAATCCGTTTAATTTGGAGTGATCGTTTCTTTTTATCAGCCAATAGGTAGGTCCGCTTGACTGGGCTTTTCAGTCCACCGACTTCCAGTCTTCCATTTGCCGGCCAGTTGAAAATATGTAAGTAAAGTAGCTTGCCCCGAGTTGTACTGACACCCCAGCTTTGCAAAGGAAGTACCGATTTTTCGGCCCCGGCAATGCTGGTTTTATTGTCTTTCATCCAGGCTTTGATCCCTTTCAAAATCGTCTGATCGGCTTTGTCAAACGCTCCGCTACCCATTGGGCCAATATTCATCAGCAGGTGCCCTCCACGAGATACGGCCTTAGCCAGCAACTGAATGAAAAACGAGGCCGGCTTATGACGCTTGTCTGTTTTAGAATAGCCATAAGATTCGTTGGTCGTGGGAATAGCTTCCCAATCCCCGCTTACCGGATAAAACTCAACAGGCCGGTCAGCGGTGTTTTGATAATCGCCGAAATTCATACTGGCCGTAGCTGCCAAACGCCCATTAACGACTACATTGGGGTCCTGAGCCCAGATAGCTTTCAGTATACGTAGATTTTCAGATAGCGGCAATTTATGAGGCGTATCAAACCACAAAATATCGGGCTGATACCGTTTGATCAGTTCCTGGATCTGAGGAATCGATTTTTCAGAAACGTATTTCACTGCCGCAGGTACTTTTTCGGGATGCACATCATACCAGAACCGCCCCCCGAAGAGCTGCAGATCGCCACCAGGGTTCGCAAATTCCCAATCATTTCCAGGTGCATGGCTATGTTCCCAATCGAATGCATGTGAATAGTAAAACCCAAATTTCAAACCATGCCTGCGGCAGGCAGCCGCAAGTTCGGCCATGGGGTCGCGCTTAAAAGGCGTTTGTTTTTCAGTAGTAAAATCCGAAAACTTCGAGGGGTACATCGAAAACCCATCGTGGTGTTTGGCCGTTACGATAAAATACTGCATCCCAGCCGCTTTGGCATCCCGGATCCACTGGTCTGCATTGAAGTCAACAGGATTGAATTCCCGGGCAATCCCCAGGTAGTCGGCCCGGCTAATCTTGGCCTGCCGCATCAGGTGTTCGGCATAACCACCCAGCTCTGTGCCACGCCAGACATTTCCCGGCACAGAATAAATTCCCCAGTGTACAAACATCCCGAAGCGGGCCTTGCGGAACCACCCCATCCGTTCGTCATGCTTTTTCATAGCCTCTTTCCACCAAACGTTTGTAGCTTGCTCGATGGCACGCTGATCGCGAAGTTTAGGATCGTTGTACATGTTGGGATCTTCGTCGCCATGGTAGTCATTGCTCTGGCCGAAAACCGGAGTCAGCGTAAGCAAGACCAGGCAAAGGCAGGTAATCTTGCAAGTTTTTAATCTACGATTCATTCTGATTTCTCTGTGTACAACCAAATAAATTTCATTAGTTCGCCTTTTACGATACCCGTTGGCCGGAGGGCTATAGTATATGTCCCCGGCTTATCCACTGTCAAAGTTGTGAGGTCACGAGACAAAAATTCATGGTCACGACCGGTTGATTCTACGTTCCAAACTCCTGCCACTTTTCCATTCAGTTCCACCTGATAGGACTGGTCTGCATTTGCTTCGGTAGCTCCATACGAAATCTGTAAACGATACCTCCCTGTCTGAGGCAGATACACCTTCCAGCTCAGTGAACTATTCGTCTTCCATTCACAGGCATTTGCAGGTAAATAGCCCTGATATTTCATAAAGGTTTTCAGTGCCTCAACCCGATTGGCATTGATCGGATTCAGGTTGTAGCCACCCAGCATAGTGGGCTGCACAAGGCCTTGCTCGAGTTCAACTTCGCCGTCAATTTCCAGTTTAATTGGCGTGTCCAGATAGGATGGAGGTGATGAAGGAAGTTTGATCTGGGTATAAAGGCCTGACTGTTCGATGTCGAGTGGATTCAATTGTCCCAGAATCTGGGCTGATTTTAGAGTGTTTTTCAATCCTGAAAGCTTCAAAAGACCATCCACTGGCCAGTGATATACGTGAAGATAAAGGTAATTTCTTCCGTCAATCGATTTGGTCGTAATCTTTCCGAAATCCAAGTCTTGGTCTGTAAAGGGCGAAGTCGAACAGCCATAGACTGATTCACCATAAATTTTTAGCCATTCGCCTATAGCCTCAAATCGGGATTGAGCTTCGGGGTGAATTCGGCCGTCAAACATCGGCCCAAAATTTAAGGCATAATTCCCACCATTGGCTACGCAGGCAATCAAGTTTCGCAGCAGATGCGTGTTGGATTTATACTCATCATCATAATCGTGATGAGCCCAGGCGTTATTGACCGTTCCAGCCGACTCCCAGGGCTCATTGATTTTTTCTTTTGGAATCTCATTATCACCCAGCGTCAGATAATCAAATCCCTCGCCTCCAACCTGAGGGCCAATGCCTAACCTGCCGTTGACCACAATACTGTCGTCCATTTTCCGAATCAGGGTCAACAACTGCTTCACCTGTCTTGGCGTGTGCAGGGTAGAGTCGTTAATGTTCGTCCAGTTATCAAACCAGAATAAATCGGGACTGTAGTTTGTGATCAGTTCAGCTACCTGCGGAAGGCATTTTTCACGCCAGTAAACATCATAAACATCCTGATTTTTATTGATTTGCTTGTAAAACCCTGTTCCGTTAGGATGGTCAAAATCCAGCCAGTGAGAATAATAAAAGCCCACCTTTAGTCCATACTTGCGACAAGCCTTTACATACGTACCGACAATATCCAGCGGTTTGCCTGAAAGTTTGTTGAGTGTGTAATCCGATACGGCGCTAGGCCAAAGGGCCATGCCATCATGGTGTTTGGTCGTTAAAATCACGTAGCCGGCTCCGGACCGTTTCGCCATCGACACCCATGCGTCTACTTCCTGCTCTGAAATACTCAGCCTTTTAACATGTTGAATATAATCCGCTTTCGGAATGCGGTTATGCTGTTGAATCCATTCGGAATACAACATCGGATAAGGATTTCGCAGAATTTCTCCTTTATATTTCCCCTCATAAAATGAAGACATGCCGTAATGAATAAACACACCGAAACGAGCTTGCTTAAACCAGCTAACCCGTTCACCATGCTTTATTTGTTTTGGCTGAGCAGACAAAACAAAATTCATCATCATGCATACGACCAAACTGCTAAATTTCAATAGATTCATTTTTCACCTGTTATATTAAAAAATACCTTTTATCAAACGCAGTATATGACCTTAGGCCTCACTGACTTAGATCACAACTAAACAAACCCAGAACTATTAGTAAATCTTTACTAAAAAGATTTAATCAAACTACCGCTGTGAAGCTGATTATTCTGATATCCTACTCAAGCGTCAATTTGAAAACATAAATAGGAACTGAATTGGGCCGCACCTTGGGGAATGTGATCGTTAACCCATCTTCATTCTGAAGCCATACTGGCTTATTGGGCGCGCCTAGCAACAGCACGCTTTTAACAGACTTTGTACCGATTTTCAAACTTTTGACCGTTAACTTGCGACTAGTCCAACTGCGGGCAAACACATATACATTATTGCCATTCGAGGTAAAATAAAGGTCAGGATGGATTACTTTGGATGTAGCATCGTTGTCAGTATCCTTTTTGATCACTTCACCGAGAGTTTCCTCCGAAACACCCTCGCTTGTAAACTCCCACGGATGCGTACCGTAAATCGCCTCATGGTTGACAGTCATCCAGCGTCCAATGTCAGCCAGCCGCTCTATACTTGGCTGCGGCAGGGATCCATCACCCTTCGGATTGACATTCAGCAAAAAATTACCACCTTTGCTTACAATCTCGACCAATTGCCGAACCAGCAATTCAGATGACTTCCAGGCATGATCGTATTTACTGTAACTCCATTGCCCACTCATTGTTATGCAGGCTTCCCAAAGTTTCGCTTCTTTATCCGCTGCTATTTGCTGCTCTGATACATAGTAATCGCCTAGATCGTTCCCAATTCGGTTGTTGATAATGCAATCGGGTTGCAGCGAGTGTATCATCGCTTTCAGTTCCTGGCTCTGCGCCTTTGAGATAAGTTCAGGCGTATCAAACCACAGTAAGCCCACAGGCCCGTACTGAGTAAGTAACTCCCGGATTTGCGGCTTCACTTTCCGCTCGAAATATCGCGAAAAGTCCTTCGCGTCTTCATCAGGAAAATCGATCAAATTGCTACGTCCGCCTTTGGTAGGCCAATGGGTCGGTACGTCCGGATCCTCCCAGTCGCGACCCAACGAGTAGTAAAGTCCTAATTTCAGGTCATATTTTTTGCAGGCATCAGCCAGTTCCCGAATTGGATCACGTCCGAAAGGCGTTGCTTTCACAATGTTATAGGGGCTACTGGGTGAATTATACATGGCAAACCCATCGTGATGCTTTGTTGTGACGACCAAATATTTCATACCCGCATCACGCGCCTGCCTGGCCCAGAACTCTGCGTCAAAGCGGGTTGGATTTAGTGATTCAGCCAGCTTTGCGTATTCCCGTAGCGGAATGCGTTCATACAACATAAAATGTTCGCTGCCCCGGTAGGGTTTACCCTTCCAATCACCTGCGGCGACCGAGTATAAACCCCAATGCAAAAACATTCCGAATTTAGCTTCTTTCCACCATTGGGTACGGTTCGGGTCAGCACCAGTGCTTTGCGCCCGAACCGTACCTAATGGTAAGAAAAGCATTAATAAAACTAAAGAAACTGGCTTCATAACATCTCAGTTAACTATGGTGACGTTTTTCTTTTTCCAGATTCGCTTAAAGAACCAGGCGCAGTCACTTCGTTCAGATTCCAGTAAAAAAAATCAATGCCTGGAGATCCGCCTAACTATCCTACATATACGTTATCCTTAATCTACGTCCCACCAGATAGGCGTGGCTGCACTGTCTTTTCCATCCAAGTGGGCTTTCACCGCAGCGTCAACAGCGTCCTTACTGGCATCGGTGGCTGCCGTAGGATAGGTCAGCCGCTTAATAAACGAACCCAAGGGAAGATCCTTATTGGTAGATACGGCAACCGGATACAGTTTTGGATAACCTGTCCGGCGGAATTCAGCCCAGCCTTCGGCTCCATCAGGAAAAACACTGATCCATTTCTGTGTAATGATACGCTCTAGCTTTTCGGACATCGCAGCACCTTCATCCCATTTGACTGTAATTTTAGTCTGTGGTTGGCTGTTATTTTCTGCATTTTTAGTATCCACATAGGCGATCTGCGAAGTTGTTCCCTGCAAGTAGGCATCTGCGCCAGACACCCCATTCAGTTTAAAGGATGCCTGAACTCCTGCAGCATAAAAGTCCGCCGCGGTCCCTCCCATGTTCCAGCCTCTTAAAGCGCCTTCGGCCCGCAGGTAGTAACTTTCTGCACCATCGACCACTTTGACAGGTGTGGCCGAGGTAATATTGGGCAAAGAATAATTGATATAAGTATCTTTCGTTGTGCGCTTTACGCCATTTCGAATACCCTTTATCTGACCAGCAACAGTAGCATCGTTAGCTGGTAAGGCATAAACGGAGAGCCGAGGATCGTTGAACCCTTTCAAGAAAGTTTCTATTGGTGCTGCTAACCTGGTGTCCGACCATGCATTTGCCATCGTAAAATATGGATTGGCTGAGGTTACATTGATAGCAAACGAACCTGTGGAAGCATCAAGCAAGCCTCCATTAGCGGTATTGACCGCCTTTTCCGCCTCTTCTTTTGCTTTAATAGGGGCTACAAGTGAAATTCGCATCGCGAGCCGAAGTCTCAGCGTGTTAGCCAGCTTGATCCAGTTCGTATATTCTCCTTTAAGCGAGGACCGGTCCCATCTGGCAAAACGAGTCACATCAGCTTTTGGATTAGCCGCCTCGGTCTCTTGCAAAACTTTTACCGCTTTATCCAGGTCAGTAAAAAAGGCAGTATAAGCCTCTTGCTCCGAATCAAAGGCGACCGTAGCGGACGACCCATATTTTGAATACGGATACGGACCAAAGGTATCGACCAGACGGTGGCCGGCAGCTACTTTAATAATCAAACTGATTCCATACAAATCCGGGTATTTTGTTTCAAAGCCCTTTTTGGACATTTGCAACCAATTGTTCATTACATCACCCGTAGATTTATTCCAGGCCGTATTGTTCCAGCCATTTACCATGAAATAAGTGGTGGTGTTTTCGTTATTTAGAAAAGCCGTTGGTGGTTCGAGGTATCCTGCATAAGAATCATGTTGCAGATTCTGCTGGGTCTGAATACCCGTGTCAGTTGAAAGTATCCTGTTCATCATCAAGGGGAGCAAAAAGCCGCCTTCAATCGCATCCTGAGTCAATTGCTGATCGGTGATCAGTTTTTCATCCCGGTTAAGCGTTTCCATGTAGTCCCTACAGGAAAGCAAAGAAAATATCATCCCGGTTAGGACAAGTTTAGTTGAATAGGTTCTGATAGATAAGTTCATAAAATACAGTTTCGTTTGCGTGATTAATTAGAAAGTCACTTTCAGGCTGGCACCATATGAACGCGTTGTGGGTGCACTAAAGCTATCGACTCCCTGCATACTATTGGCCGTCGATACGCTAATTTCCGGATCGAAAGGAGCCTTGTTGTAGAGGAAGAATAAATTGCGGCCCACAAAGGAAAGACTCATTTCTTTAATCGCTTTGGAAAATTTAGGAAAGGTATAGCCAATGGCTAATTCACGCATCCTCACGTTTGTAACATCGTAAAGGTATTCTTCTGCAACAGCAGCGGCATCAGCATTTCCAGATATGTATTTGTAGTAAGTCTCCGCTGAAATTGTTTTTCCATTTACCATAACCCCCCCGTTGTCACGAGCCGTGGCTGATCGTTTCGACATGCCTTTGTAATCGAACCACTGATAGGTATTGGATACGATTTTGCCACCAAACCGTCCATCGATCAAAAAATTCAAATTCCAGTTTTTATAACGGAACGCGTTATTAAAACCAGCCAGAAAATTCGGGTTTGCGTTTCCAACATACTGATCGTTGGAGGACGACTTGAGCGGAAGGCCGGTTTTCTCGTCGTAAGTCAGGTTCCCATTGGCATCTCTCACGTAGGTACGACCAAAAATATCGCCGTAAGAGCCGTATTCACGGCCGCCGAGCAGTGCGCTTCCAGGCCGCAGCAAAAATAACTGTGATATCCGGAACCCGCTGTTCAGAACAAAACGATCAGTGGGAAGTAGCGAACTAAGTTCCCGGATTTGGTTGATATTCCGGGAGAAATTCATAGCAGGAGTCCAGCTAAAATCTCCCATTTTAACATCGTAGCTGATTGTGCCTTCAAAACCTTTGTTTTTAATGGTACCGCCGTTAATCCAGAAATTGGACGCCCCAGCACCTGTAGGGGCTGAAATCTGAAATACCTGATCAAAAGTTGTCGCGTCGTAATAAGTCAGATTAACCGACAGTTTATTTTTGAGAAAGCGAAAGTCAGCCCCTACTTCATACGACCGTGTACGCTCGGGCTTCAGACTGAGTGTGTCTTTGCCGCTGAAAAACGGTAGAGAGCCACGCCCATTTACGTTTCCGTCAATAGCCAAACTATAAGGCGGATTCCAATTTGCTACGCCGAATGGCAGTGCGTTGCCTACTTCGGCATAGGAAGCCCGCAATTTGGCATAACTCAGGACATTATTCGGTTTAATTGTTTCTGTGAGCACATAGGATAAGCCGACCGATGGATATAGGAAAGATTGATTAACGGTCGAAGACCATTCTTGCCGTGTGGTTGCATCCAGAAACAACATTTCCTTATAGCCTACTGTTGCCGTTCCGAACAAGGCCTGCGTAAAACGGCGAGTCTGCGACTCGGTATGCACAAAGTTACCATTAAGTGCGTAAGCAGAAAAATAATTGGGATACATCAAAGTCGTTGAAGGGTCGCTGGTACCCAGGTTAAGTCCCGTACTTCGGTTGAAGGTATTACTGAAACCAAAGGTGGCTGACAAAAATATATTTTTCCCAATATCCTTAGTCCCACTTAAAAGCATGTCGGCATAGAGTTGATCATTTGTACCTACACTTTTGCTATAGGCGCCATTATTACCTGCTACAAGCGGATCTGTTGAAGCATGCGTTCGGATTTCAAAGTTATCCTGAACTTTATCATAATTTACGCGTCCGGTCAGGCTCAACCAGTTCTGAATTTGCCACTTTGCGTTCAGGGTGTAGATGTTGCGAATTCGCTTGTCATCTTTCTGAATGCGGTTCTGAATCCAATAAGGATTCTGATTCGAACTGGCCTCATTTCTCACATACGGCCAATTTTGAACATACATGTTTCGGGTAGAGCTCCAGTTTTCAAATTTGTCACGGCCATATTGATCAAAATTATCTTCAGCAGGGAACAGATATAGACTAAAAATAGGATTGTTACGCCATCCGGCAACGGGACGGTTTTCTGCCAACTGCTGAATGTATGTAGCTGACGCGTCAAGGGTTACTTTGCCATCAAATAATTTGGTTGTACCCCGAATATTAAAATTGTTTCGTCCATATCGATCATTAGGCACAACCCCTTTGGCCGACGTGTTAGAATAGGATGCATAAAACTGTCCTAAATCGTTACCACTTGTGACAGATACTCCATTCACAAAAGTTGCTCCCGTCTGAAAGAACTGACCGAACTGCTCTGTGGCCGCTCCGGAAAGTTTTGGCCCCCAGCTATCATTCACGGTTTTATTTGAAATGCCGCCATATCCCTGACCATAGGTCGTTTGTAAATCGGGCAGCGAAATAGGATTTTCGAAGGTTGCGCTCGATGTCAATGTCACATTTGAAACACCCTTTTTCCCCTTTTTTGTTGAGATCAGAATTACTCCGTTGGCTGCCTGACTACCGTATAGAGCTGCTGCAGAGGCTCCCTTGAGCACTTGCATACTTTCGATGTCATCCGGATTCAGGTTGGAGATTGCATCCCCGCCGTCACGTCCGTTCACATCTTGAAACCCTGTGATCTGAGCGCCGCCGGCATTATTCATCGGAATGCCGTCAATAACGTACAAGGGTTGATTTCCACCCGTAATGGACTTATTTCCCCGAAGTAAAACCCGGGTCGAGGAGCCTGGTGATGAGCCTCTCGTGATAACTACTCCGGCCACTTTACCGGCAAGCGAGTTGATCAGGTTAGGCTCCCGCGTACGGGTCAGCTCCTGTCCGCCTACGCTCTGCTGGGCATAGGTTACCGTCCGGGCATCTTTTTCTATGCCGAGTGCTGATACAACTACCTCATTGAGAAGCTTGCTATCCTGAAAAAGTTTGACCTCTAAATTCGACAGCGCCCCGACGCTAATGGTCTGGGTAGCATAGCCAATCAGTGAGAATATTAATGTAGCGGCCTGATCAGCAACAGATACAGTGAATTTCCCCTCCGTGTTTGTAACTGTTCCCTTTGATGTTCCTTTTACGATAACATTGACGCCTACGAGCGCTTGCCCCTGTTCGTCGGTAACCGTACCAGATACGTCGTTTATCAATTGGGTCGCAATACGGCTACGATCAGTAGGCTCGGCTTGAACGCCAGCTATTGTGAGGGACACGCCAATACCAGTCAGCGCAAATAAGATAATCATAGAGCGTAACCACCGGCTGTAACTGACCGGTTTTACCAGATAGGGTAACTGTTTTTGCATAGTAGTAAAATTGATAAAAAGTACAACCATCAACATAGCGTTCAGTGAACTGAAAGACGGATCCTGATCTGTCAATTCAATAAATCAATTCAGTTTTGGCAAGGCTAAAATTAGACTAAAACATCTTCAACTTGTTTTCCTGTTTGGCGTTCGAAGCATCGATGACAATTAAAATAACTGCGCAATCGTTTGCTCAATCCGTTGCAATCGTTTGCACAAATTCCAGTTTTTTTGATAATTTTCTGCGCCAACCATCATCTCTTTGGCAAATTATCGAAAACAAAAAACAGAATTTTGATAATTATTTCCGGCACCTCATAAATAAACTACGTTTTGACAGATGTTCGAATCAGCCTGATACTGGACTACCGTAGCAGCGACTTAAAAGTGACCTAAAAGTTAAATGCTTCTGCGACGATACATACAAAGGGCTCAAATGAATCATATTTATGATGGTAAATCATGTCAGCAAATCGTCATTGCCTTAAGGCCAATACCAACTAGGCCTTGCTATCTGGTTTCAAT
>Ga0247816_10001203_pt1 | contig 12930 bp, 10 predicted proteins | sample UWRJL209509C1_FD_179930 | JGI IMG/M metagenome (GOLD analysis project Ga0247816, IMG submission 179930) | Plant litter microbial communities from Arlington Agricultural Research Station in Wisconsin, United States - UWRJ-L209-509C-1 | ecosystem: Environmental > Terrestrial > Plant litter >...
AAAGTTCACCAAGTTTCAGCATGGGAGCAAAGGCCTGTCTTTTGGTCTGATCCCTACTTCTGAAACTGAGGTAGTCTGGTTTATGCAATATGACCCTGCGACAGGAGATGTACCGGAAGGTGCGGAAAACCGTGGTACCGCAGCTTACCATGAGGAGCTGCGCACATTGTGCACCGATAACTTAAACGATTTTCCTGCTGAAGTAAAGGCGGTTTTATCGGTAAATGATTTTAGTACCAGCTATATCTGGAACACCAGGGATTTTGATGTGCTGCCTGAATTTCATCATCAAAATGTAGTGCTGATCGGGGACGCCGCACATGTGGCATTGCCTTTTACCAGTGCGGGAACCACGAATGCAATGGTAGATGCCAAAGTACTGATGAACTGCCTGCTTGCCAATGCGGAAACAGAACTTGCATTCAGGGAATATCATCGCATCAGATCGGCTACAATAGAACAGCATGTCAAATTAGGGCGTGAATTAAGGGACGCTTTTCTGAACCCTGCGGATATATTTACACTTCCGCTGATCGGAGATCAAGTGAAAGAATAAGTGCTCTTCTCTTGTTCATTCACTCAAAATGAATGAACGGAATGAATGGCTGTAGAAATTGTGTTATTGCGTAACTTTATTTTAAATCGTTTGAGTAGGCGATAATAAAGGAGGAATATAACATGATCAAAGTAGGAATTATCGACGTAAACCAGCAAAGCAGGGGAATGATGCGTGTGATGCTCGATCACCACAACCAATATAATCTGAAAGTTACATTGGAAGCCGGATCAATGGTCGAATGTAAAAAAGTTCAGCCTTCTCAGGAACCTAATGTAATGCTGCTTGACATTGAGGAAAACGGGATCGACCAGATTATGGAGATTTACCGCAAATTTCCTAATACCAATGTAGTGGTATATAGTAATATCCAGGACCATACCAGCGTATTGGCTTGTGTTAAAGCAGGGGCAATGGGCTACTTGACTAAAGATACCTGTGTAAATGAGGTTATCTCTACCATCGTGACTACTTACAAAGGGGGCTCTGTTTTCAGCCCTTCCATTTCAAGGAACGTCATCCGCCAGGTACAGCAGACAGTAGATTATCAATCTAATTTGAGTTTAAGGGAACGCCAGATTGTTGAAGGCCTTAAAAATGGGCTCAGCTACAAGCTGATCGGTTATAAATACGGAATCTCACTGGATACGGTGCGCCAGTATATCAAAAGGACGTATAAAAAACTGAACATCAACAGCAAAGGTGAATTGCTCGCCCAGTTCAGATAAAGATCAACAGCTGGTCTTTATTATTTCTGCTATCAGTGTTACGCTTATCCAGGTTGATGCATCAAAACCTCTTTTTTAAGGTATTCGGTTTTATTCTTTTTTGCCAGTTATTCACGTTTGAAGTAGCCGCCCAGGTGAAGTATGCTTTTGTACGTGATACGATAGCAATAAAAGGAGGTGAAACTTTTGCGAATTTGCTGAAGGTATCGAATGCGTATAGCCAAAAAGTAGTGCTGAAAAGTACTGAGAAGGGGGTTAAGGGTATGCTTTCTCTCCCAGATAGTATGGTGCTTAGTGCGGGAGAAACAAAGACTTTCCCGGTAAAATATATCGCCGACAGGCAAACAATCAAGAGTAATATCCAGGTTTTTTCAGTTAAACTGGTTTCGGTGCAGCCGGGGCTGGATGTGCAGCAATCGGCGGGGTTTATGACACAACTCTCGGATGTAAGCGGATTAACTATCGGTACGGAAGATAATGAGATCTATTTAAGTCAGCTAAGCAATCAGGCGCAGGTAATGGTACGCGTGGCTAACAATGGTTTTGTACCGGTTACATTCAGGCTTTTATTATCGGGTATACCCGACGGACTTGAGTTTACGGGGCAGACGATGAGCTTAACGTTACAGCCGGGAGCACAGCAGTTACTGCCTTTTCTGGCCAGAAATAAAACCGGGGCACGCAACTCATCAGATTATACGGTTACTATAAGGGCGCTGGATGGCGGGAATAATGAGCTGGCTTTAAAAATTCTGCGTATAGTAAGTGTGACCAGTGCCAGGAGAATGGGGCTGAATAATGACCAGTATGGTTCTGGTTTGCCAAATACCTTAGCCCTCCGTTATGTGAGTAATAACGTTAATTCTTCATTTTATCAGCTGCAGAGTACCGGTTTAGTAAAAACCGGGAAACAATCATCTTTAGAATATAATCTGAATGCTGACCAATATGTACAGCGTGATGTAAAAGGAACCAATATTTATAATACATACCTGGATTACCAGGCTAAAAAATGGGGTGTCAAAGTTGGGAACCTTTATGAAAACCTGGATTATTCTTTAAGTGGTGCTGGTGTAAAAGCGAGCCTGAAGTTTAAAGACAATGAAATTTTATCATTTTATGGTGTCGAGACCAATTATCAGCTTTTAAGTCAATTTAAAAATGTAATTCCCGGCGCAAAGATCTTTGCGCTGGATTATAATCTGAAACAACCAAAAGAAGGCGACCGGCGTTTGACTCTTTTACATGGTCACGACCCGTTCCGTGGAGTAGATGTAAACCAATTGAGCATGAAGTCTGATTTTAAATTCGGCGGCGGACAAACGCTGGGTTTTGAGGGGGGATATTCACTGGAAGATCAATATGCACAGCAAGCTTCTCCAAAACAAGGATATGCCGCAGGACTGAATTACCTTGCAGAAGGAGAACATTTTTCATTTGTTGGTACAGGCTATTACAGCAGTCCGTATTTTACTGGTTTACGAAGAGGTTTGTTGCAGGCAGACGCACGTCTTACCCATACCTTGTCGAAAACCAGCAGCCTCAGTGCCCGTGTAAGTATACTTTCCAGTGATCCGAAATATCAATACCAGGCCAGTGAAATTTTTAATCCCGCTGTCAATAAAAATCAGCAGTTTACTTATGAACTTGGATACAGTACCAAGGCGGGTAATTTTTATTTTGGTGTAAATCCCTATTATCTGGAGCAGCATTTAGTGTCGAATACATTTTTAACCCTGCCTCCTTCGGTGGCAGACTGGCGGTCTTCTTCTTTGCGTCTGGCAACTAACTTCAACTACAATGGCAATAACAAATCCTTTTCGCTGAATGCTGATTATGGATATACTTATATGAATAGTTCTTCAATCCCGCCTGCGCCTTTTCATTCGCTTAAGATTAATGCCAATTATACTATGCCTGTTGTCGGGTTTACGAGTTATATACAGATAAATCCTTTTTACTTAACTGACGCATTGTCTTTAACTACAACTAATGCAAAATATCGGTTGTACTCTCTGGGACCTAATGTCCATTTCAGCGGACTGAAAAATCGTCTGAGTTTTCAACTGGGAGGAATGTTTAATTATTACGGCTTTACAAAGATTACCAGTTATACCGCGACTGGTAATTTACGATATATGATTAAAGGACATTGGACGATTACCGGTGATATGCAATATACCCAGACCAGGCAAGAGATTTTAAATGGCGTGATAGACCCTTTGGTTAATCAGCCCTACCAGGTTAGCAACCTCGCTTACAATAACAGGCAGATACGGATCGGAATAGAAAAGCAATTTGGTGGAAAAGGCGATGCGGCACTAAAAAAAATGGAACTTACCTATTACGAGGACCATAACAACAATGGGCAGCGCGATGGGAATGAGCCTGCTATATCCGGGGTGTTAGTTAAGATTAATGGCGAAGCCGCATTGACCAATAGTAAGGGGACTGTAGAATTCAATAATATGAAAAAAGAGGCTTATACAGTTGCTGTGACAAATACAAAGGGCTGGAGCTTGCAGGAACCAACAACCGTCTTTCTGGATAAAAACAAAAAACTGGAAATTCCGTTAGTCAGAACCCAGGCATTAAATGGGCATCTTAAAGTAACAGCCTCTAAATACCTGGAAGCGAAGCCAGCTCTTTCCGGTATTCGTGTTAACGCAGTGGATGGCAACGGACAAATTCACCAGACTTATACAGATGATCAGGGTGCGTTCTGCTTTTACCTGCCAAGAAATGATTATACGGTATATATTGAAACCGAGGGCTTGCCATTCTCTATTGAAAATGGTAAAGAGAAGGTTGCCTTAAAAGGGCTTCCTGTAGATAGGCTGACCTTCATTTATAAAGACGAACGCAGAAAAGTGGGTGTTACCCATTTCTAATCAGGGAGCAACCAATGTATAGGTTATGGTTGTAGCATATTTTCCGTTTACTTTGCCCACAAGTGATTGTGCGGCCGGTACGCGGTATTGAAGGTTCAACAGCTGGTCAATTGATGGGTTTGCTGTAGAAACAATCGGCTGTGCGGTAGAAGAGAGCGTAATCGGAAGGATGGTAGTGGTGCCGTTCTGGCCTGGAATCCCCTCGATATGAATCATGCTTACTGGTATCTGATTTGCACCATTGGTAAGAAAGTCTGAATTTGCCTTCACTGTTACGCTCCAGGGAACAGTGCTGCTTACTTTAATGTGTCCCGGCATCTGTTTGGTCACACCCAGCTGATAATCTGCAGCAGCTGAGAAGGCTATAGAGACGGTTGGTGTAGGGATTGATATATTAGACATCTTTTCTACTGTAAGCTGAACTGATGTAGGCATAGTGAACTCTGAAGGGGTCGGCGCAGGAGTGTAAATATCATTTGCCGCTGTCAATTTGTAGGATATGGGAAGGTTGTAGACACCTGCCTGGACAAATTTCGATTTTAGATCTGCTGCGGTGATGTTAAAAGTTGCCGTGAGATCGCGTCTGTTTGTAGCAGCAATACCAATTGCGCTACCTGTCATTAATTGATCAGTCTGTGTAAGGTTTAACACCGGTCCGGATGTCATAGCTGGCGAACTTAACTGTGCGTTTAAAAAACTACTCGCATTTACAGGGGTTACATTCGAGTTATAACTCGTAGTGAAACCAAAGTTTGCTGCAGTGCTTTTAATGTTAATATTAGTTAGGACGGTGGTATAGTAATTAAAGCTATTTGTGCCCGTTATACCGGTTGTATTAGTGAACGGGGTAAAAGTATTGATGTTGAGTGTTGTGATTGCCGGGTTGACGTTCTGTGTGATGAATGAAGGGATCACGATAGTAAAGGGCAGCGGGGCGGGAGTCGCCATGCCCGGGGGGTTAAAGGTTAAAGTAGTTCTGTAGCTGCCTGCCAATAAGGATTTACCTGCCGTTGAGATCCTGTAGTTGAAAATTGTACCGCCCGAAATGGCAACTACTGCATAATAAACTTCTGACTCATCTGTAGAGAATACCTTTTCAAAACCTGTAGATATGAGTGACAAAATGGTTTTGATATCCATTCTCAGAAATGCCAGATTGAGGGGTAACGATGCACTTGAGCCTACAGCAGTAGCAGCAAAATTTGATGAATTAGCCTTAAATTTAACGCTTGCAAATAGTCCAAGGCTTAAACCGGCAGGTCCGTTTACAACAGACATGTAATCTGACTGCGACGTGATATTGGCTTCAGGTATATTCAATACAACCTGGGCATAAGTATCCCTTGCTTTTAAACAGCAGAGGGCAAAACTAAGGGCGATATAGAATCTCTTTTTCAGCAACTTTTAAATCATATACGGAACCGGCATCAATTAACGCAACAACCAGGAATTTACCTTTAAGATTTGCCGGCAGATCTAGTAAGACAGTTTGTGTAGCACCGGGTAACATCGCAATGGATTTAGGATCAATCTTTATTTCTTCACCAGTTTCTTTATTGGTTAACTCTACCTTTATAAAGGCATCTTTATTGAGATGGCCATTGTTGTGAATTTTTAAAGCCATTCTGCGGCTTTTTATTTTTCCATCATCATAAGCACCGCGGTCGTCAAATGAAATAAATTCAATATCTCCCGCATTTAATCCTTTAGGTACATAATAAGCCTGCACCCCGACTTCTAATAAGAGGTTAACCCCTATACCTGTTCCCGTTGTGTTTTGAGCCTGCTGCTCTTTTACCTGCGTAAAAAAGATCATGCTGTGCGTAAGCTGATTTGCGTCTTTTGGAATTTGCATGGACACCACAACTTTTTTGATTTCGCCCGGCTTGATAACAATGGAATTAGACGCAACAGACAGCCACTTCGCATTTGATAAAGGCCGGGTACCTGCTTCGTAATAAATTTTAACACCTACTGAGTCTCTGTTCCAGTCCTGTATTTTAGTAGTAAAGGAAATCGGAGCGCCGGATGTATTGCTGAAATTGATCGTCTGGCTGGTGGTTTCGCCTGGATTACCGCTAAAAAAAATGCGTGACGGAGAAACTGAAAAGCCCTGCCCTTTTGCTGTGTGTGCTAGCGTAAGGGCAAGGCTTAAGGTAAATAGAATAGTTAAGAACCTCATTAATGAATTTATGGTGTGGTAACAGTATACAGTACACTCGTGGTGAAAACAGTATTGTTAGGTTTATTTAACAATGTTGATGCGTTAGGAATGGTGTATAAAATATCAAATACTGTTCCGGTAGAAGGTGATGCCGCAGCGATCAGAGGTGCACCGCCCGTGCTTAAAGGAACCTGTGTAGCGACAGTAAATCCTGGCGAAGCCAGAACTGGCAAAGCCGCAGCTACAGACACTTCAACAATACTCAGAGCAGGTGGGGTTGATGCATTAGAACTGGTGAAAGCTGTGGCACCTACAGTTACGCTATAAGGTTTGGTACTGATGACCTTGAAATGCGCTGGTTTTGAAACTGACTTGGATGCACTGTAATCAACAGCATTGGGGTAAGTGAAATGGACGCCCTGGTCACCGGTAAATACGATCTCGAAAGCATCAGTAAGTGTGATGTCTAATGCAACATTTCCTGTATGGGTTTGTGCACTTGCTTTGAAATTGATCAAAGTCATAACAACCAAAACGGCTGCGGTTATAAGTAGATTTCTTTTCATGATAGTGGATGTAATTGTATATCCAAAATTAAAAAGAAATCTACTTTAAACAGTTGTGAGAAAGACACATGTTAATGTCACGTGTGTTACACGTTTTTGATAGTCACGGTAAAAGTGGAGCCTTTATCCACTTCGCTTTCTACGCTGATTTCACCTCCTAAAGAAGTGATTTGCGTTTTCGTGATGAACAAGCCTACGCCGCTTCCGTTTACATGGTTATGAAAACGTTCATTTAAGCCAAATATGCGGTCTTTATGTTTTAACAAATCTATCCCCATTCCATTATCTTTAAATTTCAGGATAATATCTCCGTTTTTATCCAAAAAAGTAGCGACTTCTATTCGTAATGCACGGTTTTCTGAACAGTATTTTACTGCGTTGGACATAAGGTTCATCAACACACTTTCAAGATAACTCTTGTTAAATGGGATCATTTCACACTGAAAATCAGTGTGTATGTATATCCCCATAGTGTGTATTTGTTTGGTGAAAGAATTACATACTTTTTTGAATATCTTGGTTACGCTGATAGATTCTATCTTAACATCCTTATTGCTTTTGATGCTGAGCATCTGTGTAAGATCGTATATGGTCTCGTTTAATTTTTGAGCAGAATCTTTAAACATGTCTACAATAGTCTTATTGTATTCATCCAGATGCTCATAATTTAGAATGTCAATGAGTCCGATTAAATTCGATAAAGGCGCACGCAGGTTGTGGGAGGTGATATAGGCAAACTGACTTAAATCCTGATTTCTTGAAGTGAGGTCTTCTATAAGCTGGTCCCTTTCTTCTTCCGCTTTATTACGGGCAATATATTCCCTAAAATTAGCCGCGAGAGCACTAATGTCTGAATTTTTTATTAGGTTATTTTTTAGCGAATTTGTCATGTGCTTCTCTTTGGTAGATGAATGACTAACAATAGGCAAACACCTTGCCATACCGTTACCTTTTACAGATTTTTAACATTAGTTTCTCATTCCTGACGGGAATAGGACAGACAGTTCAGATGAGAATAAAACGATTAAGTTACAAAATCTATATGTGTAATTATAGTACTGTCAATTAGCTGGTTAGCCATTGATTTCGGGGTTGATTAACTGTTGGGCCAGTGTAACTTCTTCTGCGGAAACCGCGGCAATGCTGAGTATATACTCATCCCTGCTGCCATCCCCGATGAACTCGGTATTTGTATTTCCCTGAAGGTCTGTTATGCTGTTTAAAGGGTTGTAAGGCGTAACTTTTAAATTACTTTCTTCAAACCCGTTTTCGATTAATAGGCTAAAGGCATTTTCTGCTTCGTTCTCTTCCTGGTATACCCGGGAGATAATCTGGTATGGAATATGATCGCTGTAACTGCCGCTATGTTCAGTGGTAACAGTGGAAGATTCATCCTGATCAGCATGCCCGTACAGCACTGAGTCGGCAGAGGCAACATCTTCCCCTTTATGATAGTCCGGGAGGACATTAATCTGCTGTGCAGTAATGTTTGGTAAGATCACATGCCCCAGATCTTTGTCCAGTTGCGCCACAGTTATGGGGATTAATACCTCACGTTCTTCCGGTTGCCACGAATTCTCCCAGAGGTTAAGCACGATATATTTTACTGCTTGTTCTTCTTTATCAAATAACAGATTGCTGATTTTTCCCATCACCTCTCCGGTAGAATTATAAACAGGCCATTGGATAATATCCGGCTGCCCGTCTTTAATTTCATAGCCGCTTTCACTAAGCACCTGCAGCTTTTTTATGTGGTGTTCATTTTCTTGATGTTCCATAACGGAGTTATTTAATAGATAAGTTTATCGCTGAAGAAATAGAAAAGGATTAATCCCAGCGCAATGATTGCTATCAGCCAGCCAAACCAGCCTTTATATTTTTTAGGTTGTACTTCTAAATGTGCCATGTTTTCAGGTTAGGTAACTATTTAACAATCAGAATTCTAGTTATGTTTAGAATTTAATAACATTGCCTCTGCCTCCTTATTTCCCTGTTGGATAGCCAAATCATAAGCAGTTAAACCCCTGTAGTCGGTGAGCTGAGTGTCGGCGCCATGCGTTAAAAGTAATTTTACCAGCTCATTTCTTCCGAACATAGTGGCGAACATTAATGCTGTGCCGCCGTTGCCATGCTGTTTATTTAAATCGGCCCCATTTTCTATCAGTAATAATGCGATTTCCAGGTAGCCTTTAAAACATACGCCCATTAGCGCCGTGTTGCCGCCAGCGTCTGCCGCATCAATAGCTGCGCCGGCTTCAATCAGTATTTTGGCCGCATCTGCACGCCTGTTATAACAAGCTATAATTAGTGGGGTATAACCTTTGTCGTCATGAATATTGACATTGGCGCCATCCTGAATAATGGATTGGAGAAAAGCGGTGTCGCCGGTTCTGGCAGCGGAGATTAATGTTGGTGTGAAGGTTTCCATGTTAAATCGTTTTTAAGATTACCCTGCTGCGGTTTAAAACAGCAGGGTAGTAATGAATTGGTTTTATGCAGGTACGTCTGGTTTTTTCTCTCTCTCCCAGAAGCGGTGACCGGCAATAGCGGTGATAAAGGCTTCCGGTGCCTGGTTGATGAGTACACCTGCAGGCGTATCTCCTTTTTTACCAGCTGGCGGCAATGCTGCTTTGATAAGCAGTTCTCCTTCTTTATCAGCTGCTATAGCTTTACAATGTTTAAAGGCTTCTGTAACAAAATGTACAGCATCGGCTTCTGCTAAAAGTGCATTTACACTTGGAGCTCCGCCAGGAATGTAAACCGCATCAAATAATACGGATGCAGATGTTAAAAAGGTAAAATCTACTTTTACTGCTGCGCCTTTATCATCTTTAATAAACCCATTATGTGTAGCAATTATTTTTGCTTGTGCGCCACCTGCCAGTAAAGCTTTTTTTGTTGCGTTAAGGTGTGCGGCGTTTACTCCGTCTGTCGCCAAAACTGCAATAATCCTGCTTTTCACCGTGTCTTTTACGGTGTTTGCCATACTTAAGGCTGCGGATGATTCTAAAGATGGTTTAATGGTTTTAGATTCATATTTTTCCTGATCGCCATTTGCGGGAACCCCGTGATTAAGCGGGCGCGCAGGTTCGGCAGGCACTTCCAGACCTAATCCGTCGGCCACTCTTTTTGCCAGAACATCATCGATCTGCGTCAATATACCCACCATCCTTTCACGGATTTCGATACGTTCTACCTTGCCGAGTTCGAAACGCAGGGCATCTACAAGGTGGTTTTTCTCTGGTTCGGACTGGCTGTTGAAAAACAGGGAGGCCTGACTAAAATGGTCAAAAAAGCTTTCACTGCGGTCCCTGATTTTCCGGGCGTCAACTCTTTCCTGGTGCGAACTAAAACCGCCTTCTTCTACAGTTGCCTGTACCGGGTGGTTTCCAGATATACTGTTTGGTTCATAACTGGTGCGGCTGGTATTGATGGTCTGGCGCATATGACCGTCACGCTGGTTGTTATGTACTGGTGAGATCGGTCTGTTGATTGGGATCTCATGGAAATTCGGGCTGCCTAATCTGGATAGCTGTGTGTCAGTATAAGAGAATAAACGGCCTTGCAGTAAAGGATCGTTTGTAAAATCAATTCCTGGTACGATATGCCCGGGGTGGAAAGCAACCTGTTCAGTTTCTGCGAAGAAATTATCAGGGTTCCTGTTCAGGGTCATTTTTCCTACTCTGATTACCGGTACTAATTCTTCCGGGATCAGTTTTGTAGGGTCAAGGATGTCGAAGTCGAATTTATGTTCATCCTCTTCTGAAATAATTTGAAGGCCAAGCTCCCATTCTGGAAAAGCACCGGCTTCAATAGCGTCCCACAAATCTCTGCGGTGAAAATCCGGGTCATTACCCGATATCTTTTTCGCCTCGTCCCATGCCACGGAGTGCACACCCAATAGCGGCTTCCAATGGAATTTTACAAAGCTCGAAACCCCTTCTGCGTTTATCAGGCGGAAAGTATGTACGCCAAAGCCTTCCATCATCCGCAAACTGCGGGGAATGGCACGGTCTGACATCAGCCACATGACCATATGTGCAGACTCCGGCATCAGCGAGATGAAATCCCAAAAGGTATCATGCGCCGAAGCTGCCTGCGGGATTTCATTATGTGGTTCTGGTTTAACAGCATGGATCAGGTCCGGAAACTTAATCGCATCCTGGATAAAAAACACAGGCATATTGTTACCTACAAAATCGTAATTACCTTCTTGTGTATAAAACTTAACAGAAAAGCCCCTTACATCTCTTGCCAGGTCGGTAGAGCCCCGGGAACCGGCAACGGTAGAAAAACGTACAAAAACAGGCGTTTTGATCGTCGTGTCATTCAGGAAACCTGCTTTGGTGTAAGCGGCCTGTGATTCGTACAGCTCGAAAAAACCATGTGCACCAGAACCCCTGGCATGTACAATCCGTTCAGGAATACGCTCATGATCAAAATGGGTGATTTTTTCGCGGAGAATAAAATCTTCCAGTAGTGTAGCCCCTCTTTCTCCTGCTTTTAGCGAATTCTGGTTGTCGTTGATTTTTAAGCCCTGGTTAGTTGTAAGAAACTCACCGCTGCCGTTTTCTTTGTCGGATGCTAGTTTGGTGATTTTCTCATTTTCCTGTAAGGGCTTGCTTTTTTTGTCTTTCATGGCAATAGATGATTAGATGTTGGAATTGCTTTAACACCTCATTACCACAAGTGTTTTAGCGGATACTATAAATTGTTCATATTTTCATTAATAATAGTTGAACAGTGATAAAACGTATGGTTGTGTTGTCTGTGATTGCCGCGATGAGCCTGATTAAAAGACATTCCTTAAAAGGGTAAAACGAAACTTCGGGGGGAAGTTGGTGTTGAGTGAATTATCAGTATCAAACAAAAACTATGAACCCGACACGATTAAAATAAGTATTCAGCACAAGCGTAATGCTTATTAATCGTCAAAGGCTCTGCCTGACAATTGAAAAAAATAAATAAACAGATGAAAACGTTAATCACAACTACTAAACTAGCCTTACTTGGGGGGGCATTTTTATTCGCTTCCTGCAATAGCGGATCTAACTCTGCGGCATCTGCAGACAGTACAACTACAGACACAGTTTCTAACGCCGAAAAAATGGCCGGAATAAAACCTGCGGGGCCCGCACCAGAATGGGGTAAATCTATTCATCCTGAAATGCAGGCGGTAATAGAAAAGCTGGTTAGCTATGGTGATAAACCTATCGAAACATTGAGTGCTGCAGATGCCCGTAAAAACCATACGCCTACAGATGCGGTAATGGATCTGATTAAGGAAAATAATATAACTTTACCTGCAGCCGGTGTGGATACAACAGGAAAAGATATCCCTGTAACCGGGGGAACTGTTCATCTGCGGATTTATACGCCTAAAGCTGGCAATGCTCCTTTCCCTGTAATTGTATATTATCATGGCGGCGGATTTGTGATTGCAGATTTGGATGTCTACAATGCATCGGCACAGGGACTGGCAGAGCAGGTAGGTGCGGTAGTGGTATCTGTAGCATACCGTCTGGCTCCGGAGAATAAATTCCCGGTTGCACATAATGATTCTTTCGCGGCTTACGAATGGACGGTTAAAAATGCAGCTTCTATTAAAGGAGATCCTAAAAAAATCGCTGTAGTTGGTGAAAGTGCGGGTGGAAACCTTGCGGCCAACGTCAGTATTATGGCGAGGGATAAAAAAATAACAGTTCCCGTTCATGAAGTGCTGGTATACCCGATCGCGCAGGCAGATATGAATACTCCATCTTATCAGGCTTATGCAAATGCACATCCTTTAAACAAAGCGATGATGGCATGGTTCACTGAAAAATATGTAAATACAATGGCCGAAGCAAAAGATCCGCGGATCTCGCTGGTTAATGCAAATCTGAAAGGTTTACCGCCAACAACAATTATCACTGCAGAAATTGATCCGCTGAACAGTGATGGTTTAATGCTGGCCGATAAATTAAAAGCTGCAGGTGTAACTGTTGACAGTAAAAATTATGACGGGGTTACACATGAGTTTTTT
>Ga0247816_10001205_pt1 | contig 12912 bp, 12 predicted proteins | sample UWRJL209509C1_FD_179930 | JGI IMG/M metagenome (GOLD analysis project Ga0247816, IMG submission 179930) | Plant litter microbial communities from Arlington Agricultural Research Station in Wisconsin, United States - UWRJ-L209-509C-1 | ecosystem: Environmental > Terrestrial > Plant litter >...
CGTCTGGGAACACGCTTACTACATCGACTACCGCAACGTGCGTCCAAAGTATGTGGAAGCGTTCTGGAACCTGGTCAACTGGAAGTTCGTTGCCGAGCAGTTCGAAGGCAAAACCTTCACTGCATAAGTAACGCTTGCAGCACAAAGAGCCCGGCAATTGCCGGGCTTTTTTGTGGGCGGCGCTCAAACAAAACGCCAGCACCTGCCAACTCGCGCCAGTACCCGGGAATACCCAGCCAAAGTCCCATAATGGCGACTGCCACAATGTCCCTTTGACTGCCATTACGGGATTGCCAATACTCATGGCATATTGAGGCTACCCGCATGGAACAAGGAATAACCCTTTGAAGCTGGAACTCAAAAACAGCTTGTCGGTGAAGTTGCTACGGGTGGTGCTGCTTTCGGCATTGATAGTGGGCGTGGCGCTGAGCGTGGCGCAGATCGTCTTTGATGCCTACAAGACACGCCAGGCGGTGGCCGGTGATGCCCAGCGCATCCTCGACATGTTTCGCGACCCCTCTACACAGGCGGTATACAGCCTGGACCGGGAAATGGGCATGCAGGTCATCGAAGGCCTGTTCCAGGATGACGCCGTGCGCATGGCCTCCATCGGCCACCCCAACGAACCCATGCTCGCGGAAAAAAGCCGCCACTTGCAGCAATCGCCAACCCGCTGGCTCACCGACCTGATTCTTGGCCAGGAACGCACGTTCACCACGCCGCTGGTAGGGCGCGGGCCCTACAGTGAGTATTACGGCGACCTCAGCATCACGCTCGATACCGCCACCTATGGCAAAGGTTTTATCGTCAACTCGGTGATCATCTTCATTGCCGGCGTGCTGCGCGCCCTGGCCATGGGCCTGGTGCTGTACCTGGTGTATCACTGGCTGCTGACCAAGCCCCTGTCGCGGATTATCGAGCACCTGAGTTCCATCAACCCCGACCGCCCCAGCGAGCACAAGATCCCACTGCTCAAGGGCCACGAAAAGAACGAACTGGGGCAGTGGATCAACACCGCCAACCAGTTGCTGGCCTCCATCGAGCGCAACACCCACTTGCGCCATGAGGCGGAAAACAGCCTGCTGCGCATGGCCCAGTACGACTTTCTCACCGGCCTGCCGAACCGCCAGAAACTCCAGGAACAATTGGACAAAATCCTCATCGATGCCGGCCGCCGGCAACGTCGGGTCGCGGTGTTGTGCGTTGGGCTGGATGACTTCAAAAGCGTCAACGAGCAGTTCACTTACCAGGCTGGCGACCAGTTGCTGCTGGCCCTGGCCGATCGTTTGCGCGCCCACAGTGGCCGGTTGGGTTCCCTCGCCCGCCTGGGCGGCGACCAGTTTGCCCTGGTTCAGGCCGATATCGACCAACCCTACGAAGCCGCCGAACTGGCGCAAAACATCCTTGATGACCTGGAAGCCGAGTTCGCCCTCGACCACGAACAAATCCGCCTGCGCGCCACCATCGGCATCACCCTGTTCCCGGAAGACGGCGACAGCACCGAGAAGCTGCTGCAAAAAGCCGAACAAACCATGACCCTGGCCAAGACCCGTTCGCGCAACCGCTACCAGTTTTATATCGCCAGCGTCGACAGCGAAATGCGCCGCCGCCGCGAGCTGGAAAAGGACCTGCGCGACGCCTTGAGCCGCGACCAGTTTCACCTGGTGTACCAGCCGCAGATCAGTTACCTCGACCATCGAGTGGTGGGGGTTGAAGCGCTGATTCGTTGGCAGCATCCCGAACACGGCCTGGTACCGCCCGACCTGTTTATCCCGCTGGCGGAGCAGAACGGCACGATTATTCCCATCGGCGAGTGGGTGCTGGACCAAGCCTGCCGGCAATTGCGCGAATGGCACGACCTGGGCTTCAGCGACCTGCGCATGGCGGTAAACCTGTCCACGGTGCAGTTGCACCACGCCGAACTGCCTCGGGTGGTCAACAACCTGCTGCAAATCTATCGCCTGCCGCCCCGCAGCCTTGAGCTGGAAGTGACTGAAACCGGCCTGATGGAAGACATCAGCACCGCCGCCCAGCACCTGCTGAGCCTGCGCCGCTCCGGGGCACTGATTGCCATTGATGACTTCGGCACCGGCTACTCATCCCTGAGTTACCTGAAAAGCCTGCCGCTGGACAAGATCAAGATCGACAAAAGCTTCGTCCAGGACCTGCTGGATGACGACGACGATGCGACCATCGTGCGGGCGATCATTCAACTGGGCAAAAGCCTCGGCATGCAGGTGATCGCCGAAGGCGTGGAAACGGCCGAGCAGGAGGCCTACATCATTTCCGAAGGCTGCCATGAGGGTCAGGGCTACCACTACAGCAAGCCACTGCCGGCCCGTGAGCTGGTGGCGTATTTGAAACAGGCCCAGCGCAATAACGCCGTAATTCTCTAAAGCGATGATGGCCACCCCACGCCAGTCTTGGGTGGCCAGCAAATTAATACTAAATATTTCCCTCGTATAACTCTTTACACAAAATGCAAATCTTTCGCATTATGTCGCAGTTTTGCGCACCCCCCGCGTGCCCCATCAACAACCGAAGCAGGATGTTCGCCATGATTCGTATGCCCCTGGCCACCGCCAGCCTTCTCGCCGTTGCCATTGCTCTTGCCGGTTGCGGCGAAGGCAAAGACAAGGCTGCCGCCCCTCAAGCACCTGCTGCTGCCAGCACTACCGCACCGGCGGCTGCCCCCGCAGGCCAGGTCGACGAGGCCGCCGCAAAGGCTGTGGTCGCGCATTACGCTGACATGGTGTTTGCTGTCTACAGCGACGCCGAGTCCACTGCGAAAACCCTGCAAACCGCGATCGACACCTTCCTCGCCAACCCGAACGACGACACCCTGAAAGCGGCCCGCGCCGCCTGGATCGACGCCCGTGTGCCTTACCTGCAGAGCGAAGTATTCCGCTTCGGCAACACCATCATTGACGATTGGGAAGGCCAGGTGAACGCCTGGCCCCTGGACGAAGGCCTGATCGACTATGTCGACAAGACCTACGAACACGCCCTGGGCAACCCTGGTGCCAGCGCCAACATCATCGCCAACACCGAGATCCAGGTCGGCGAAGACAAGGTCGATGTGAAAGAAATCACCCCGGAAAAACTCGCCAGCCTCAATGAGCTGGGCGGTTCCGAGGCCAACGTTGCCACCGGCTACCACGCCATCGAATTCCTGCTCTGGGGCCAGGACCTGAACGGCACCGGCCCAGGCGCCGGCAACCGTCCTGCGTCGGACTACATGACCGGCGAAGGCGCCACCGGCGGCCACAACGAGCGCCGCCGCACCTACCTGCGCGCAGTGACCCAACTGCTGGTCAGCGACCTGGAAGAAATGGTCGGCAACTGGAAGCCCAAGGTCGAAGACAACTACCGCGCCACCCTGGAAGCCGAGCCGCCAACCGACGGCCTGCGCAAAATGCTGTTCGGCATGGGTAGCCTGTCCCTGGGCGAACTGGCCGGCGAGCGCATGAAGGTTTCCCTGGAAGCCAACTCGCCGGAAGACGAGCAAGACTGCTTCAGCGACAACACTCACAACTCGCACTTTTATGACGCCAAGGGCATCCGCAACGTTTACCTGGGCGAGTACACCCGCACCGACGGTACCAAGATGACCGGCGCCAGCCTGTCGTCGCTGGTGGCCAAGGCTGACCCGGCTGCCGATGAAGCACTCAAGGCGGACCTGGCAGCCACTGAAGCGAAGATTCAGGTCATGGTTGATCGCGCTAACGACGGCGAGCACTACGACCAGTTGATCGCTGCTGGCAACGAGGCGGGTAATCAGATTGTTCGTGATGCCATTGCTGCACTGGTCAAGCAGACCGGTTCGATTGAACAGGCTGCTGGCAAGCTGGGCATCAGTGACTTGAACCCGGATAACGCTGATCACGAGTTCTGATTGGTGCCGAGTTGAAAAAGGCGACCTTCGGGTCGCCTTTTTTGCACCCGCCCTCTTACTGCGTAGCAGCTGTCGAGCCCCAGCGAGGCTGCGTAGAGAGCGACTCGGTGTTGTGGCCTGATTGAGAGCGGCGTTGCGGCCGACGTAGCCTCGCTGGGGCTCGACAACTGCTACGGGAGTTCTTCCCGCGGAGGGTGTTTGCTCTGAGCCCCGGTTTACTTGCCCTGCACCGCGGGTAGAATGGCGGCCTTCCCTCCCATCCGAGCTGACTTCATGGCGTTGCCGACCTTACGGATCATCGGTTTCATTATCGGCATCTTCCTGATCACCCTCGCGATTGCCATGGTGGTGCCGATGGCAACCCTGGTGATTTTCGAACGCACCCAAGACCTGCCCTCGTTTCTCTGGGCCAGCCTGATCACCTTCCTCGCAGGTTTGGCCCTGGTCATCCCCGGCCGCCCGGAACACGTACACCTGCGGCCAAGGGACATGTACCTGCTGACCGTCTCCAGTTGGGTCGTGGTGTGCATTTTTGCCGCCCTGCCGTTCCTGCTGACCCAGCACATCAGCTACACCGATTCGTTCTTTGAAAGCATGTCCGGCATTACCGCCACCGGTTCAACGGTGCTCAGCGGGCTGGACAACATGTCGCCCGGCATCCTGATGTGGCGCTCGCTGCTGCACTGGCTCGGTGGTATCGGCTTTATCGGCATGGCGGTAGCGATTCTGCCGCTGCTGCGCATTGGTGGCATGCGCCTGTTCCAGACCGAATCCTCCGACCGCTCGGAAAAGGTCATGCCCCGCTCGCACATGGTGGCGCGGCTGATCGTGGCGGCGTATGTCGGCATCACCATTCTTGGCAGCCTGGCCTTCTGGTGGGCCGGGATGAGCCTGTTTGATGCGATCAACCACGCGATGTCGGCGATTTCCACGGGTGGTTTTTCTACCTCCGACGAGTCCCTGGCCCACTGGAAACAGCCGGCAGTGCACTGGGTGGCCGTGGTGGTGATGATTTCCGGCAGCCTGCCGTTCACCCTGTACGTCGCCACGTTGCGCGGCAATCGCCGGGCGCTGATCAAGGATCAGCAGGTACAAGGTTTGCTCGGTTTGCTGCTGGTGACCTGGCTGGTGCTGGGCACCTGGTACTGGTGGACCACTGACCTGCATTGGCTGGACGCTTTGCGCCATGTTGCAGTGAACGTCACGTCCGTGGTGACCACCACCGGTTTCGCACTGGGGGACTACAGCATCTGGGGCAACTTCTCACTGATGCTGTTCTTCTATCTGGGCTTTGTGGGCGGCTGCTCCGGGTCCACCGCGGGTGGCATCAAGATCTTCCGCTTCCAGGTGGCCTACATCCTGCTCAAGGCCAACCTCAATCAGCTGATTCACCCAAGGGCGGTGATCAAGCAGAAGTACAACGGCCATCGCCTCGACGAGGAAATTGTCCGTTCGATCCTGACGTTCTCGTTTTTCTTTGCCATCACTATCTGCGCCATTGCCCTGGCCCTGTCGCTATTGGGCCTGGACTGGATGACCGCACTGACCGGCGCCGCCAGTACCGTGTCCGGCGTCGGCCCGGGTCTTGGGGAAACCATCGGCCCAGCCGGCAACTTCGCCAGCTTGCCGGACGCCGCCAAGTGGATCCTGTCGCTGGGCATGCTGCTGGGCCGGCTGGAGATCATTACGGTGTTTGTGCTGTGTATTCCGGCGTTTTGGCGTCACTGACCGCCGTCTCCTGCAACCGCACCCGGTATTCGCCGGGTGTGGCATCGAACCAGCGGCGGAACGCGCGAAAGAAGTTGCTCGGGTCGGCAAATCCCAGCAGGTAGGCAATTTCCAGCAAGGTCATGCTGGGTTGCGCCAGGTACTGCTCGGCCAGCTCGCGGCGGGTGTCGTCGAGCAGGGTCTGGAAGCTGGTGCCCTCCTCCTGCAAACGACGCTGCAAGGTGCGCTGGGACAGGTGCAGGGTCTGGGCCACCACTTCGCGCTTGGGTTCACCTTGAGGTAGCAGCCGGCACAACACCTGCCGGGCCTTGTGGGTCACCCGGCTCTCGGAAAACCGCGCCAGGTATTCACCGGCAAACCGGTCATGCAACAACGCCATTGCCTCGTTCGCCGTCGGCAGAGGCGCTTCCATATCTGCCCGCTCGAAAATCAGCGCGTCATACGGCGCATTGAACACCAGCGGCGCATGGAACGCCTGTTTGTAGGGGGCCAGATCTGCGGGTTGGTCGCCCTGCACCAGCACCTTGCGCGGTTGCAAGGTGCGGCCGGTAAGCCAGCCACATAATGCCAGGGCGCACGCCAGGGACGCTTCCGCACTTTGCCGGGTAGGCGGCAGGTGGTCGCCGTGCACGGTAAGAATCAGCGCATAGCCTTCGGGCAAAAGACGGAAACTCAAGTCGGCGCTTTCGGCGATGATCCGCTGATAGCGCACCAACCGCATAAAGCCCTCGGCCAGGGTATTGCTGGACATCAAGGCATAACCGGCAACATGAAACGACGCCGGGCGTACGACTTTGCCCATGTTCAGGCCAATCGCCGGGTTGCCCGACAGCTCCACCGCCCGTTGCCAGAGCCGGGTCATCGAGTCCTGGGGAAAGCGCGCGTCGGGATCGCTCAACGCGCCGTAGTCCAGGCCCAGTTGCTTGAACAAGGCACGGCAGTCCAGGCCGTCCATCTCCAGCGCCTTGACTATCCCCATCGCCCAGCTTGCAGAAGTCGTTCGTTCGCTCATGGCGTTTTCTTAAACAAGTAAGGCTGAAATGACAGCCAGGAATCCGAAGGATACTAAAGTGGCGTCTATTGTCACTGGCTGTTGCCACTGATCACTCTAGACTCAAATAAGCTCCCCGCCGAACATCTGTCGGCCAGAACAATAAGCAGAGGCCCGCTCAACGTGGAAAATGCCAGACAATTCAACAGCTTTGCCGAGTTTTATCCGTATTACCTGAGTGAACACGGCAACAGTACCTGCCGTCGCCTGCATTTTATCGGTACCAGCCTTGTGATCTTCATTTTGGCGCTTGCCGTCGGCAAAGCCGCCTGGTGGCTGCTGTTGGCGCTGCCGGTGGCCGGTTACAGCTTTGCCTGGATCGGCCACTTCTTCTTCGAAAAGAACCGCCCGGCAACTTTCCAGCACCCGCTTTACAGCCTGCTGGGGGATTTTGTGATGTACCGCGACATGATTCTGGGCAAGGTGCCGTTCTAGCCCAGCGCGTCAAAAACAATAAGAGAGCCGCCGATGAACCAGCAAGCCCGCTTCACCCATATGCAGGATGGCACCGAGGAAGACTGGGCGATCATCGCCAAAGACTTCAGCGCCTACGCCCGCCAGCTGCCGACACGGATCATGGCGCACCTGCGGTTGCTGGAAGGTGACTTCGGCGGCTTCCCGGTGGACCGCCTGACCCACTCGCTGCAAACCGCCAGCCGTGCCTGGCACGATGGGCGGGATGAAGAATACGTGGTCTGCGCCCTGCTCCATGACATCGGCGACACCCTGGGCTCCTACAATCATCCGGACATTGCCGCGGCCATCCTCAAGCCGTTCGTCAGCCCGGAAAATCTCTGGATGGTAGAGAAACACGGGATTTTCCAGGGCTACTACTTCTTTCATCACCTGGGAATGGACCGCCATCTGCGCGAGCAATTTGGCGACCACCCGCAGTACGTGCAAACCATCGAATTCTGCGCGCAGTACGATGCAGCGGCCTTCGACCCGGCCTACGACACCCTGCCATTGAACTTTTTCGAGCCGATGCTGGCCAGGGTCTTCGCCCAACCGAAGAGTTCGATCTATAAGGCAGCCATGGAGCGCGAGGCCCAGGTGTGACGTCGTGTCACTTGCAAACGGACGATGAAGCTTCGTACATCCGGCGATATAAAAGTCTTTTTGTCACTTTCAGTGCTGTATCCTGCCAAGGCTTTTTGAAAGCGCGGAATCACCTGCGATTGAAAAAACAGATCTTGCGAGGAGCGACGACGATGCACGAAATACCTAATCTCCCCTTCCCAAGCCTGCACGAAACTGAGCAGCCAACCCCGCAACAGGCCGGCAGCAAACAGCCCGAGCCAGTAGAGGCAAAACCAGTCGACAGCGAAAGCCAGGACTGACGCCGTACCCAGACCGTGTGGAAAGCGCAGCATTGCGCGCTTTCCACACTGCCTGACACCGTGAGACCCCGCCATGACCGATACCGCAAACACTCCCCCCGATGCCGCCCTGCTCGACACTGCCTTGCAGATGGTCGAGGTCTGGAACCGCCTCAGCGCGGACAAACAGGCATTGCTGCTCAAACGCTTCGGCACCCAGGAAAACGCTCTCGCCGCCCTGGTCACCACGCAATTGCTCAACCCCACCGAAGCCTGAAAGCGCCCACTGTCGGATTTGACAGGAGACACGGGCACGTTTGAGGCGCACATTCATCGTCTTCCTCAGGAGCCTGGCGATGAGCAACCCGTGGAACGCCTACATACAGGACTACCTGCAAGCCGAAGGCCTGAAGAAAGCCTCGATCCATACAGAGGATGGTCAAACACTTGCAGCCACAGACCGGTTCAGCGTCACCGCCGAACAGGCTCGCCACGTATGGCTCTCGCTCAAGCCAAAGGCAAATGCCCCGCTGGTTTCGTTAACCATCGCCGGGCTGGACTACCGCATAAACAACTACTACACGAACTTTATCTATGGCTATCGAGAGACCGGCGGCTGCATTCTGGCGCCCGCCGATAACGTACTGATCGTCGCCCTGCATGACGAAAAGATGCACGCGATCCAGGCCGTGCGTATCGTCACTCAGTTGATTCAACACCTGAACAGTGGCTCCCCGCCCACCGATATACCCAACCTTTAAACCAGACTTTTTCTTTTTCACGCCCTGCACCCGGCAAAGCATCGGTATCATAAGCAGCCTATCTTTTACTGCCGCGACAGTGGATCTCTTTCCCATGCCAAATACCCAGCGCCCCATGGCGGTCACGCTGCAAGTTGTTTCCATCGTTCTATTCACCTTTATCGGCTACCTGAATATCGGCATTCCCCTGGCCGTATTGCCGGGCTACGTGCACAGCGACCTGGGCTTCGGCGCCGTGATCGCAGGCCTGGTGATCAGCGTGCAATATTTGGCCACCCTGCTCAGCCGCCCGTATGCCGGGCGCATCATCGACAACCGGGGCAGCAAGCGCGCAGTCATGTATGGCTTGGCGGGCTGCGGCCTGAGCGGGGTGTTCATGTTGCTCTCGGCCTGGCTGTCACACATGCCGGCGCTGAGCCTCACCAGCCTGTTGATCGGCCGCCTGGTACTCGGCAGCGCCGAAAGCCTGGTGGGCTCCGGCTCGATCGGCTGGGGCATCGGCCGGGTGGGCGCGGTGAACACGGCCAAGGTCATCTCCTGGAACGGCATCGCCAGCTATGGCGCCCTGGCAATCGGCGCACCGCTGGGGGTGCTGCTGGTCCGTCATTACGGGCTATGGAGCATGGGCGTCAGCATTATTCTGCTGGCGGTGCTCGGCCTGCTGCTGGCCTGGCCGAAAGTCGCGGCGCCGATTGTGGTGGGTGAGCGCCTGCCGTTCATGCACGTGCTGGGGCGGGTGTTGCCCCACGGTTGCGCCCTGGCATTGGGCTCGATTGGTTTTGGCACCATTGCCACCTTCATCACCTTGTATTACGCCACTCAGCGCTGGGAAAACGCGGTGTTGTGCCTGAGCCTGTTCGGCGCGAGCTTTATCGGCGCGCGGCTGTTGTTCGGCAACCTGATCAACCGCATTGGCGGTTTTCGCGTGGCGATTGCCTGCCTGTCGGTGGAGACCCTGGGCCTGCTGTTGCTGTGGATGGCACCGAATCCTGACCTGGCATTGGCCGGGGCGGCATTGAGCGGGTTTGGTTTCTCGCTGGTGTTTCCGGCGCTGGGGGTTGAGGCGGTCAACCTGGTGCCCGCGTCCAGCCGGGGCGCGGCGGTGGGCGCGTATTCACTGTTCATCGACCTGTCGCTGGGGATCACCGGGCCGGTGGCCGGGGCGATCGCGGCGGGGTTCGGCTTTGCCTCAATCTTCCTGTTTGCCGCCATCGCGGCATTCTGCGGCTTGCTGCTGAGCCTGTACTTGTACCGTCAGGCGCCGAAGTACCGTGAAGAGCGCGAAGCGACCTAGAAGTCGACCTTGCCGCGCCCGGCCTTGATGCTGCCGCGCTTGGTCTTGGATTCGAGGCGGCGCTTTTTTGAGCCCAACGTGGGCTTGGTGGGGCGGCGCTTTTTCTCCACCTTGGTGGCGCTGAGGATCAACTCCACCAGGCGCTCCAGGGCATCTGCGCGGTTCTGCTCCTGAGTTCGGTATTGCTGGGCCTTGAGCACCAGCACGCCTTCGCTGGTGATGCGGCTGTCGCGCAGGGCCAGCAGGCGCTCCTTGTAGAACGGCGGCAATGATGAAGCCGGGATGTCAAAACGCAGGTGCACGGCGCTGGAGACTTTATTGACGTTCTGGCCACCCGCGCCCTGGGCGCGGATGGCGGTCAATTCAATCTCGGCGTCGGGGATGTGCACGTTGTTGGAAATCACCAGCATGAAAAACAGGTCCGCCGTTCGGGGAAGTCAGAATACGCCAATGTGAGCGCCTCTACGCTTGAGCCTTGCGCTTGTTCTTGATGACGTAGCACACCCACATAAAGGCGACCCACACCGGAATCGCATACACCGACACCTGTATCCCCGGAATCATCAACATGATCCCCAGGATAAACACCACAAACGCCAGGCAAACGTAGTTCCCGTACGGGTACCAAAGCGCTTTGAACAACGGCACCTGCCCGGTCCGGTCCAAGTGCTGGCGGAATTTGAAGTGGGAAAAACTGATCATCGCCCAGTTGATCACCAACGTTGCCACCACCAGCGACATCAGCAACTCCAGCGCATGCTGCGGAATCAGGTAGTTCAGCAGCACCGCGATAAAGGTAATCGCCGCCGATGCCAGGATCGACCGCACCGGCACACCGCGCTTGTCTATCTTCGCCAGCACCCTGGGTGCATCACCCTGCTCGGCCATGCCCAGCAGCATGCGGCTGTTGCAATAGGTGCCGCTGTTGTAAACCGACAACGCCGCCGTCAGTACCACGAAGTTGAGGATGTGCGCCGCAGCGTTGCTGCCCAGCATCGAGAACACTTGCACGAACGGGCTGCCGCTGTAGGCATCGCCGGACGCATTGAGGGTCACCAGCAGGCTGTCCCAGGGCGTCAGCGATAACAGCACCACCAGCGCGCCGATGTAGAAAATCAGGATCCGGTAGATCACCTGATTGATCGCCTTGGGGATCACGGTACGTGGCTGGTCCGCCTCGGCAGCGGTGAAGCCGAGCATTTCCAGGCCGCCGAAGGAGAACATGATGATCGCCATGGCCATCACCAGCCCGCCGACACCATGGGGGAAGAAGCCACCGTGCTCCCACAGGTTGGTCACCGAGGCTTGTGGCCCGCCGTTGCCGCTGACCAGCAGGTAGCTGCCCAGGGCGATCATGCCGAGGATCGCGACCACCTTGATGATCGCAAACCAGAACTCAGCCTCGCCGAAGACTTTGACGTTGGCCAGGTTGATCGCATTGATCATCACAAAGAACACCGCCGCCGACGCCCAGGTAGGGACCTCGGGCCACCAGTAGTGCACGTATTTGCCAACGGCCGTCAGCTCCGACATGCCCACCAGGATGTAGAGAATCCAGCAGTTCCAGCCGGATAAAAAGCCGGCGAAACCGCCCCAGTACTTGTGGGCAAAGTGACTGAAGGAGCCGGCGACCGGCTCTTCGACGATCATCTCGCCCAACTGGCGCATGATCATGAAGGCAATAAAACCGCAGATGGCGTAGCCGAGGATCATCGACGGCCCGGCGGATTTCAGCACACCGGCCGAGCCGAGGAACAGACCGGTACCGATCGCGCCACCGAGGGCGATCAATTGAATATGACGATTTTTCAGGCCGCGCTTCAGTTCGCCTGAATGCGGGATGGGTTCACTCATGAAAAAGGTCTCACGCAAGGTTTGATCTGTGACGAAATCGAACCCGACTGGCTTATGGCCAGGCGGAGTGAACAAGGCGGATAGCCCTGAGGGTTTGGCCTTTTGCGCGGGTACGCAGTGGGGGTCACAGCAAAACGCGGCGCATTGTACACCGCTCGATCGGTTGGGGCTGACCAAAGGCTAAACCCGATCCCTGTGGGAGCTCTCGAGCCCCAGCGAGGCTGCGATGGCGGCGGCACTGTGGGCATCGACGTTGGCTGGCCGACCGCCATCGCTGCCTCGCTGGGGCTCGAGAGCTCCTACATTGGATCTGCGCTGGCTCCCTGCATTTGAGCGCATTGAATACTCAGAGCCAGCGCAAAAAAAACGCCAACCCGAGGGTTGGCGTTTTTGTGCAGCGCTTACATCACTGCGGCTTTTTGCGACCAAAGCCTGGGCGCTGCCCGGAACCTGCCGGTTCACCACGGCGCTTGCCCGATGGGGCGTCGTCTACCAGCTTGAGGCCTGGGCGCTTTTTCGGCGCTGGCTTGGCTGGACGCTTGGCACCTTCGGCCGGACGATCGGTTGCCGGAGCACCACGACCCGCCTCACCACGATTACCGCGACCACCGGTTGGTGCATCACCACGGCCGGCCGGGCGCGGCGCGCGTGGAGCGCGGTCGCCTTCCTGGCGCGAAGGTGCCGAAGGACGACGCTCGCCTTCAATGTGCGGCTCACGGGAGATACGACCGCCAGTGGCCGGTGCATCCAGCGCTGGGCGCAAGGTGCGGGCAACCCGATCAGTACGCGCGACCGGGCGCGACGATTTACGTTGCATGCGGTCCAGTTTGTCTTTGCTCTTGGCGTTCATCTGCGGCATGGCCACAGGCGTCAGGCCAACTTCAGCGCTCAGAATGTCGACTTCGTACTGGCTCATTTCGCGCCAGCGGCCCATCGGCAGGTCGGAGTTGAGGAACACCGGGCCGAAACGCACGCGCTTCAGGCGGCTGACCACCAGGCCCTGGGATTCC
>Ga0247816_10001206_pt1 | contig 12907 bp, 11 predicted proteins | sample UWRJL209509C1_FD_179930 | JGI IMG/M metagenome (GOLD analysis project Ga0247816, IMG submission 179930) | Plant litter microbial communities from Arlington Agricultural Research Station in Wisconsin, United States - UWRJ-L209-509C-1 | ecosystem: Environmental > Terrestrial > Plant litter >...
CCATCGGCAGGCGGCCGGTGTCGGCCAGCGGCACCACGCGGGCGCCGGGGGCAATCCCGGCGAGACTGCCGACCGGCATCAGGAAAATCTTGTTGCCGGAAAAACCCATCACTTCGGCTTCGACTTGCACCGGGTGGTAGCTGTCGTCGTTGATCACCATGCAGCGGCTGCCCATGGCGGCGCGCAGGCCTTCGGCTTCCAGGGTCAGGCCGACCATGCGCAGCAGGCGGCCTTCAAGGATGGGTTGGCCCGGCAACTCGGTGACTTCGGCATAGCCGCCCAGGCGCTTGGCGAAGCTGGTGCGATCAAGGCGCATCGGGGGCGTCCAGGTCCACGCTCAGGTCCGGCTCGGCCGGGTGCAGCGCCTGTTCGTGCAACTGGTCGAACAGCTTGGCCATGATCTGGCTGATGCGCGTCTCGACCGTGGCATCGATGCGGCTGTGCTCGGTCTCGACCCGGCAACCGCCCGGCAGCAGCGCAGCATCTTCGACGATGCGCCAGGTTTCTTCATGGCGCTCGCGCAGGGCTTTGACCTGCTCGAAATCCTGGGGGTTGATGTACAGCCGCACGTTGCCGACGCCCAGGGGCAGCAGCTTGAGGGCTTCGCGCATCACGCTTTCGATTTGCGTCGAGTCCAAAGCCAACTCACGCTGGATCACCTGGCGGGCGATGTGCTGCACCAGGTCGACCATGGCTTTTTCGATCTGCGAATCCTGCTCGGCGATGGGCTCGAACAAGCTGCCCATCAGCGTTTCCAGGCTGGCCAGCTTGACGCCGAGGGCGGCGTCAGCTTCCTGGCGAACCTTGAGCGTAGTGCTGCGAAAGCCGTCTTTCTCGCCCGCGGAAAAGCCTTCGTTGTAGGCTTCCTGGCGAATGCTTTCCAGCTCTTCCAGGGTCAGTGGCTGGACTTCTTCCAGCGGCACTTCTTCCATCTCGACCGGGGTTTCTTCAACCGGCTCGGGTTCGGGCTCAGGCTGATGCGGGTCAAAACTGGGCAGCGACCAAACGTCGAACCCGCCGACGTCCCGGGCGCGAATCAGGTCGCTGGGCGTCTCATCTTTGTTCGACATGCGCGGCGCCTTAAATCATTTCTTCGCCGCCCTTCCCACCGAGAACGATTTCTCCGGCTTCGGCCATACGGCGGGCAATGGTGAGGATTTCCTTCTGTGCGGTTTCCACGTCGCTGACACGCACCGGGCCTTTGGCCTCCAGGTCGTCGCGCAACAATTCGGAAGCCCGCTTGGACATGTTCTTGAAGATCTTCTCCTTGACGCCCTCGTCCGAGCCCTTGAGGGCCAGCACCAGCACATCGGAAGACACTTCGCGCAGCAACGCCTGGATGCCACGGTCGTCGACATCGGAGAGGTTGTTGAAGACGAACATCAGGTCTTCGATCTGCACCGACAGGTTGTCGTCGATCTCGCGGATCGAGTCCATCAACTGGCCTTCGACCGAGCTGTCGAGGAAGTTCATGATGTCGGCCGCGCGCTTGATGCCACCCAGGGTGGTGCGCGAAGCGTTGGAGTTGCCCGAGAACTGCTTCTCGAGAATCGTGTTCAGTTCTTTCAAGGCCGCGGGCTGCACGGTGTTCAGCGAGGAGACCCGCAGGATGATGTCGAGCCGCACCTTGTGGTCGAAATGCCCAAGCACTTCGCCAGCCTGGTCGGGGTCGAGGTACGCCACCACGATCGCCTGGATCTGCGGGTGTTCGTAGCGGATCACGTCCGCCACGGCGCGTGGCTCCATCCATTTCAGACTGTCGAGGCCACTGGTGTTACCGCCCAACAGAATACGGTCGATCAGGCCGTTGGCCTTGTCTTCGCCGAGGGCCGAGGTAAGCATTTTGCGAATATAGCTGTCGGAGCCGACGCCCAGGCTGGTCTGGTCGCCGACGATCTCAACGAACTCGCTCATCACCTGCTCGACTTGCTCGCGGTGCACATTGCGCATTTGCGCCATGGCCACGCCGACGCGCTGAACCTCTTTGGGGCCCATGTGGCGCAGCACTTGTGCGGCGTCGGTTTCCCCAAGCGACAGCAGCAGAACCGCAGCTTTGTCGACCTTGGAGAGCTTGGCTACGGCGGCTCGACTATCACTCATCTGCGTTAATCCACTCTTTCACGACCTGGGCCACACGGCCCGGGTCTTCGGCCACCAGGCTCTTGATTGCGTTCAACTGAGCGTCATAACCTTCGCTCGGGCTCGGCAACAGGATGCTGGTCGGGCCACCGAGGCTGACGCGGTCGTTGGCCAGTTCGCCATCCAGGCCGCCCATGCCACCCAACTCGACGTCGCCGCCTGCCAGGGCCAGTTGCTTTTTGCCGTGACCGGTAATGTTGTTGAGCACCGGGCGCAATACGCCGAACACCAGCACCAGAATAAACAGCACACCCATCACTTGTTTGAGGATGTCCCAGAACCAGGGCTGGGTGTAGAACGCTGCCTCGGCGATCACTTCGCCACGCTCGACGGAGAACGGCATGTTGATCACGCTGACGCTGTCACCGCGGCTGGCGTCAAAACCTACCGCGTCCTGCACCAGGCGTGTGAAGCGCGCCAATTCGTCGGCGGTCCATGGCGCGCGGGTGGTCTCACCGTTGGCCGGGTTGATCTTGACCTGGTCATCCACCACCACCGACACCGACAGGCGATTGATCCGGCCCTGCTGCTGTTTGGTGTGGCTGATGGAACGGTCGAGTTCGAAGTTCTTGGTGGACTGGTTACGCTTGTCCGCCGGGTACCGCGCAAGCATCGGCTGGCCGGTGGCCGGGTCCATGATTTGCTGACCGTTGGCGTCCAACAGCGGCTGGCCAGGCTGAATTGCGCCCGCCGTGGCGGCAGCGCCACCGGTGGTTTGCGGAGCGGTGGCCGGGGCTGGCGGCTGGTTGCTCAAAGCACCCGGCACACCTTGCGGGCCGTTGCTGGCGGTGCGTTGTTCGGTGGTCGATTGTTCGCTGCGCAGGGCCGGCTGGTCCGGGTTGAACTGCTCGGAGGTCGACTCGACGGCGCTGAAGTCGACGTCGGCAGACACTTCAGCCTTGTAGCGGTCGTTGCCCAGCACCGGTTGCAGGATGTTGTGCACACGCTGGGTGAGCATGCTTTCCATGCGGCGGCTGTAATCGAACTGCTTGCCGGCCATGGTCAGCGCGGAGTTTTCCGCCTGGTCGGACAGCAGGTTGCCCTTCTGATCGACGACGGTGATTTGCGATTTGCTTAATTCGGGAACGCTGGTGGCCACCAGGTTGATGATCGCCAACACTTGGCCAGGCTCCAGGGAGCGGCCGGAAAACAGTTCAACCAGTACCGAGGCGCTGGGCTTGCGCTCGTCGCGCACAAACACCGAGCTTTTCGGAATCGCCAGGTGCACACGGGCGCCCTTGACGTTGTTCAGGCTGGAGATGGTCCGCGCCAGTTCACCTTCCAGGCCGCGACGGTAGCGGGTGGCTTCCATGAACTGGCTGGTACCCAGGCCCTGGTCCTTGTCGAGGATTTCGAAACCGATATTCGCATCGCCTGGGCTGACGCCGGCGGCGGCCAACTTCATGCGCGCACGGGCCACGTCATCGGCTTTCACCAACAAGGCGCCGGAGTTGGGCTCTACGGTGTAGGCAATGTCTGCGGCCGCCAGGGTTTCCATGATCTGCTTGGAATCCATCCCCGCCAGGCTGCCGTACAGCGGCCGGTAATCGGGTTGCTGGGACCACAACACCACGGCAAAACCAATCGCCACGCTGGCAGCCAGGCCGACCATCAGGCCCACCTGACGCAACATGGTCATTTCGGAAAGGTTTTCCAGGAACGACAGGCCAAACAACGGCGGCTTGCCGTCTGCCTTGGCGTTATCCACGACTGCTTCTGCCATGACTCAAATCGTCCTTAAACCGGCATCTGCATGATGTCTTGATAGGCTTGAACCAGCTTGTTACGCACCTGGGTCAAGGCCTGGAATGAAACGCTGGCTTTTTGCGAGGCGACCATCACGTCGGTCAGGTCCACGCCGCTCTTGCCGATCTCGAAAGCGGTGGCCAACTGATTGGAGGCTTGCTGGGTATCGCTGACCTTGTTGATGGCCTGGCCGAGCATGTCGGCAAAGTTGCTCTGGCCCAATTCCGGCACCGACTGCGCGACGGATTTCGGTTGAGCCATGGCCTCCATTTGCATGGATCGCATATCCAACATCAACCGATTGAACTCAACACCTTGGCTCATGAACTTCTCTCTCCGACGACCCGCAATTTTTTGACACTACGCAGCGGTTACTGGGGTGGTAGCAACAAGGGTGCCAGCTCCGTGGCAACTCGTAAGAAAAGGCGACAAACCCTGTCAGCCCATTTGTCAGCCGATGTGTCTGTCAGGTGGCGAAAAGATAGGCTTCCACGTCCATCCCGGCATCGCGCATCTGCGCCAGCTTGTAGCGCAAGGTGCGTGGGCTGATGCCCAGGCGCTCGGCGGCCTCTTTGCGGCGGCCACGCTCGGAGCGCAGGGTGTCGATGATCATCTGGAATTCACGGCGACGCAGGTCGTCGCCCAAGGCACCCGCCGATTCGGCCGGCGCGGCTTCAACCTGCGCGGTGGCCGCAAGACTTGGCAACGGCGCGCTGCCTGCACCCACGGCCAGGCAGAAATCCTGCGGCTGGATCAGGCCGCCCTGCTGCAAAATCAGCGCGCGCTGGATCGCGTTGTCCAGTTCGCGCACATTGCCGGGCCACGGGTAGCTGATCAGGCACGCCTGGGCGTCAGCCGACAGGCGCGCCTGGGCATGCTTCATTTTATTGACGTGTTTGCTCAGCAGGCGCTCGGCCAGCGGAATGATGTCTGCAGGGCGCTCGCGCAACGGGCGCCAAGCCAGCGGAAATACCGAAAGCCGGTAGAACAAATCTTCACGAAAGCGCCCCGCCGCCACTTCGCCCGCCAGGTCGCGGTTGGTGGTGGCGACCACGCGGATGTCCAACTGGATCGGCTTGCGCGCACCCACCCGCTCCACCTCGCGCTCCTGCAATACCCGCAGCAACTTGGCTTGCAGGCCCAGGGGCATCTCGGAGATTTCATCAAGCAGGATGGTGCCGCCATCGGCCTGTTCAAACTTGCCGGCCTGGGCTGCGATGGCCCCGGTGAACGAGCCTTTTTCATGGCCGAACAAGGTGGCTTCGAGCATGTTGTCGGGGATCGCCGCGCAGTTGATCGCGATAAACGGCTGGCTCGCGCGATGGGATTGCTGGTGGATGTAACGCGCCAGCACTTCCTTGCCGGTGCCGGATTCGCCGGAGATCAGCACTGTGGAATCACTGCGGGCGACTCGGGCCGCCAGCTCCAGCAATTGTGCGCTGGCCGGTTCAAAGGCAATCGGGCCTTCGCCATCGGCGGCGCCCAAGGTGCCAAGGGCATGCCGGGCCACCAGCTCGATCAGGGCTTTGGGTTCGAAGGGTTTGACCAGGTAATCCGCCGCGCCCTGGCGCATGGCGTCTACCGCGCGCTCGACGGCGCCGTGGGCGGTCATCAGCAATACCGGCAGTTGCGGCTGACGCGCACGCAACAGGCCGAGCAATTGGTGGCCGTCCATGCCGGGCATGTTGACGTCGCTGACCACCAGGCTGAAGGACTCCTGCTCGACGGCTTCCAGGGCTTCTTCGGCAGAACCGACCGCCCGGTAGTCATGGCCCGCCAACAGCAGCGTGTCAGCCAATGCTTCACGCAGGGCGCGGTCGTCTTCAACCAATAGAACCTTGATAGCCATTTACCCTTACTCCGCGCTGACTGCGCTTGAAAACAGCGGCAGCGTCATCAACGCGCACGTGCCGCGACCCAACCGGGAATGCAGTTGCAATTCTCCCTGATGCGCGCGGGCGACTGCCTTGACCACGGTCAGCCCGAGGCCGGTACCGTTGGTTTTGGTGGTGAAAAACGGTTCGCCCAAACGTTGCAGCACCAGCGGCGCGATGCCACTGCCGCTGTCGCTGATGCACAGGCGCAGGGTGTCGGCGCGGCGGTACAGATGCACCTTGAGCCGCGCACCGGGACCGCTGGCCTGGGTGGCGTTTTCAATCAGGTTGAGCAACGCGCCGACCAGGGTGTCGCGGTTGCACAGCAACTCGCCCAGGTGGCTGTCGCACTGCCAACGCACTGACGCTTCTTGAATGTGGGTAGCGGCTGCGGCTTGCAGGGATTGCATCAGGGCAGCCGGGGTAACGCGGTCGGTCAGCGGCAGTTCGCCACGGGCAAACACCAGCATGTCGCGCACCTGGTGCTCCAGCTCGTGCAGGCGCTCCTTGAGGCGACCGGCAAACCGCTGGTGGGTGGCGGTCGGCAATGTTTCATCAGTCAAATGACTGGCGTAGATCAAGGCGGCGGACAACGGGGTGCGAATCTGATGCGCCAGAGAAGCGACCATCCGCCCGAGAGACGACAGGCGCTCATGGCGTGCCAACTGGTCTTGCAGGTGACGGGTTTCCGTCAGGTCGTTAAGCAGCACCAACTGGCCGGGTTCGGCATCCAGGGAGCGGGTGGCGATGGACAGGCGGCGGCCGTCCTTGAGGGAGATTTCATGGCCGTCGTCTTCCCGTGGCGCGAAGCAGCGGGTAATCACGTGGCGCCACAGTTCGCCTTCCAGCGGCAGACCGAGCATGTCGCAGGCGGCCGGGTTGGCTTCGCGTACGCGGCCCTGGTCGTCGATGACGATCACGCCACCGGGCAACAGGTCGAGGAGGTTTTGCAGACGGTTGGCCAGGCGTTCTTTCTCGGCCAGCTCTTCCATGCGCTGGGCGCTGACCACCGCCAATTCGCCTTTAAGCTCGGAAACCCGGGCTTCGAGCAGGCTGTAGGAGTCGGTCAGCTGGCTGGACATCTGGTTGAACAGCGAAAACGCCTGCTCAAGTCCATGCCGGCTGATCTGCTCTACGGTGGGGGCCGGCCCCTGAGTGTCAGGGACCGAAGATAGTTGGGCGGCGTGGGGCATCATGCTCTCTCGCTTGGCTGACCGTCAGTTAAACGGAACGTTGCGAGTGCTGTAGCAATACCCGTGCCTAAAAAAAACCGCTGATTAATCAGCGGCTTGAAAAACAGGCGTCAATCATCCGCCTGTTCATCACCTTCACGACGGCTCATGCCGTACTTGCGCATCTTCTCCACCAGGGTGGTGCGGCGGATGCGCAGGCGTTCGGCGGCACGCGCGACGATGCCGTTGGCGTCGTCGAGGGCCTGTTGGATCAGGCCCTGTTCCAGGCTGCCGAGGTAGTCTTTCAAGTCCAGGCCTTCGGGCGGCAGCATGGCGGAGGAGCCGAAGTTCGGGGTATGGCCGTTGATGGCAACCCGCTCTTCGAGATCACTGCGCAGGCTGTCGACCAACTGCTCGTCTTCGTCGTCGACGTAGCGGAATTTCTTCGGCAACTCGACCACGCCAATCACTCCGTACGGATGCATGATCGCCATGCGCTCCACCAGGTTGGCCAGCTCGCGGACGTTGCCCGGCCAGCCGTGACGGCACAGCGACATGATCGCGGCCGAGTTGAAACGAATGGAGCCGCGCTTTTCGTGCTCCATGCGCGAGATCAGTTCGTTCATCAGCAACGGGATGTCTTCGACCCGCTCACGCAGAGGCGCCATCTCGATAGGGAATACGTTGAGGCGGTAGTACAGGTCTTCGCGGAAGCTGCCGACCTCGATCATGCTTTCGAGGTTTTTGTGGGTGGCGGCAATGATGCGCACGTCCACGCTTTGGGTCTTGTTGCTGCCCACACGTTCAAAGGTGCGCTCTTGCAGGACCCGCAGCAGCTTGACCTGCATCGGCAATGGCATGTCGCCGATTTCGTCGAGGAACAGGGTGCCGCCGTTGGCCAGTTCAAAACGCCCGGCACGGCTGGTGATCGCACCGGTAAAGGCGCCCTTCTCGTGGCCGAACAGTTCGCTTTCCAGCAGCTCGGCGGGAATCGCGCCGCAATTGACCGGCACAAAAGGCCCGTCGCGACGTTTGGAGTGGTAGTGCAGGTTGCGGGCGACCACTTCCTTGCCGGTGCCGGACTCGCCGAGGATCAGCACGCTTGCGTCGGTGTCGGCGACTTGCTGCATCATCTGGCGCACGTGCTGGATCGCACGACTGGTGCCGACAAGGCTGCGGAATAGATTGGGTTCGCGGTGACGGCCACGCTCGCGGGCCTGGTCGTACATCTCGCGGTAGACCTGGGCGCGGTGCAGGGAGTCGAGCAGTTTGCTGTAGCTGGGGGGCATTTCCAGGGTGGAAAGCACACGGCGGCGCTGGTCTTCCGGCAGGTCGACAGATGAAATATCGCCCATTAGCAGAACCGGAAGGAACTCATCCCAGGTAGACAGTGTCTTTAACAAGCCAAGAACTGCACCAGGAGCGTTTACCGTCCCGATCAGCACACAGATGACTTCACGGCTCGATGACAAAGAGCTGACCGCCTGCTGCCAGTCATGGCTGCCGCAGGGAAGATTTTCTTCGCCGAGAAAGTTCAAGATCACCGCTAAGTCGCGGCGCCGGACGCTATCGTCATCGATCAGCAGAATTTTGGTTTCACGCCACATGCAATAGCAACTTCCCTAGTCAACTCGCTGCCCCAGTGTAAGGGCAATCTAGACGCCGCGTAGGCTTTGTCTGCCTTGTAGACGTCTGAAATCTGAAAACAGCACTAGTTAAGTCAAAAAAGCTGGCACAGTCAAATTTATGACGCGCCGGGTTCGGATTAACTGAGCCAAATCAGCCGAACAGATGGTAAACCTTTGACGCATTTTTCGCTTGGTTGATCTGCGACATCTCTTCGAATATCGCCTGGCGCTCGCCGGTAGTTACCTCAAGCAAGCGTTGGTAAACCACCAACAATCCCTCGAGTTTTTCCCGCAATACATCCTCATCCACCGGCGCTTCGCTGAGCACTTCATCGATGCAGGCGCGGCAGCCCATGTCCAATTCGCCGATGGCGTCCCAGTTACGTTCCGCCAGCGCGCCGATCAGGGCTTCGCGGGTTTCATCAATGCGTTGCAGTGCATGGCTCATGACGTGTTCCTCAAGGCCAATGGCCTTATTGTGCTGCGCCTTGTGGTGTTGCGATGGCATCCCAGCCCTCTTTTACGGTAATCAGCAGACGGGCGACTTCATCGATCGTCTCGACATCGTTGCTTTGGTTGGCATCCATCAGCCGGTTAGTCATGTAGACGTACAGGCTTTCCAATTGCTGCACATAAGCCGGGTTATCGCTCTTTTCGGCATCCAGGCCGTCACGCAGGCCGATGATGATGTCGATGGCCTTGCCGAGCATCTCGCCCTTTTGCGCGATGTCGCCACGAGCCAGCGCACCCTTGGCCTGGGACATGCGGTCGAGGCCGCCTTCCATCAGCATCTGCACCAGGCGATGCGGCGTGGCTTCGGAGATCTGGGCATGGGAATTGACCTTCTGGTATTGGCGAAGGGCTCTCATGGGATTCATGTTTCTACCTCGTGACAGGCAACAGCGAAAAGGGTTTCAGTAACCAATATGTCGACTGGGTCGCAAAAAGCTTTAGGTCCAGTCGTCGGTGCAACGATAAATGCCCGGGGATTGGCCGGGCGTGGTTATCAGTTGTTCTTCTGGTTGTTCAGGGCATTCAAGGTGCCGAGGATGTTGTTGCTCTGCTGGCGGATTTGGGCCACCAGGGAGTCCATGGCGTTGTACTTGTCTTGAAGGCTTTTTTGCAGGGCGGTCATGCGGTCGTCGAGGGTCGACTGTTGCTTGACGAGGTCATTCAGGCTATCAGACAAGGTGGTCGAACGAGCCGCCAGGATGCCGGTAGCAGGTTTTGCGTAGTCGTCTGTGGCAGCTTTCATACGTGCCAACATCCCGGTCTTTCCGGTAAACATGCTGTTGATGTCGGCAGCGTTGGTCTTCGCCGCAGCATCCCACTTCTTGTCGTCCATGGTCAGCAGACCAGTGTTGGAGTCGGAGCTGATGCCAAACTGCGCGAGTGATTTGAGGGTGCCTGTGCCGGATAGGGCATTGAACTCATTACGTAAAGAGTTTTGCAACGATCGCATCGTCGCGTCATTGGCCAAGGCCGGAGCAGTGAAACTACCGTCGGCGTTCTTGACCAACTTGGTTTCCGTGTTCATTGCGGTCAGCAGGGCATTGTAAGTATCGACAAAGCCCTTGACGCCGGATTTTAGTGTTGCGGTGTTCGTGCTAACGGTGATGAGAGTTACGTTTTTGGCCGGTGGAATGTCGGTGGAATTTGCTTTATCCGTAGACACTGCCAACAGTTTGATGCTCACACCGCTCAATGCGTTGGTAATGTCATTACTCTTCGAGGTCGCAGGAATACCGTCAATGCTGTATTTGGCATCCTGAGGCACGTCAACGACAGTAGAACCGGCATCGAGACCCGAATTCCCCGAAAGCGTCAAATCCGAACCCGTACCCATGGTGGTCGAGGTCAGAATCAGCCGCGAGCCGTTGGAGTCGGTCAGGACGTTGGCGCTCAACCCCGCTGTAGCAAACTGGGTGTTGATTGAGTCACGCACCTGCTGCAGGGTCGCCCCAGCAGGAATGCTCACATCGAAGTCTTTTCCCGACTGGGTGATCGTCAGGGTGGTGGGTTTGCCCGTGGTATTAACCACAGACGAAGCACCCGACGGGAACGTCTTGGTAGAAAGCTTGGAAGCCTGGGCCAATGTATCGACAATTAACCGGAAACTGCCGTTGGAAGCTGTGTTATCGGCTTTCATCGTGGCGGTTTTTTCATCCGAAGACGAACCGGTCAGGCCAGTGAAGCTGGAGTTCGCCGTCATATTGTCCAGAGCGCCACGAAACGCATCCAGAGCCGCTTGAATCTTGCCGATCGACGACAGCGTGGTGGTCGCTTTCTGAGTCTGGGTATTGATCTGGGTCTGCTTGGGCACTCTTTCAGCGTCTACCAAGGACTTCACGATCGCTTGCGTGTCGATGTTCGAACCAATACCGCTAACCGTTGAACCCGCCATCATCTATCTCCTAATCGGTGGCTGCCGCTTTCTTGACGAACAACGCCTCAAGCCATGACAGCAACAAGTTTCATGCCAGTTCAGGCCTTATCGTCAAACAACACGTGGCTTGCGCTTGACAGGCTCTGTGCCAGTTTCAATGCCGTTTCCGAAGGAATCTGGCGGATCACTTCACCTGTTGCGGTGGCAATAACCTTGACGACGACCTGATGGGTCGAATCGTCAATGGAAAAATCCAGGCTGCGCTGGGCCGCCTGTACGAATTCTTTGATATCGGTGACCGCTTTCTCCAGATCGCCCCTGCTGGACTTTTCTGCTGTGGGCGCGGCCGCCTCAACCTTTATTTTGCTTGTGTCTACAACCACAGGTGCCGGCGTGTTCTGAGGTGCAACCGGCGGATAAGACTGGTTCAGCTTTACACTCATGTCCATGTCCAAGCTCCTCTAAACCGAAAAAACGAAAGGGCACGTAAACGCGCCCTTCCGTTATTTACCCAGCGCGCGGATTACTGAAGCAGTTTCAGAACAGCGGATGGCAGTTGGTTGGCTTGCGACAGGATCGCAGTAGAAGCCGACTGCAGGGTTTGTTGCTTGGTCAGTTCGGCTGTTTCGGAAGCGAAGTCGACGTCCTGAACGGTGGAACGGGCAGCGGTGGAGTTCTTCTGAATGTTCTGCAGGTTGTCTGCAGTGGTAGTCAGACGGTTCTGGGTAGCACCCAGGCCCGAACGAACGCTGTCGATGGTACCAATTGCTTTGTCGATTACGGACAGAGCATTTTGAGCATTGTTGGCGTCGGTAACGTCGGTTTGGGAAACGGAAGTCTTCTTCGAAGAAATCTGGTCTTGGCCGAACAATTCGTTGGTAGCGGTACCGGAAATTGAATAGCCCTTCGCCGAATCCAACGAAATCTGGCCAACAGCCGTGAAAGAACCAGTAGCGGTAAGCGGCGTTGGAGCTTCCAGAGTAGGGTCGGTGGCGTCGACCTTATATTTACCGTTACCATCTTTGACGTTAATGGAAACTGCCGCAGCTCCAGTGTCGCCAGTAAACTTCAGGTTTTCACCCGAATCAGACTTAACTTCGAGAGTGCCTTTGGTTTCGTCGTAGTTCACGCTAATGCCCAACTTGGCAGCGTTGGACTTCAGCTGATCAGCCAGACCTGCAGTGTCAGTCACACCAACAAACTTAACTACTGCATCGCCCACAGTCAGGGAAAAGTTGGCCGGTGTGCCAGTGCCAGGAGGCGTAGTGGTTTGATCACCTTTAGTCAGAGTCTCGTTTATCGAGAACTTGACTTCGGTACTGGCGGTAGCGCTCAGACCACCGATAACGCCATTCAGACCAGCAGCGACAGTCTTGGCAGAATCACCAGCCTTAAGAGTAACTGTTCCAGTCTGACCGTTACCGGTGACGTTCAGCACGCCGCCAGCAGTCAAACCGTCACCTGGAGTGATTGCAGAAGATTTGACCTGCATCGAACCAATGTTGTTAGCCGCTACGTTTTCCAGGCTCAGGTTGATGGTTTCGTTAGCATTAGACCCAACCTGAATCGCCTTGGTACCGTACGAACCGTCCAGCAGCTTCTGGCCACCGAAAGTGGTGGTTTGCGAGATACGGGTCAGTTCCGAAGTCAGAGCCTGGTATTCGTCGTTGTTCGACTTACGGTCATCAGCGCTCAGGGAGCCAGTAGCCGAGGACAGGGCCAGGGTACGCATTTTTTGCAGGATGTCGGTCGAAGCCTGCATCGCGCCTTCAGCGGTCTGAGCGATGGAGATACCATCGTTCACGTTTTTAACAGCTTGGCCCAGGCCGTTGATTTGGCTGGTCAGGCGGTTGGCGATCTGCAGGCCAGCTGCGTCGTCCTTGGCGCTGTTGATACGCAGGCCGGAAGACAGGCGCTGCATGGAAGTGGCCAGGGCGCCGCCAGCTTTGTTCAGGTTGCCCT
>Ga0247816_10001207_pt1 | contig 12903 bp, 9 predicted proteins | sample UWRJL209509C1_FD_179930 | JGI IMG/M metagenome (GOLD analysis project Ga0247816, IMG submission 179930) | Plant litter microbial communities from Arlington Agricultural Research Station in Wisconsin, United States - UWRJ-L209-509C-1 | ecosystem: Environmental > Terrestrial > Plant litter >...
CCGTTGGGTCTCACCGCGCTGTCGCCGGGTGCGATCAGCGCGATCGCGTTCGCGGTCGCCCTCACTCTGGTCACCTTCCTGCACGTCGTGCTGGGCGAAATGGTGCCCAAGAACATCTCGTTCTCGGTGCCGGACAAGGCCGCGCTCATTCTCGCCCCGCCGCTGGTGTTCGTGGCGCGTGTGTTCAGGCCGGTTATCTTCAGCCTCAACTGGCTGGCCAACGGGGTGCTGCGGCTGTGCCGAGTCACCCCGAAGGACGAGGCCACCAGCTCGTTCACCCTGGACGAGGTTGCCGGCATCGTGCGGCAGTCCACCCGGGAGGGTGTGCTCAACGACGCCTCCGGCACCCTGTCGGCGGCGTTCGAGTTCACCTCCAAGCGGGTCTCCGACGTGGAGGTGCCGCTAACGGGCATCGTCTTCCTGCCGCTGGCGGCGTCACCCGCCGACCTGCAGCGGGCGGTCGCCGCGCACGGCTTCTCCCGGTACATCCTCACCGATGAGTCCGGCCAGCCGGCCGGCTACCTGCACCTCAAGGACGTGATGGACCTCACCGGTACGGAGACCTTCGGGCAGCCCGTTCCGGCCAAGCGGGTGCGCAAGCTCGCGACGGTGTTGCGGGACAGCGACCTCGAGGACGCCCTCGCGGCCATGCGCCGCACGGGCTCGCACGTGGCCACCTCGTTCGACGAGAACGGGGTGCCCACCGGGGTGCTCTTCCTCGAGGACATCATCGAGGAGCTCGTCGGCGAGGTGCAGGACGCCACCAGCGTCTAGCACCCCGACCGGCGGTCGAGCTCGTCGAGACCCCGTGACCCTGTCTGCAGTCTGCGGCAGGGTCACGGGGCTTTGTCGCCTCTGACCGGCCGCACGCCGCCGGGGTATCGTCGCGGCATGACGTACGAGACGGTGATCGAGGCGGTCGTTCGGGTGGTCGAAATCGTCGGTGCCGCCATCATGGTCCTCGGCGGACTGGCCGCCCTGGTCGCGGGCATTCCGCGGGCGCTCTCGCCTGCCACGCGCGCCACCGCCTACGAGACCATGCGCCGCAACCTCGGCCGGTCCATCCTGCTCGGCCTCGAGGTGCTGATCGTGGCCGACATCATCCGAACCATCGTGGTGGAACCCACCGTGGAAAGCGTGCTGGTGCTCGGCGCGGTGGTGATCATCCGGGTGCTGCTGAGCTTCTCGCTCGAAGTGGAGATGGACGGTGTCTGGCCGTGGGCACGCTGGCGGCTGGCCGGCACCGCCGGGAAGGCCGCCGCGCCGAGCCCGCGGCAGGAGTAGCGAGGTCGGGTCACGAGGTCTCGACAGGCTCGACCACCGGACGAGGGCGACCAGCGGGCGCGGTCAGGCGCGGGCCAACCGCCAGAGTGAGGTGACCTCGGCCGATCGGGCCGCGTGCAGCGGGTCGGCCGCGTCGGTCGCCTTCGCGTGGGTGGGGCGGATGTCCAACCGCGCGACCACGGTGAGGCCCGCGTCGTCGATCAGGTCGAGCAGCTCAGCGCGGGTGCGCAGCCCCAGCAGTTCGGCCAGGTTGGAGATGATCAGCCAGCCCTCACCGGTGTCGGTGAGGTGCGCGCCGAGGCCGGCCAGAAAGCCGCGGAGCATACGGCTGTCGGGGTCGTAAACGGCGAAGTCGGTGCTGGTGGCGGCCGCAGCCGGCAGCCAGGGCGGGTTGCAGACCACCAGGTCGGCGCGGCCCGGCGGGAACAGGTCGGCCTCGACGACCTCGACCTGGCCGGCGAAGCCCAGACGCTCGAGGTTGGCGCGGGCGCAGGCCAGCGCACGCGGCTCCATGTCGGTGGCCACGATCTGCTGCAGGCCGCGGTGGGCGAGAATCGCGGCGAGCACCCCGGTGCCGGTACCGATGTCGAACGCCACCCCGGCGCCGGGCAGGCCAACGGGCAGCGGCGCGGTGGCCACGAGATCGAGGTATTCGCCGCGCACCGGCGAGAACACCCCGTAGTGCGGGTGGATGCGGTCGGCCAGCGCCGGCACCGGCACCCCGTTGGTGCGCCACTCGTGGGCGCCGATCACGCCGAGCAGTTCGCGCAGCGAGGTGACCGACCCGTCGGTGCTCGGTCCGTACGCCTCGGTGCAGGCCTGCCGCACGTCGGGCGCGCGGCGCAGCTTCAGGGTGTGGTCGGCGTCGAGCCGAACCAGCAGCAGCCCCAGCAACCGGGCCCGACGCAGCGCCTCGGCCCGGTGCAGCTCGAACGCGGCCTTGAGCGTGGGAGTGTGCGGGCGGCGGTGCCGGTCCACACGGCGACCCAACGCCTTGAGCAACTGCCGGGCGTTCTGAAAATCTCCGGTGTAGAGCATGCCGGTGCCGGCCTTGGCCAGCCGGTAGGCGGCATCCGCGGTGAGGGTGTCGTCGACGACGACCACCCGGCGTGGGGCCGGCCAACCGCCCTCGGAGTGCCAGCGACTACTGTGCTCGGTGTCGGCGAGCGTGAAGCGGATGTCGGCACCCGGTGCGGCCGCGGGGGAGTTCGTGCTGGACATGGCGTCCGCTTCTGTGACACGACACATTCGGTTTTCGGTCCGCCCTCGTTCGTGCACGGGGGGCCTGTCGGCCGCGACCCGCCAGCGGCGGGCTTACGCGACCTGACTCGAGTATCGCATCCGCTGCCGGCGGTTAGAGCAGTGCGGGCATGACCTCACGCTCGAACAGTTCGATGCCGGACCGGTCGTAGGCCGCCTCGGGGAAGTAGTGGATGGCGTACCCCAACCCGCGGGCCTGCATGGCGGTGAGACGCTCCACGACCTGCTCGGGGGTGCCGACGCCCTGCGCGGTGCCGCTGCGGTATTCCGCCACGAAGTCGGCCGCGCCCTCCACACCCAGGTGTGGGGCGACGCGGGCCTCGATGGCGTCGATGCGCTCGGTGACCTCGGCCTCGGTCGCGCCGATGACGGTGTTGTAGTTCGCCGAGCGCACGATGGCGTCGAAGTCGGTGCCGACGGCCGCGCAGTGCTCGCGCAGCAGGTCGCTCTTTCGCGTGAAACCCTCGGGTGAGCCGTCGAAGTTGGTGTAGTTCGCGTACTGCGCGGCGATGCGCAGGGTCACCTTCTCGCCGCCGCCGGCGACCCAGATCGGAATGCCGCCGGCCTGCAACGGCAGCGGCCGCACGATGGCGCCATCCACCTGGTAGTGCTCACCCTGCAGGGTGGCGGTGCCGGTGGTCCAGGCCTGCTGCATGATCTGCACGCCCTCGTCGAGCCGGGCGAGGCGTTCGCCGGCGCGCGGGAAACCGTAGCCGTACGCCTGCCACTCGTGTTCGTACCAGCCGGCGCCGATGCCCATCTCGACCCGGCCGCCCGAGATGATGTCGATCGTGGATGCGACCTTCGCCAGGTAGGCCGGGTTGCGGTAGCTCATGCAGGTGCACATCTGCCCCAGGCGCACTCGGCTGGTGGTCGCCGCGAAGGCGCTCATCAGGGTCCACGCCTCGTGGGTGGCCTGCTCGCTCGGCACCGGAACGGTGTGGAAGTGGTCGTACACCCAGATGGATTCCCAGGCATTGGCATCCGCGTGCGCGGCAAGACCGCTCATGGCGGCCCATTGCTCGGCAGGGTCGATGTCGACCAGGTCGTGACGCCAGCCTTGGGGAACGAAGAGTCCGAATCGCATGGGCTCAGCCTAGGGGCCGGGCTACGGGTTCGGGCCGCTGGCCCGGTCGGGAGCGTCGGGGTCGACGGGTGCGGCCGGGTCGGCCGGCGTTGCGGCGCCGGTGGAGTCGGCCGGGTCGACCGGCACGGCAGCCGGCCGGCGCAGGTGCACGCCCATCACGGTGAGGATGGCCAGCATGATCGCGCCGGCGAAGATGGCGATGTCGGCCACATTGCCCACGAACAGGTTGCCGTAGCCGATGAAGTCCACCACGTGGCCGCGCGCGAAGCCGGGGTCACGGAACAGGCGGTCGCCCAGGTGGGTGGTGGCGCCGCCGAGCAGCAGGCCCAGCGCGATCATCCAGCCGCGGGACTCGACCCGCCAGGTCAGCGTGATGATCCAGACCACGGCCGCGGCGGCCAGCACTGCGAACACCCAGGTGAAGTCCGAACCGATCGAGAACGCTGCCCCCGGGTTGTAGACCAGCACAAAGCGGATGACGTCACCGATGACCGGAATGACCTGGCCGTCGGAGAGGTTCGCCTCCGCCCACCACTTGCTGGCCTGGTCGGCCAGGATCACGAACACGGCGATGGCGAAGGCAGCCCAGGCGAGCCGGGACGGAGAGAACCGGGAGGTGGGGGCCGGCAGGGGAGCGTCGGGTGCGGAAGTCACCCCTCAATCATCGCAGCGCGCGGGCCGGCATGCGGCCGCAGCGGAGGCATCCGCTGGCGCAGGTTGCGCCCGGTGGCGCAGGGTGCACCCTGCGCCGGCGAGTGCAGGGTGCGCCGTGGCACGGAACCTGCGCCGCGCGCCGCGCGGTGTCGCGGCCGATCGACTCATTCCCCGTGTAGCTTTAGCAGACACTTGCACGCTGCGGCCGCAGCTGGACCAACCCGAGCGCAGCATCCGCTCGTTTGCCTGAGGAGACCGCACCCATGTCGTCACCGACCGACGCAGAACCCACCACCGACACCACCGACGGCGCCGAGCCGGCGACCGAGACCACCGTCGGCGTCGCCGCCGTGGTCTACAACCCGATCAAGGTCGACCTCGACGCCATCAAGCGCGTCGTCGCCGCCGAGGAGAGCGCGGCCGGCTGGGGCGAGACGCTCTGGTTCGAAACCTCCAAGGAAGATCCGGGCCAGGGCGCCGCCCGCAGGGCGCTCGACGCCGGCGTCACCATGGTGATCGCGGCCGGCGGCGACGGCACCGTGCGTGCCGTGGCCGAGGTGGTGCACGAGAGTGACGCCTCCCTGGCGCTGTTGCCGTCCGGCACCGGCAACCTGCTGGCCCGCAACCTCAACCTCACCCTCGACAACCTCGAGCACTCCATCCGAAGCGCGTTCACCGGCAAGGACCGCGCGGTCGACATTGCTCGGATCGAGATCCGGCACGAAGACGACAGCATCACCAAGCACGCCTTCCTGGTCATGGCCGGCCTGGGCCTGGACGCGAAGATGCTCGCCGGCACCAACGACGAGCTCAAGGCCAAGATCGGCTGGCTCGCCTACGTGGGCGCGATCATCACGGCCCTGCGCGACAAGAACCAGCTGCGCATGAAGTACAGCCTCGACGGCGGCCACACCAAGTCGGTGCGGGCGCACACCATGATCGTGGGCAACACCGGCCTGCTCACCGCCAATGTGCTGCTGCTGCCGGAAGCCGTGATCGACGACGGCCAGTTCGAGATCGTGATGCTCCGCCCGGAGGGTTTCCTCAACTGGGTGCAGATCCTGGTGAAGGTTCTCTGGGAGAACGGCGTGCTGCGCCGCACCCCGCTCGGCCGACGCATGATGTCGAAAGAGGTGGATGCCCTGAACTACGTGAAGGGCAGCCAGGTCACCGTCAAGCTCAGCCACCCCGAGGAGATCGAACTCGACGGCGACGGCTTCGGCACCGCCATCGCCTTCAAGACCCACGTCGAGCCCGGCGGCCTGCGGGTTCGGGTGCCGCAGAACTGACGCGGATGCCCGCCCATGCGTGAGTTCACCCTGCCCGTTTCCGGGGCATCCGTCTGGGTGCGCTCGACAGCGGCGCCGGCCGAGCCGGTGACCGCGGCCGGCGCCCCGGCGGAGCCGCGGCCGGTGTTCGTGCTGGTGCACGGCATCGGCATGTCACACCGCTACCTGCGCCGGCTGCAAGCGGTGCTGGCCGGAGCGGGCACCACGCACGCGGTGGACCTGCCCGGCTTCGGCCGGTCGCCCCGCCCGACGCAGGGCGTGACGATCGAACGGTACGCCGACTACCTCGGCGAGCTGCTGCCGCAGCTGAGCGATGCACCGGTGGTGCTGGTCGGGCACTCGATGGGCGCCCAGTTCGTCACCGAGACGGCCGCGCGGTACCCAGAGCTGGTCGCCCAGCTGGTGCTCATCGGTGCGGTCACCGACCCCACCAGGGACACCGCGGTGCAGCAGGCCCGCGCGCTGGCCCGAGACACCCTCAAGGAACCACTCGCCGGCACGTTGATCACGTTCGTCGACTACCTGCGTTGCGGGCCGCGCTGGTATCTGTCGGCTCTCGGACCGATGCTCGAGTACCGCACCGACCTGCGCCTGCGGCAGGTGACGGCGCCGACCCTGGTGCTGCGCGGCGACCGCGACCCGGTGTCGCACCGGGAATGGGCGGAGCACCTCGCCGCGCAGTCCGCGGGTGTCCGGTTGGCGGAGGTGCCGGGCCGGCACCTCGTGCAGTTCAGCGCTCCGGCCGCCACCGCCGCCGCGATCGTGGCGCACGCCCGGCCCGCCCCGACGGCGCTGCCCGACGCGACCGCGCGGCCCGCACCGAGCAGCGGATGACCGGCTCGCGCCCGCCGGCCGCCGACCGGCCGCGCCTCCACCGGCTCCGCAACCTCGGCTCCTGGCTACTCGACTACCGGTACGCCGTGGCCGCGCAACTGCGCGCCGCGCTGTCCAGGACCGACCCGGACGACTTCGCCTCCGGCCACCTCGCGCCGGTGCTGATCATCCCGGGCGTCTACGAGAGCTGGCAGTTCCTGCGCCCGCTGATCGACGCGCTGCACGAGCAGGGCCATCCGGTGCACGTGGTGACGTTGCTGCAGCACAACCGGCGACCCGTGATCGACGCGGCGGACGTGGTGGCCGAGTACCTCCGTGGTTCCGACCTGACCGATCTGGTCATCGTCGCGCACAGCAAGGGCGGCCTGATCGGCAAATACCTGATGACCCAGCTCGACCCGGACGACCGGATTCGTCGGCTGGTCGCCATCAGCACCCCGTTCCTCGGTTCCCGGTACGCCCGCTACCTGCCGGCGGCGAGCCTGCGCGCGTTCTCCATCACCGACCCCGCCCTGGCCGCCCTCGCTGCCGATGAGCGGTTGAACTCCCGGGTGGTCTCGATCTTCGGCCGGTTCGACCCGCACATCCCCGAGGGCAGCATCCTGCCCGGTGCCGAGAACGTGCGCATCAACACCGGCGGGCACTTCCGCATCCTCAGCCACCCCGACACGATCCACTGCGTGCTGCAGGCCGCCGGCCACGCCGACCCGCGATAGCGCCTCGTCACGGCCAAATACCTGACATCCCGGCCGAAACCGAATACGTTTGCCGGGTAGTCGAGTTCCGTCGCTGTCCCGTGAAACGTTCCGTGACCAGGAGAGGCCCTCATGACCGGGCTGTCATCGTCGATCCGCACCCCAGACCAGAAGCTGCGGGTGTTCATCAGTTCCACGCTGAAGGAGCTCGCGCCCGAACGGAAGAGCGCCCGCACCGCGGTGGAACGGTTGCACCTGGCGGCGGTGATGTTCGAGCTCGGCGCCCGACCGCACCCGCCCCGCGACCTGTACCGGGCCTACCTCGACCAGAGCAACATCTTCGTGGGCATCTACGGCGAGCGGTACGGCTGGGTTGCGCCGACCGAGACCGTGTCCGGTCTCGAAGACGAGTTCAACCTCTCCGGCGCCCTGCCCAAACTGATCTACATCCGCGAGAGCAGCACGGAACGTGAACCCCGGCTGACCGAACTGCTCGACCGCATCCGCTCCGACGACACCGCGTCGTTCAAGTACTTCACCGACGCGGATGCCCTCACCGGGCTGATCGAGGCCGACCTCGCCACGCTGCTCGCCGAACGGTTCGCGCTCAGCGCCGCACCGGCCGGCGTCGACCCGCACCCCGCGGCCGATGACGTGCTGAGCACCTTCCCCTCACCGGTGACCGAGCTGATCGGCCGGCAGCGCGAGGTCGCCAGCCTGAAACGCACCCTGGCGCGCGACTCCGTGCGGCTGGTCACGGTGACCGGACCGGGCGGGATGGGCAAGACCCGGCTGGCGATCGACGTGGCCGAGGATCTGTCGGCGCAGTACCCCGACGGCGTGTACTTCGTCGACTTGGCCCCGGTGCTCGACCACGGCGGCGTCGCCACCGCGATCGCGCAGGCCCTCGGCGTGCGCAACACCGGCGACGGCCCGGTGGAGGACAAGCTGGTGATCGCCCTGCGCAACCGGCGGGTGCTGCTGGTGCTGGACAACTTCGAACAGGTGCTGCCGGCGGCGGCCGTGGTGACCCGGCTGCTCGCGGCCCTGCCCGACCTGAACGTGCTGGTCACCAGCCGGGCCCTGCTCCGGGTCAACGGCGAGCACAACTTCGAGCTCGGTCCGCTCGCCCAACCGCGTCACCTCGGTGACGACTGGCCGGCCACCGTGCCGCTGGACGCGGCCCGGGAGTCGCCCGCGGTGGCGCTGTTCGTCGAACGGTCCAGGGCTGTGCGGCCCGATTTCGACCTGACCAGCGGGAACGTGCGAGCCGTTGTGCAGATCTGCGCGGCCCTGGACGGGGTGCCGTTGGCGTTGGAACTGGCGGCGGCGCGCATCCGCTTGTTGTCACCCGAGCTGATGCTCGCCCGGCTCGACCGGCGCCTGCCCCTGCTCTCCGGCGGCATGACCGACCTGCCGGAGCGGCAGCAGACGCTGCGGCGCACGATCGAGTGGAGCACCCAGCTGCTCGGCGAGGAGGAACGGAGGCTGCTGGCGCTGCTGGGGGTGTTCATGGGCGGCTTCACCTTGGAGGCCGTCGAGAGCCTCAGCCCCGACGACTCCGACGTGCTCAGCCGGCTGGGCGTGCTGGTGGACAGCAGCCTGGTGCGGCAGGAGGAACGACCAGAGCAGACCTACTTCACCATTCTCGCGACGGTGCGGGAGTACGCGCTCGAGCAGTTGGAGGCCTCCGGCGACCTGGACCGGCTGCGCCGCGCCCACGCCGAGTATTACGTGCGGGTGGCCGCCAACGCCGACCGGCTGCTCGACGGTGAACAGCAGGGCGAGTGGATGTCCCGGCTCGCCGACGACCGGGAGAACCTGCGCGCCACCGAACGGTTCTACCTCGACCGTGGTGAGTGGGAGGCCGCGACGGCGTTCGCCTGGTCGTTGTACCTGTACTGGTGGATCGGCGGGCACCTGGGCGAGGTGCGCGGTTGGATGGAGAAACTGCTCGCCGGGAACCCGGAGTTGTCGCCGGCGGCGCGCGCCCGGGCGCTCTACTTCACCGCGGCCATCCGCTTCTGGCAGGACCCGGTGGAGACGATCGCCCCGATGCTGACCGAGAGCGCCGCTCTGTTCGAGCAGGAGGGGCTGCCGCGGGCGCAGGCGTTGACGCTGGTGTCGGTGGCGCTCGCGGCGCTGGAGAAGGGCGACGCGGAGGAGGCGGAGTCGGTGTTGGAGACCGGCCTGCATCTGTTCCGGGGCGCGAACGACCGCTGGGGTGAGGCGATGGCGTTGGTGTCGTTGGGGCTGGCGGCCGTTCTGCGGCAGAAGCTGCCGCGGGCGCTCAACCGGTTCGAGGAGAGCCTGGCGCTCACCCTGCGGCAGAAGGACCAGCTCGGGTCGACGATCGCGTTGCACCACTGCGGCTGGGCGCATCTGCTGCTGGGGGAGGTGGACGTGGCGACGCCGTTGTTCGAGGACAGCCTGGTGCTCTCCCGCGACCTCGGCCACAACGAGGGGGTCGCGTACGGCCTGGAGGCGCTGACCGCCGTCGCCGCGCAGGCCGGCGACGTGCGCCGGGCCGGCCGGTTGTTCGGTGCCGCGCTGACGCTGCGCGAACAGACCGGGCTGTACAACGCGCCGTCGATCTCGTTCCACCGGGCCTGGGTGGGCCCGTTGCAGGCCGGCCCGCTGGCGGCCGAGTTCGCGCAGGGCGAGGAGGACGGCCGTCGCCTGGGTGTGCGGGCCGCGGTGTCATACGCGCTGCCACCGGCCAAGGGCGGTGCGGCGGACCTGTTCGGGGAGCGGTTGTCGCCGTCGCGGGACACCGAGTGAACCACCCGGGCGCCACGATTCAGCCCGGCGACGACGCCGTGCGCGGCTTCGCCCGGTGGCTCTCGGTGCTGCTGGTGCCGTTCCTGGTGACGGCCAGCGTGCTGCTCTACCTGTTTCCCACCCGCACCGACGAACTGTTCGCCTGGACGATCGCCCCGCCGATCACCGCCCAGTTCCTGGCCTGCGCGTATATCGGCGGGATCTGGTTCTTCGTGCGGGTGGCCAGGGAGGTGCGCTGGCACCGGGTGCGACGCGGGTTCTCCGCGGTGCTGGTCTTCGCGACCCTGCTCGGCCTGGCCACCCTGCTGCACTGGGACCGGTTTCACCAGGGCACCGTGATCTTCTCGGTCTGGGGTGTGCTGTACGCCAGCACCCCGTTTCTGACCGGGGCCGTGCTGGTGATGCACCGGGGTGCCGACGACGGTCGGCCGGAAGAGCGGGACTACCTGCTTCCCGGCGGGGTGCGCGCGGTGCTGGTCTTCGTGGGAGTGGCCGCGCTCGCCGCGGGGCTGGCGTTGTTCCTCTTCCCGGTGCAACTCGGTCCGCTGTGGGCGTGGGAGTTGACCCCGCTCACCGCCCGGGTGGTCGGGGCGGTGCTCACCCTGCCCGGCATGGTGAACATCTGGCTGATCCGGGACGCCAGGTGGAGTTCGTTCCGGCAGGTCTTCCAGGCGCAGATCCTCAGCCTGGCGGTCATTCTGCTCACCCTGCTGCTGGCCCGCGCCGACCTGTCCGGCCCGAGCGCGTTGCCCGTGGTGGTGGGCTTCTGCGTCTCGTTCGTCGCCTACGTCGGCTTCTACCTGTACTGCGAGCGCCGCCGTCGCGCCGCCTACCCCGCCCCGCCCCCCACCTGACTGGCCCATTTTCGCTAGTTGAGCGGATGTCTGCACTAGCGAAAGTGGGCCAGTCATGGCCTTGCGGGCGGGCTAAAGGCGGGCGGCGGCCACGATGGCCTGGATGCGGCGGGGCACGGTGTCGTCCTGCAGCGAGGTGACGTCGCCGAGCGGGCGGCCGTCCACGATGTCGCCGAGCAGGCGGCGCATGATCTTGCCCGAGCGGGTCTTGGGCAGGTCGGGCACCAGGAACACGTCCCGGGGCTTGGCCACCGCGCCGATCTCGTGGGTGATGTGCGCCCGCAGCTGCGGGGCCAGTTCGTTCGCCAGCGCCAACCAGGCGGCCGGGTCATCCGTGGCCGGCGCGACCGCGGGGATCACGAACGCGGCGATGCCCTCGCCGGTGGTCGCATCGGTCACACCCACGACGCCGGATTCGCCGACGGTCGGGTGCGACACCAGCGCGGACTCGATCTCGATCGTGGAGAGCCGGTGCCCGGAGACGTTGATGACGTCGTCGACCCGGCCGAGCAGCCAGATGTCGCCGTCGTCGTCGTACTTGGCGCCGTCGCCGGAGAAGAAGTAGCCCTGCTCGCTGAAGCGGGCCCAGTAGGAGTCGCGGTAGCGCTCCGGGTTGCCCCACACCGTGCGGGCCATGCCAGGCCAGGTTCCGGCCAGCACCAGGTAGCCGCCGGTGCCGTGCGGAACCGGCCGACCCGCGTCATCCACGACCAGGGCGTTCAGCCCCGGCAGCGCACGCAACGCCGAGCCGGGCTTGAGCGTGCTCACCCCGGGTAGCGGCGCCATCACGGCCGCACCGGTCTCGGACTGCCACCAGGTGTCCACGATCGGCGCGTGGCCGGCGCCGATGTTCTCCCGGAACCACACCCAGGCCTCCGGGTTGATCGCCTCGCCAACCGAGCCGAGCAGGCGGATGCTGGACAGGTCGTGTTCGGCGGGCAGCCCGTCGGGGAACCAGGTCATGAAGGTGCGGATGAGCGTGGGCGCCGTGTAATAGGTGGTGACGCCGTAACGCTGGATGATCTCGAAGTGCCGGCCCGGGTGCGGGGTGTTCGGGGTGCCCTCGTAGATCACCGAGGTGGTGCCGTTGGACAGCGGCCCGTAGTGCACGTAACTGTGCGCGGTGACCCAGGCGAGGTCGGCGGTGCACCAGTGCACGTCGGTGTCCTTGGCGTCGAACACGGCCCAGTGACTCCAGGACGCGTGGGTGAGGTAGCCGCCGCTGGTGTGCACCAGGCCCTTGGGCTTGCCGGTGGTGCCCGAGGTATAGATGATGAACAACGGCGTCTCGGCGTCGAAGAACTCGGGTTCATGTTCTGTGGATGCGGTGTCGACGGTGTCGTGCCACCAGACGTCGCGCTTGTCGGTCCAGGGGATGTCGGGGGTCAGGTCGCCGGTGCGGCGCACGACGAGCACGTGCTCGATCGAGTCCACGCCGGCGACGGCCTCGTCGGCGGCTTCCTTCACCGGAACGGCCTTCCCGCGACGGAACTGCCCGTCGGTGGTGACGAGCAGCTTGGCGCCGGTGTCCTCCACCCGGAACCGCAGTGCCTCGGCCGAGAAACCGCCGAACACCAGCGAGTGGATGGCGCCGATCCGGGCGACCGCGAGGGTGATGATGATCGTCTCGGGGATCACCGGGAGGTAGATGACCACCCGGTCGCCCTGCACGATGCCGAGGTCGGTGAGGGCGTTGGCGGCCCGGGCGACCTCCTTCTCGAGGTCGGCGTAGGTGAGGGTGCGCCGGTCGCCCGGTTCACCCTCGAAGTGGAAGGCGACCTTGTCACCACGGCCGGCGGCCACGTGCCGGTCGACGCAGTTCACCGCCACGTTGAGCTTGCCGCCGGCGAACCACTCCGCGCGCGGCACGCTCAGCACACCGTCGGCATCCGGAACGGTGGGCTGCCAGCTGTGGTCGGTGTGCCAGGGTTCGGCCCAGTCCAGGCGCTTGGCCTGCTCGGTCCAGAAGGCGACCGGGTCGGCCGCGGCGGTCTCGTACCAGGACGCGTCGACGTTGGCCTGCGCGGCGAAGGCGGCCGGGGCCGGGTAGCGGCGGTGCTCGGTGGAGAGGTTGCGGATGGTGGCGCTGGTGTCGGTCCAGTCGGCGGTCGCGGCGCGGGTGGCCGGGGTGTGGGTGTCGGTGCTGGTGTCGGGGTTCGGCATGG
>Ga0247816_10001208_pt1 | contig 12902 bp, 8 predicted proteins | sample UWRJL209509C1_FD_179930 | JGI IMG/M metagenome (GOLD analysis project Ga0247816, IMG submission 179930) | Plant litter microbial communities from Arlington Agricultural Research Station in Wisconsin, United States - UWRJ-L209-509C-1 | ecosystem: Environmental > Terrestrial > Plant litter >...
TCCACCCGCACGCCCTCGAAGGCACGCTGCGCTACATGGCGCCGGAACAGACCGGGCGCATGAACCGGCGCGTCGATTACCGGGCCGACTTCTACGCGCTGGGTGCGACGTTCTACGAACTGCTGGCCGGGCAGGCGCCGTTCGAAGCCGGCGACGAGATGGCGCTGGTGCATTGCCATATTGCGCGCAGCCCGGACTGGGCGCATCCGGCCTTCGCCCGGCTGCCAGGGCGGTTGCTGGCCATCGTGCAGCGGCTGCTGGAAAAAAATGCCGACCAGCGCTATCAAAGCGTGCAGGCGGTGCGCAGCGACCTGGCTGCCTGCCGCACGCGCGCGGCCGATCGCGCGCCGCGGCTGGTGGAACCGAACGCCCGCTTCATGGTGCCGCAAACGCTGCACGGGCGCGAGGAACCCATCGCGGCGCTGCTGGCGGCGTTCGAACGCAGCGCCGGGGGCGCGTGCGAGATGCTGCTGGTGGCGGGCTACTCCGGCATCGGCAAGTCGGCCGTCGTCAACGAGGTCCACCGGCCCATCGTGGCGCGGCGCGGCTTTTTCCTGGCCGGTAAATTCGACCAGTTCCAGCGCGACGTGCCGTACGCCTCGCTGATCCAGGCCTTCCAGGGCCAGCTGGCCCAGTTGCTGGGCGAGCCCGCCGTGCGGCTGCGCCAGTGGGCCGCCCGGCTGCACGCCGCGCTCGGCCAGGACCTCGGCGTGATGGTCGACCTGATTCCGCAACTGGCGCTGATCGTCGGGCCGACCGATGCGGTGGCCCCGGCCGAACCGGCGCTGGCCCAGCTGCGCCTGGACCGCGTGTTCCCCCGCTTCGTGGAAGTGTTCGCGGCGCCCGACCATCCGCTGGTGCTGTTCCTCGACGACCTGCAATGGGCCGACGCGGCCACGCTGCGCATGCTGGGCATGTTCATGGCGGCCCCCGGCCAGCGCTGCATGCTGGTGGTCGGCGCGTACCGCGACAATGAAGTCGACGCCAATCACCCCCTCATGGCCCTGCGCGACAAGCTGGTGGCCACCGGCGTGCGCGTGGCGACGCTGGTGCTTGGCGCCTTGAGCGAACCGCACGTGGCGCAGATGGTGGCGGCCACCGTGCGCGTGTCCGCGTCCGATTGCGCGCCCCTGGCCCGCCTGTGCTTCCAGAAGACCGGCGGCAACCCCTTCTTCCTCACGCGTTTTCTCGGCATGCTCCACGCTGCCGGCCATGTGCGTTACCTGGCGGCGACCGACAGCTGGCAGTGGGACCTGGCCGCGATCGAACAGGCCGATTACACCGACAACGTGGTCGACCTGCTGCTCGATACGATCCGCAGCCTGCCGGCCGCCACGCAGCAACTGCTGCAGCTGGCCGCGTCGATCGGCAACCGGTTCGACCTCGACATGCTGGCGCTGGCCGTCGGGCGCACGCCCTGGTACGCGCAGCAAGACCTGTGGCCGGCGCTCGGTGCGGGCCTGATCCAGCCGGAGGACGAGCGCTACAAATATGTCGACATCGACGCCGGCGCCAGCGGCGTGCGCTTCCGCTTCCTGCACGACCGGGTGCAGCAGGCCGCCTACCACGCGTTCGATGCCGGTACACGCGCAGCGAACCACCTGCGTCTCGGCCGCCTGTTGCGCGAACACGTGCCGGAACACGAACGCGATGCGCGCCTGTTCGAAGTCGTCGAGCAGTTCAACGCCGGCCGCGCGCTGCTCGCCGATCCGGCCGAACGCGCGCAGCTCGCAGCGCTGAACCTGCGCGCCGGCGCCAGGGCCCGGCGCTGCGCCGCATTCCACGCGACGCTGGAGCACATGCGCATCGGACTCGCGCTCCTGCCTGCCGCGGCGCCCGCCAGCCACGCCGGCCTGTGGCGCGACCTGCAGCTCGGCGCCGCCGAAGCGGCCTACCTTTGCGGCCAGTTCGAGGCAGCCGAGGCGGTGTATCCGCTGGTGCGCGAACACAGCGTGAGCCCGTTGCAGCACGTGCGCTGCATCGCCGTCCAGGCGCATCAGTACCAGCTGCAGGGCCGCCTGCCGGACGCCATCGCCGTGCAGCGCGACGGCCTGGCGCACCTGGGCATCGCCATTCCGCATGCCGTGCCCGAGTTGAAGGCGCACTTCGACGCCGCCTTCGCCGACATTGCGCACCTGCCTGGCGCCCACGCACCGGATGCGTTGCTGGCAGCGGCAGAGATGGTGCAGCCGGACGCGGTGGCCGCGATGCAGATGATGCAGGGCCTGTGGATGGCCAGCTACTACGCCGGCCAGCAGGACCTGTCGGCGCTGATGGTGCTGTCGATGACGCGCCTGTCGATGCAGCAGGGCAGCAGCGACTTCAGCGCCGTCGCCTATGTCGGCTACGCGTTGATGATCGCGATGCACACCGGGGACATGCCGCGCGCGTACGACTTCGGCGCGATGGCGCTGGCGCTGGCCCGGCGCCGCACCAACCTGCAGACGCGCATCCTGACGTGCCTGATGTTTGCTGCGCTGACCAGCCACTGGACGCGCCCGCTGCGCAGCTCCGACGCGCTGTACGAGGAGGCGTTCGGCTGGGCGCTGGAGATCGCCGATTTTGTGCAGGTGGGCGTGGTGGCGGCCGTGCGCGCCACCGAACGGCTGATCCTGGGCGACTACCTGCCGGACCTGCTGGAGGCCACGCAGCGCGACCTGGCCCTGATGCGCGCCAACGGCCAGCAAGCCATGGCCGACTGCTGCATGGCCGCCGCGGTGCAGCCGATCAAATGCCTGACGGGCCTGGCGCCCGACTGCCACAGCTATGACGACGACGCCTTCAGCGAAGCGCAGTTCCTCGCCGCGTATGGCGACTCGCTCCTGTACCGCGCCTATTATTTGCAGGGCAAGCTGCGCAACGCGTACCTGTTCGACAGCGTCGACGCCGAGGCGCTGGCCGGCCAGCTCGACGTCGTCACCCGCATCATGCGCGGCCAGGCCAAGGTGGTCGAGTCGACCTTTTACGCAGCGCTGACGTGGCTGCGCGCGCTGCGCCGCGATCCCGCGCGCGCGGACGCGCCCGACTTGATTGCGCGCGTCGCCGGACTGCAGGCCAGCCTGGCGCTGTGGGCGGAGCAGGGTTCGGACAACAGCGGCGCCAAATCCCTGCTGGTGCAGGCCGAGCTGGCGCGTAATGCGCATGACGTGGCGCTGGCCACGCGATGCTGCCAGCAGGCCATCGACGCGGCCGGGCTGGCCGGTTACGTCAACATCCAGGCGCTGGCCAATGAACTGTGCGGCGAGTGCTGGCTGGAGCAGGACCAGCCGCGCGTGGCCGCCGTGTTCTTCAAGGATGCGATCGCGCGCTATGGCCAGTGGGGCGCGCAAGGCAAAGTGGCGCAGCTGCGGGCGCGCCATGGCGCAATGCTGGCGCAGGTCGAGGGCCGCAGCCTGCACGCGCAGGCCAGCGCGCCGTACACCGGCTCGCACACGCAGGGCAGCAGCGCGCTCGACCTGGTGTCGCTGCTCAAAGCGGCGCAGATCCTGTCCAACGAAGTCGGCCTGAAAAACGTGCTCACTCGCCTGATCGCGATCGTGCGCGAAAACGCCGGCGGCCAGGTGGCGCGCCTGCTGCTGCTGTCCGGCGACACGTGCCGCCTGGAAGCCGACATCGACGGCGACGTCATCACCGTCCTGCAGGCGCGCCAGCTCGACCTGGACGCTGCCAGCGACCCACAGTTCCCGCTCTCGCTGCTGCGCTACGTGATCCGCACCGGCGCCGAAGTCATTGAAGACAGCATCGTTGCCTGCGTGCGTTTTGCGGCCGACCCGTACGTGCAGTTACACCGCCCGCGCGCCGTCATGTGTTTGCCGATCCGGCTGGGCGGGCGCATCGACGGCATCCTGTATTTCGAAAACAACCTGGCCGACGCGTCGTTCACCGAGGAGCGCGTCGCGTTCCTGCGCATGCTCGGCGCGCAGGCGATGATCTCGATTGCCAGCGCCAGGCTGCACGACAGCCTCGAGCAGCGCGTCGCCGAGCGCACGGCGCAACTGGAAGACGCCAACCGCCAGCTGGCGACGTTATCGATCACCGACGGCCTGACCGGCCTTTCCAACCGGCGCCATTTCGACGACGTGCTGCGCACCGAGTGCGCGCGCGCGATGCGGAGCAACCAGCCGCTGGCCGTCATCATGCTCGACGTCGATTACTTCAAGCGCTACAACGACTGCTACGGCCACCAGGCCGGCGACGCCTGCCTGGCCCGCGTCGCAAAGGCGCTGGCCGGCGGCATGCGGCGCGCCAGCGACCTGGCGGCCCGTTACGGCGGCGAAGAATTCTCGATCATCCTGCCCAATACCGGCGCCACGGAGGCGCAGCAGGTCGGCGAAGCGCTGCGCCGCGCCATCGCGGACCTCGGCATCGCCCACGAATGCGCCGATGCGGGCCAGGTGACGATCAGCGTCGGCATCGCACTCCACGCGGGTCCGGGCGCCCTGGACCCCGATGCGCTGCTGCGCCTGGCCGACGCCGCGCTGTACCGCGCCAAGGGGGCGGGGCGCAATTGCGTGGCGCTGGGCGAAGAGAACTGACCCGGGCTACCGGTCAGGGGCCTGACGGATCCTCGTGAAACCGGTACGTCTTGCCATCCCAGTACAGGATGGCGTCCACCGCTTCGGTCCCGAGATGGACAGCGTCGCCGCGCAGCGCGCGTGGTGGCAACTGCAGCGCCTTCACTTCGGGCGAACGGCGCGTGATGCGTGCCATGTCGGACGCCATGTCCGGATAGCGCAAAACCATGATGGGAGAACCGCCGTCGAGCAGCAGCCTGTCGTAGCGCGCCCATTCCGTCGTCCCGTCCGCGGGCGCATGCAATGCCAGGAACTGCAGGCGGCCCTTGCCACGTTGGTGGTTGAAGAACGGGTACAGGATGTTCAGGCCTGCCGCCGGCGGGACCTGGTCGACCAGGACCTTCACCACCATCAGTACGTCGGGCTTGCCGTCGCCATTGAAGTCGCCGGCGATGCAATGGCCGCTGCGCCGGACCGGCGCGAACACCCCGGCAAATGCCGTGGCCACCTGCGGCAGGACCTCCCTGCACAGTTCCCGCGTCAACAAGTCCCGGCCAGCTGCCTGGATGGTGGGGGCCGTGGCCAGGGCTGCGAGGGCGATCAGGGCAACGCCAATGGGATGAATGATCTGCATGTCCTGTCTGCCCGGGAGCAGCTTGATTATCCGTAACATTGACAGTGTGCCATACGTTGCCTGGCGGTTGTGTTCGGGCCGTGCTCGGCAGGACAAAGCGCACCGCGTTAAAATGTGAACCGCAGCAGTTGCTGGTTTAATATTTTCAGGAAGTCGTTGTCATGTCAAATCTCCGCCCGTCCGCCGCGCCCAACACAATCCGCGTCGGTTTCGTCGGCGCCGTCAGGATGGACCAGGTGATCGGCGCCACCATCGCGGCAGACGCCACCGGCGCGCGCGTCACCCTGCTGCGCTGACCTGTCCCCACGCGGCGCCTTCGACCGGCGCCGCGCCTCCTTATTTACCTGTACCTGGCAAGCCGCGCCGCGCGCATGGCTTGCCATGGCATTTGCGATTGCATCCTTCATGACCACAGACACCATCCTCCCTCCACCGGCGACCGAAGCCGCGACCCATCCCGAAGCGCTGGATCGGCCGCTGCCGCTGGCCTCCCTGCTGGCGCTGACGATGGTCAGCTTCGTCGTGATCCTCACCGAAGTCCTGCCGGCCGGCCTGTTGCCGCAGCTCGCCGCCAGCCTGGGGAGCTCCCAGTCCGTCATGGGCCAGCTGATCGGCGTCTATGCACTCGGTTCGCTGCTGGCCGCCATTCCACTGGCCGCCGCCACCCAGGGCATGGGCCGGCGCACGCTGCTCCTCATGGCCCTGGGCGGCTTCGTGCTGGCCAATACCGTGACGGCCGTTTCCACCAGCCTGCCGCTGATTTTCGCGGCCCGTTTCATCGGCGGCGTCGCGGCCGGCCTGGCCTGGTCGATGCTGGTCGGTTACGCTGCGCGCATGGTGCCGGCGCACCAGAAGGGCAGGGCGATCGCGATTGCCATGGCCGGCACGCCGCTGGCGCTGACGGTCGGCATCCCGGCCGGCACCTACGTGGGCAACCAGGCGGGCTGGCGCATCGCGTTCGGGGTGTTGAGCGCACTGGCTGCGCTGTTGATGGCGTGGATTGCGGCCAAGCTGCCGGCGATGCGCGCGGCGCCCGGCCAGCAGCGCCTGCGCGTGGCCAGCGTGTTCGTCATGCCGGGCGTGCGGCCGGTGCTGGCCGTGCTGCTGCTGTACGTCCTGGCGCATAATATTCTGTACACCTATATCGCGCCGCTGGTCGCGCTGGCGCAACTGGGCGAGCGCGTCGACTTCCTGCTGGCGCTGTTCGGCGGTACGGCGCTGGCCAGCCTGCTGCTGGTCGGCGCGCTGGTGGACCGGTGGCTGGGCCAGCTGGTCATGCTGAGCGCGGCCCTGTTCCTGGGCGCCTGCGCCGTGCTGGCCGTGTGGCCGGCTGCGCCTGCCGCCGTCTACACGGCCGTGTCCATCTGGGGCCTGGCGTTCGGCGGGGTGGCGACCTTGTTCGTGACCTCGCTGTCGAATGCGGCGGGGCCGGGCCAGGATGTGGCCCAGTCGATGATGACCACCGTCTGGAACACGGCCATCTTCGCCGGCAGCCTCGCCGGCGGCATGTTGCTGGGCCAGTGCGGCGCCACCTCGTTTGCGTATGCGGCCATGGCGGCGTTGACGGCGACCTTGCTGATCGTCTGGCACACGCGCAGGCAGCCCTGGTGGCGAGGGGCGGCCCGGTAAGCGCAGCCGTTTTGCAGTATGCTGGCGGCTTACCGTTTCGATCGACTTCATGCGCCTGACCACCTACACCGATTATGCCCTGCGCACCTTGCTGCACGTCGGCACGCACCGGGACCGGCTCGTGACGATCCAGGAAATCGCGGATCTGCACATCATCTCGAAGAACCACCTGACCAAGGTGATTCATCAGCTGGGCCTGCTCGGCGTGATCGATACCGTCCGCGGCCGGAACGGCGGCCTGCGCCTGGCGCGCGCGCCCGCAGAGATCAACATCGGCGCGGTGGTGCGCTTTACCGAGTCTGATTTTTACATGGCCGAGTGCTTCGATCCGCTGGGCACGACGTGCGGCTTGCGGAGGGCCTGCGGACTGAAGAAAGTACTGGTCGACGCCACCGCGGCGTATCTTGCGGTGCTCGACGCCACCACGCTGGCGGACCTGCTGCCGGAGCCGGCGCCAACGCACGTGCCGATGCTGTTTCAACCGATGCCGGGACGCTGACGCCCGGCCGGGCAATTTACTGCAGCGCGCTGGCCGGCCCGAAGAACTCGTAATGGGTCTGCTGTTCCGGCACGCCCAGTTCGCGCAGGCTGCGCTGGACGGCCTGCATGAACGGCAGCGGTCCCAGGAAGTACGCATCGACATCGCGCGACACCGGCAGCCATTGGCGCAGCAGGGCGGCGTCGATGTAACCGCTGGCGTCGACGGCCGGGCAGGACGCGGTCGGCTGGCCGTAGCAGTAGTAGCGGCGCAGCTGCGGATGGCGGTCGGCCAGTGCATCGACGTGGTCGCGAAACGCGTGCACGTTGCTGTCGCGCGCGGCGTGGATGAAGTGCACCTCGCGCCCGCTCGCCAGCGCCGCGTCGAGCATCGGCAGCGTCGGCGTGATGCCCACGCCGCCGCTGATCAGGATCAGCGGCTTGCTGCTTGCGCCCAGCACGAACGCGCCCGCCGGTGGAAACAGGTCCAGCGCGTCGCCGGCTTGCACGCGGTCATGCAGGTAGCCCGACACTTTGCCCATCGGCTCGCGCTTGACGCTGATCCGGTACGTGGCCCCGTTGCCGACGGCGGACAGCGAGTACTGGCGCCGGTACGACTGGCCGTCGATTTCCACGCACAAGCCGATGTACTGGCCGGGCGCATGCGCCATTACCGGCTGGCCGTCGGCCGGGACCAGGACGAACGACGTGATCTCGGCGCTTTCGGCGGTTTTGCTTTGCACGATGAACGCGCGCGCGCCGTTCCAGCCGCCCGGCGCCGCCTTTTGCGCGGCATACATCCCCGTTTCGGTGCCGATCAGGATGTCGGCCAGCTGCCCGTACGCCGCGCCCCAGGCGTCGATCACCGCATCCGTTGCGATCTCCGCGCCCAGCACTTCCCGGATCGCCTGGAGCAGCGACGCGCCGACCATCGGGTAGTGGTGCGGCAGGATCTGCAGCGAGATGTGCTTGTTGACGATCGTCGTCACCAGCGGTCCCATCCCCTCGAGCTTGTCGATATTGCGCGCGTACATCAGGACGGCATCGGCCAGTGCCCGCTGCTGCTTGCCTTCCTGCTGGTTGGCCTGGTTGAAGTAGGGCACGACTTCGGGAAAATCGGCGAACAGCTTCAGGTAAAAATGGCGCGTCAATGCTTCGCCGCCCGTTTCGAGGAGGGGGACAGTGGCGGTGACGATGGCGCGGTGGGCGGCGGAGAGCATGGGAATCCTTTCGAGGCAGGTCGTCGGCAGGATTGTCGACAAGACATATCTTAGGCGCATCTTCATAAACATGCAAATAAAATGTATGTTTAATTGCGGTCCCGTGTCCCGTGTCCCGTGTCCCGTTTCCCGTTTCCCGTTTCCCGTGCCCCGGCCGTGCCGTGCGGCGCCAGGCCGTTCACGCGCTGGCGCAACGCGGAAGGTACCGCCCCGTGGCGCGGTAGTCCTGCGGCCATGCAGGGCGCATCGTTTACCGTCAGTTGGCCAGGCGCATCGACTACAATGGCGCCCGTTGGTGGGAGTGTAGATAGGAAACGCTGAGCGGCAGCCTGTCGATGCATGTGGACCTGGCCGCTGGGCGTACCTGAAAGTCATCTGTGAATTTGTCTTCGAATATGGTTGTCACGCCGGCGCGCCCCATCGCGGCGGTGCTGGCGGGGTTGCTGATGGTGCTGCTGTTCGCCTATGCCGGGCACGACGGCCGGCGCACCGCGCAGCAACTGGTGCTGGCGTTTCCCGTCCTGGCGGCGCTGCTATGGCATCTGCCGGATGCCCGGCAGCGCCTGCTGCGCTGCGCCGCGGTCTGGCTCCTGACCATGCCGTTCCTGGTCGACGGGATCGTGCGCGCCTACCTGTTCAATCTGTATGAGGCGGCACCCGACAGTTCCACTGTGCTGGGCGCCATGGCCAATACCGGCGCCGGCGAAGTGGCCGAATACATCGACACGCATTGGCGCGACATTGCGGTATCGGCCGGCACGCTGCTCGTCGGCGCGGTTGCCCTGGCGTTCGCCGTCCAACTGCGTCCCTTTCCCGCAGCGGCACGGGTCAGGTGGGCCGGTGGCTACCGCCGGATCGGCCATGTGGCGCTGGCGCTGGTCCTGCTGCTGTGTGCGTTTGCGTTCGTCAACAAACCGTGGCGCAAGCTGCACCCGGCCGTGTTCTGGTCGGCCTGGGCCGGGTCCGTGACGACGCAACAGGCCGCCTGGCAGCATCACGAGGCGGCGCGCCGCGTGGCGCTGGACGACGCCCGGCTGGCGCGGCCGGTGGCGGCCGATGCCGGTCCCGCGACGGTGGTGCTGGTCGTGTCGGAGAGTATCAACCGCGACAACCTCGGCCTGTACGGGTATGCGCGCGCCACGACACCGCAGCTGGAGCGCCAGCAGCAGCTGGGCGGCAGCTTCATGACGATGCGCCACGCGTGGTCGACCGAGGCGTCGACCATTCCGGCGCTGCGGGCCATGTTCAGCGTGGCCGGCACCGGCAGCCGCCCCGAGCTGCACATGCTGGCGCTGGCGCGCGCCGCCGGCTACAAGGTCTGGTGGATCAGCAACCAGGACGACATGGCGATCGAAAACGTGCACGCCAGGCTGGCCGACGTGGTGCACATGCTCAGCCATACGCCGGGGCGCAGCACCAAGTCGCTCGACCAGCAGGTACTCGCGCCCATGCAGGCGGCCCTGCTTGACCCGGCGGAGCGCAAGCTGATCGTGCTGCACCTGATGGGAGCGCATCCCCATTACCGCTTCCGCTATCCGGCCGGCGCGGCCCAGTTCAACCGGCGTGCCGATGCGATCGACCGTGCCCTGATCGCGCAAGACAAGCCGCGCTGGCTGCGGCGTCTGCGCGACGACTACGATTCGGCCCTGGTCTACCATGACCAGGTCGTGGCGCAATCGCTGGCACTGGCGCGTGCGGATGCCCCCGCCGCCGGCTACATGGCGTGGATGTATCTGTCCGACCACGGCCAGGAAGTGGGGCATACGGCGAACCGGATCGGGCACAGTCCGGGCACCGCGGCCGGTTATCGCATCCCGGCACTGATCTGGCAACGCACGCCGCGCCAGGGCATGCCGCCAGACGCCGGCGCGCGGCCGTTCCGGGCCGACTGGGCCGACATGACGCTGGCGCACCTGCTCGGCATGCAATGGCAGGGGTACCGGGCGTCGCAGGATATTCTCCATCCGGGTTACCAGTTCGTGGCGCCGGTCCTGCCGGCCCCGGTCAAGGCGTTCGACCGCTGAATTGGCTGGCGCTTTACGGCTGTGGCGCGGCGGCATGCAGCCAGGGCGCCAGCGCGATGGCGGCCAGCGCCAGGGCCAGCGGCACGGTCGAAATGAAACCGGCGTAGGTAAAACACAGCGCACCGGCAATGCCGCCGAAGGTGAACGCCGCGATCAGGCTGGCATACATGCGCAATTTCTTCAGGTCGGCGCGCACCGGTGCCGGCCCGCCGTGGGCCTGGCGCCGGTTCCAGTACAGCATTTTGCCCAGCTCGATACCGATGTCCGTGGTCAGCCCCGTCATATGCGTGGTGCGGATCTCGGCGCGGGAGATTTTGGTGATCAAGGCGTTCTGCAAACCCATCGTGAAGCACAGCGTGATCACTGCCAGCGAGACGTCGAAGAAGGCGTGGTCCGTCAGTGTGCCGCCGAACGTGCCGAACACGAGAATGAGCGCCGCTTCGGCCAGCAAGGGTAGCGCGTACGGGTTGCGCGCGCCGGTGCGGCGCAGGTAATTGACCAGCAGGGCGGTGGTGGCGGCGCCGGCGGCAAAAGCCAGCCACGATGCCAGCGCGATGCCGGCCACGGCAAAATTGCCCAGCACCAGTTCGTCGGCAAAGGCCGAGACGGCGCCGGTGATGTGCGACGTATAAAAGCCGATGGCGAGAAAGCCGCCCGCATTCAGCGCGCCCGCCACCGCGGCCAGGATCAGGCCGATGTGCAGGTCGGCCGACCCGCTGCGGGGCGTTGCCGTGAGGCGGGTCAGGTAGGCAATAGGCATAGTGCAGCGTCCATGGGTGGTTCGGATGATAACACCGTGCCGGGCCAGCGGACCGCTTACATCGGGATGGCGCGGCCCAGGAAGGCCAGCATGCGGTCGGCGATTTCCTGGCCATGGGTTTCGATGGCGAAGTGGCCGGTGTCGAGAAAATGGACGTCGGCCTGCGGATTGTCGCGCTTGAATGCTGCGGCGCCGGCGGGCAGGAAGAAGGGATCGTGTTTGCCCCAGATCGCCAGGGTCGGCGGCTGGTATTGGCGGAAATAGGCGTGCAGCTGGTCGTACTGCGCGATGTTGGATCCGTAGTCGAGCAGCAGGTCCATTTGCACGTCCACGCCGATGCGTTCGATGGCGGCGTAGGCCAGCTGCCACGGTTCGGGAGCGATCAGCGATACATCCGGCACGCCTTCCGTGTACTGCCATCTGGTCATCTCGAGGGTGTTGAAGCGGCGCAGCGCTGCGCGGTTGGCGGCGGTGGGCGCGGCCCACGCGGTGCGCATGTCGTCCCAGCCGGCGCTCAATCCTTCTTCGTACCCGTTGCCGTTCTGGCTGACGATGGCCGTGATCTTGTGCGGGTGTTTCACTGCCAGGCGCCAGCCGACCGGGGCGCCGTAGTCGAACACGTACATGGCGTAACGTTCGACGCCCTTGGCGAGCGTGAAGGCATCGATCACGGCGGCGAGATGTTCGAACGTCCACGCAAATGGCTGGCCGGGCAGGACGCTGGTCTGGCCAAAGCCGGGCAGGTCGGGCGCGAGCACATGGTAAAGGGCGGCCAGTTGCGGGATCAGGTCGCGGAACATGTACGACGAGGCGCCGAAGCCGTGCAGCAGCAGCACGGTGGGTGCATCGGCCGGGCCGGCCTCGCGGTAAAACACGCTGACGCCTGCGACCTCGATCGTGGCGTGACGGACTTGGAGCGACGTTGATGGAGTGGACATGACGATTCCTTCAGGTTTGACTACGCGGATTGAATAACCTCTATAATAATCATTTACAGGTTACTGAAGGCCCGAGTATCGGTATTTTCAGGTAACCTGTCAAACTCAATTTAACGGGTTACAGATGAACCGCGCAAAAATGCAACTAACCGAGGAGCCTGGCGGCGCGCCGATGGTGGGCGACCACCTGGCGCTGGACCTTCTGAACACCGAAGCAAACAGCGATGGGGCCCCGGCCGACTACTGGAACAGTGGCGCAGATGTGCTCCGGTGGCTAGCCCGGTTTGGCATTGCATCGGCCGCCGCAGTGGATCTACCCGCGTTACTCATCCAGGCCAGGGCGCTGCGTGCCGTGGCCCGAACCTTGATCGCGCAGCGTAAAGCGGGGAGGGTGGGTGACGTCGACGGTCTGGACGTGTATCTCGCAGCCTACGCAAGCGCCCCGCGCCTCGAACGCGGTCCGGACGGCGCACTGACGCTCACGCGCGTGCCCCGCGCCGCACCCATCGCCGCGCTGCTGGGGCCGGTAGCGGAAGCCGTCGCGCAGTTGCTGGTCGACGGCGATTTCGACCTGGTCAGGCAGTGCGAACATCCCGACTGCATCCTGTGGTTCCTCGATCGCACCAAGGCGCACAAGCGGCGCTGGTGCAGCATGGCGCTGTGCGGCAACCGGTACAAGGCGGCGCAGTTCCGCAAGAAAGCCGGT
>Ga0247816_10001209_pt1 | contig 12898 bp, 12 predicted proteins | sample UWRJL209509C1_FD_179930 | JGI IMG/M metagenome (GOLD analysis project Ga0247816, IMG submission 179930) | Plant litter microbial communities from Arlington Agricultural Research Station in Wisconsin, United States - UWRJ-L209-509C-1 | ecosystem: Environmental > Terrestrial > Plant litter >...
GCTTTGGAGCGTGGGTAAACCGGCAGGACGCCGGTTTAGCCGCGCTGGGCCAAGGATGGCCCATCGCGGCGGCCCACGCTCCAAAGCCTGCGTGAGGGCACACCGAGCATTAGCGAGGTGCCGAGTGGTGGGGCAAGAGCCTTTTGGTTACTTTTGGGCTCCTTTCAAAAGTGACCCGCCGTAAGGGCGGAACCCATATCAGCCATCACCCAAAAAACGGATATGCCCCCCCAAAAAACCACCTAAACCCCAACCAACCGCGCCGCCAACGCCTTGGCCTGAATTGCTACGTCAGTCACCGCCGTGCTCTCCCACCACATCCCCCGCAACGGCGGCCCCATGGCAAACAGACGCCGGCTGACCTGCCCCTGCACATCCAACACCGCACCAGAAGCATCCGCCGCAATCCCCAGCGCCAACGGCCCAGGCTGAATCAACCCACGCGCCAACAATTGCCGGGGCAACGGCCTGGCCACCCGGCGCCAGTCGTATTCAATCCCGCTGGAGTTAATCAACGCAGCCCCCGAAACCTGAGTCACGTGCGGCTGCCCACGATGGCGCAAGCGGATCGTCACCGTACCGCCCAACGAAGGCTCCAACCCCTTGAACGAAGCAGCCTGAATCCGCAACCGCCCTTCCCCATACAACCGCGCCACCAACTCGGCACTCAACGGCGGCGAACGGTGGTGATGACTTTCCCACCACGGCCGCACATGCCGCACAAACTGGCGCTTCTGACGGTCGCTGGCCTGGCTCCACAACCGCCCGATATGCGCACGCACAGTGTCCAGCGGCGCTTGCCAGTCAATCCCTTGGTCCAGTGCAATACGACATTGCCGGCGCACTTCCCGCAGCAATTGCCGTGGGCTGCGCAGGCTGTGGTCCTGCGCCAAAAAATCCACCCAGCCCGGCGGCTGACGGCGCACATGCGGCAACAAACCGTGGCGCGAAAAAATCTCGATAGGCCCGCGATGCCCAGCCTGCTCCAGGGACACCACGGCATCCACCATGGTCAACCCGGAACCAATGATCAGCACCGTCGAGTGCGGATCCAGCTGCGTCATGGCCTGCACGTCCCACGGGTCGACGGCGGCAGCATTCAAACCGCTGGATTCGGTCTGGGGCGTACGCGCCGCCGGGAACATCCCGGTGGCCAACACCGCAAAGGCGCCCCGCAGTTGTTGACCATCACTCAAGGTCAGCAGCGTCGAAGCGTCGTCGACCTGCAGGTCAATCACCTCGGCGCGAATGTGTTCGACAGTGGATTGGGAAAGCGCCCTGGCTTCTGCCAACCGCTGTTGCGCGTACAACCCAAAAATCCCCCTCGGCGGAAACAGTTCGCTGATGGGCACGTGCTGTTGATCCGACTCCGGCCAACCGCCCACCGCGATGTAATCGGTCAGCCACTGGGTCAGGTCATCGGCATTGTCCGGGTCGACGCTCATGCGCCCGGCGTTACCGTTCAGGGTGTGGCCCAGCTCCACCGCGCTGTAGGCTTCGCCACGCCCCAGCTCCGGGCGCGGCTCGATCACCAGAATCTGCCGTTTGCCCGGCAGGCGCAGCAGTTGCACGGCCAGCATGGTGCCGCTCAGGCCGCCGCCGACAATCAGCACATCGGCGTTGCGAATGGCGCTCGTCGCCTGTTCGCGTTGGGTTTCACTCATGAAGATGTGCCCTTACTGTTTGCCCAAATAGATGTCATGCAAATCACCTCGCGCCAACAACTCACTGGCACTGCCGCTGAGGACTACCCGCCCAGTATCCAGCACATAACCCTGGGACGCATAGTTGAGCGCGACGTTGATGTTCTGTTCGGCGATCAGAAAACTCACTTGCTGCTCACGGTTGAGGTGGGCGACGATTTCGAAAATTTCCTGGACGATCATAGGCGCCAAACCCATCGACGGTTCGTCCAGTAGTACCAAAGTAGGACGGGTCATCAGCGCCCGGCCGATGGCGACCATCTGCTGCTCGCCACCGGAGGTCAGCCCGGCGCGGGTGTGGCGCTTAGTCTTGAGCCTCGGGAACCACGCATAGATGCGTTCAAGGTCATGCTCCATGTCCTTGCGGCTCAGGCGCCGCACAAAGCCGCCGCTGCGCAGGTTATCCTCCACCGTCAACTGGCCGAACACATGCCGCCCTTCCAGCACATGCACCATGCCCTGGCGCACGCGCTGGCTGGGATCGACCCCGGCCAGGTCGCGGCCGGCGTACTCGATCACACCGCGACTGACCTCGGCGCGCTCGGCCCGTACCAGCCCGGAGATCGCCTTGAGGGTGGTGCTCTTGCCCGCGCCATTGGCGCCGAGCAAGGCCACAATCGCGCCCTTGGGCACACTCAGGCTCACCCCCGCCACGGCGAGGATCGCGCCGTCGTAGATCACTTCGATGTCCTTGACCGCTAGCAGCGTCTGGTTCACCGACTCAATGGCGGGCTCGCTCATGGCTTATTCATCCCCGGTGCAGGTGCGCGGCGTCAGGCCTTTTTCCTTGGCGAACGCAGCGGATTTTTCGTCGATCAGCGGACGCAACAGCGCACGGTCGGCGGCGATCCAGTCACTCACCAGCGTCCAGTTGGCGCCGTCCCACTGTTGCACCCGCGCCGAACCGCCGCCCTCGTGGTCGCGGCACGACAGCTTGAGGTTCTGCATCAGGCCCAGATAGCCCATGTCCTTGAGGCGTGCGTCGTCGATGTTCAAATGCTCCAGGCCCCAGCGGCCTTCTTCGCCATTGAGTGGGCGCTTGCCGAACTTGGCCTGGCCGGCGCGAATCGCTTCCACCGCCACCGCGGCGTTCACCAGGCCGGAGTTGTAGTAGACGCTGCCGAAGTTTTTCAGGTCCTTGAGGTCACTGTGGCCCTTGTCGAGGATGTATTGCTTGAGGCGCTTGTGGATCTCGAAATCACTGCCAGCCGGGTACGGCGTCAGCGCCAGATAGCCCTTGGCGGAGGCGCCAGCGGGCAATACGTCTTCGCTGGAACTGGCCCAGATATCGCCGATGATGTGGTCAACCGGGAAGCCGAAGCGCGCGGCGGTCTTGACCGCTACCGGCGTGGACACGCCCCAGGTGCGCAGGAATACCCAGTCCGGATTGGTCTGGCGTACCTGGCGCCATTGCGCCGACTGCTCGTTGCCAGGGTCGGCCACGGGAATCTGGATGTTCTCGAAACCGTACTTCTCGGCCAGCAACTTCAGCGGCCCGAGGGTTTCCCGGCCATACGCCGAGTCATGGTAGACGGTGGCGATTTTCTTGCCCTTGAGCTTGTCGAAACCGCCTTCGCGCTGGGCGATGTAGTTCACCAGGGTCGAGGCTTCGCTGTAGAACGTCAGCATCACCGGGAAGTTGTACGGGAACACCGTGCCGTCGGTGGCTTCGGTGCGGCCGTAGCCGAGGGTGATCAGCGGGATCTTGTCGACTTCCGCACGCTCGCTCAGGGCATACGCCGCAGGTGCACCGTTAGGCTGGTAGACCGCGACCGGCGCGCCGTCCAGGCCATTTTTGAAACGCTCATAGCACTCGATGCCCTTCTCCGCCGTCCACTCGGTCTCGCATTCCTGCCATACCAGTTTGACGCCGTTGATACCGCCTTCAACCTCGTTGATATAGCGCAGGTAATCGATCATTCCGGCCCACACCTGCACGCCGCTGGAGGCGTAGGCGCCCACGCGATAGGTGGCCAGGGGAATGAACTGCTGGTCGGGCGAAGCCACCGCCTGGGGAACTGCACCAGCCAAAGCCGCCAGCGCGAAGGCAGCGCCGGCCAGGGAACGTTTCAAGGATGCACGCATGGAAATTCTCTTGTGGGACGGCTATTAGAAGCGCAGCGGCCACTGACGCAGGCGTTCGCGCAGGTTGTGCAACAGGCGAATCAAGCCCTCGGGTTCCTTGATCAGGAACACGATGATCAACACGCCAAAGATGATTTTTTGCAGGTTCTGCAACTGCCCGGCATCCACCGAGCCGCCGAACAACGCTTGCCCGGCATGGCTCAGGAAAATCGGCAGCAAACTGATAAAGGCCGCACCGACGAAGTTGCCGCCGATGCTGCCCATGCCACCGATAATGATGATGAACAGGATCTGGAACGAACGATTGATATCGAAGCTGCTGGCGCTGGCCGTGCCCAGATAGGCGAAGGCCCACAGCGCGCCGGCAATCCCCAGGTAAAACGAACTGACGGCAAACGCCAGGCGCTTGTAACGCGCCACCGGAATGCCGACCACCGCAGCAGCGGTGTCCATGTCGCGGATCGCCATCCAGTTGCGGCCCACTTGGCTGCGCACCAGGTTGACGGCGGCCCAGGTCAGCAGCAGCACCGTCACCAGGGTGAGCAGGTAGCGGCCCACAGGCGTATTGAGGTCATGGCCGAACAGCGCAAGCTTCGGCGCAGAAATGGTCCCGGAGGAGCCGTAGTTGTAGAACCACGGAAATTTGACGAACAGCCACTCCAGGAAAAACTGCGCGGCCAGGGTGGTGACCATCAGGTAGAAACCCTTGATCCGCGAACTGGGCAGGCCGAACAACAGGCCCACCAGGGCGCTGATAATCCCGCCGCCGAGCAGCGCCACCGGCAAGCCCAGTTCCGGCAAGCGCAGTAAAAAACCGTAGGTGGCGAACGCGCCGACGGCCATGAAACCGGCGGCGCCGACAGAGGTCTGGCCGGTGTAGCCGGTCAACAGGTTCAAGCCCAGCCCAGCCAACGACAGCACCAGAAACGGGATCAAAATCGCGTTGAGCCAATAATCATTGCCCCACAGCGGCACCACGATAAAGGCCAATGCCAGCAGGCCGATCAGGCCCCAGGGCAAGCGTCGCTGGACCAACAGCAGCGGTGCGGTTTCATGAGCAACAGGGATCGACATGGCTTCAGACTCGCTCGATGGCGCGCTCGCCGAACAGGCCGGCGGGGCGGATATACAGGAAGGCCAGGGCCAGGACGTAGGCGAACCACGGGGTGATGCCGCCACCGATCAGCGGGCCGATATACACCTCGGCGAGGTTCTCCGCCGCGCCCACGATCAGCCCGCCGACAATCGCCCCGCCAATCGAGGTAAAGCCGCCGATGATCAGCACCGGCAAGGCCTTGAGCACCACCAGCGACAACGAAAACTGCACGCCTTGGCGCGCACCCCAGAGCAAACCGGCCACCAGCCCGACCACTCCCGCGACCGCCCAAACGATCTGCCAGATCCGGTTGAGGTTGATGCCGATGGACAACGCCGCCGTGGTGTCATCGGCCACCGCCCGCAACGACACGCCGATGCGGGTCTTGTTGAACAGCAGCGCCAGCACCGTGACCAGTACCACCGCAGCAGCCGCGGCGATCAGGTCGAACTGGCTGAGCATCAGCGGCCCGACAAACAACGGCACGTCGTCGATGCCCAGGTCCAGGGCGCGTACCTGCGACCCCATCAGGCCCTGGGCCAGGCCTTCGATAATGAACGACAGGCCGAGGGTGGCCATGAACAAGGTGATCTGCGAACGGTTGACCAGCGGGCGCAAGACCAGGCGCTCGATGAGCAAGGCGCCGATGATCATCACGATCACCGTCAACAGCAGCGCCAGAGCAAACGGCACGCCCTGATCGTGCAGGCTGACGAAGGTCAATGCGGCGAACAGCAGCATTGAACCCTGGGCAAAATTGAACACGCCGCTGGCCTTGTAGATCAGCACGAAGCCGATGGCCACCAGCGAGTACATGGTGCCGGCGAGCAAGCCGCCGAGCAGGGTTTCGAAAAAGAAGGTCATGGGTGGACCACTCCCAGGTAGGCGGCAATCACGTCGGGGTTAGCCTGCACTTGCGCGGGCGTGCCATCGCCGACCTTGCGCCCGTAATCGAGCACCACCACGTGGTCGGACAGGCCCATCACCACCCCCATGTCGTGCTCGATCAACACCACGGTGGTGCCGAGGTCGCGGTTTACATCGGCGACAAAACGCGCCATTTCCTGTTTCTCCTCGGCGTTCATGCCGGCCATGGGTTCGTCCAGCAGCAACAGGCTGGGGCCAGCGATCAGTGCCCGGCCCAGTTCCACGCGCTTTTGCAGGCCGTAGGACAGGTTGCCCACCAGCACATCGCGATGGGCCTGCAGTTCGAGAAATTCGAGGATGCCCTGGGCGCGTTGGCGCAAAGCCTCGGCTTCGCGGCGTGCCCTCGGCAGGCCCAGGGCCTGTTCGATGAAGGTGCTGCGCATGTGCCGCGACAGGCCGGTGAGGATGTTGTCGAGCACGCTCATCTTTTTGAACAGCGCGTTGTTCTGGAACGTGCGGCCAATCCCTCGGCGGGCGGCGCCCAGCGGGTCGATGCGATGAAAGTGTTGTTGCTCGAACACGATCTCGCCGGCATCGAAGCGATAGACGCCATTAAGTACGTTGAGCAACGAGCTTTTGCCGGCGCCGTTAGGGCCGATCAGCGCGCAGATTTCGCCGCGCTGCACGTCAAAGGACAAGGCATTGATGGCCTTGACCCCTTTGAACGACAGCGAGATGTCGCGCACCTGGAGAATGGCTTGGCTCATGCGATGTCCCGTTTGAATTCGGCCAGCCACTCAGGTGTGGCAGGGCCTTGCCGCGTGCTTGGGGCTTGCCAGATGTACTGCAAGCGCTGGAAACCCAACAGCTTGCGCACACGGTTTTTGATCAGCCGCCGCAGGCCGCTTTGCGGGTGGGCGATGGCCCAATCGCACAGTCGACGACGCCAGGTGCCGACCGGGGCCAGGCGACGCTCAATGTCGTCTGCCACGTGTTGCAGGCGCGCTGGCGACAGCAGCAAACCGGTGGGCGCCACTTCACTGCGATCGCGCCGGGCCGAGCCCTGGCTTTCCGGGAAAGCCAGGCTTTGCCCGCTGTTGAGCCATTGCTCCAGCACCACGCTGAGGCCGCCTTGCCATTGGGTGCCCTCTTCGCTCCACAAAGCGGTTTCGCCGGTGGGCTGCCACCAGCGAGTGAGGCGTTGCGCGGGGTCCACCGGGCCGAGTAATTGGGCAAAGCCCAGCACGTCGCTTGCGGCCGCTGCCTGTTCAGTGATCAGCAACTGCGGCGCGGCACTGCTGCCGGCCGTTGCCAGCCAGTGCTGCACCTGTTGCCGGCCCTGCACATAGGCGTGGGTCGGGCGGATGCGCCACAGCAGTTTGTGCAGGGTGACGGGTTCCAGGTTGTCGGCGAGGGTCAAGGTTTGGCCGCCGATGGTCTGGGCAGCGAGTGCCAGCAGCAACAGGTTGGGTTCGAAGGCGCCGCTGAGAATCAGCCGGGAGTCCTCGGTAAAACCATGCTGGCGCAAGCCGTCCGCCAGGCGCTCGACGTCTCGCAAGGCATCGATCCAGCGCCAGGCATACCACTGGCCGTGGCGTTTGTGGCGCAGGGCGGTGTGCAGCGGGGTGATCTGCGCCCAGTGCTTGAGTTGCTCCAGCGCCTTGGGCAAGGCACTGATGGATTCGGCCGGCCATTCCAGGACCAGCGCACGCTTGAGTTCATGCACGCTCATAGGGGTAAGGCTCCTACTGGTGAAATAAGCATGCGGTGGTCCGCTGGCTGAAAGGGTTGGATCGGTGAAGCAGTGTCGATCGTTCCCACGCTCCGCGTGGGAATGCAGCCTGGGACGCTCCGCGTCCCGCTATCGGCGCAAGGCTTGAGTCCTGCGCACTGGTGACGCGGAGCGTCACGGGATGCATTCCTTTGCTGCGCGTGGGAACGATCATCAACGGTGAAGCAGTGAAACAATGGAGATCAAATGTGGGAGCTGGCTTGCCTGCGATTGCGGGCTGCCAGTTGAAATATCTGTAGCTGACCCACCGCTATCGCAGGCAAGCCAGCTCCCACATCAATTCGGTTTCGACCGCTAGAGTGCTGTGGCCTTTAGGTCGCGGTAGCCGGCGCCCGGGTGGTTGTCCGGCAACCTTGCGCCTTCGCCGAACAACTTCTCGCGCAGGGTTCCCTTGGCATATTCGGTCTTGTACACGCCGCGCTTTTGCAGTTCCGGCACCAGCAACTCGACCGCGTCGATAAAGGTCTCGTGGGTCAGCGCGTAGGCCAGGTTGAAGCCATCCACGTCGGTCTCCTCTACCCACTCCTGCAACAGGTCGGCCACGGTTTCCGGGCCGCCGACAAACAGTGGACCAAAACCGCCGATGCCGACCCAGTCCGCCAGTTCATTGGGGGTCCAGACTTTGTTCGGGTCTGCCGTGGAGAACGCTTCCACCGCCGATTGAATGGCGTTGGTGTGCACATGTTTAAGCGGCTCGTCTGGCTTGAACTGGCTGAAGTCGATGCCGGTCCAACCGGAGATCAACGCCATCGCGCCTTCGTAGCTGACATAGGATTTGTAGTCATCGAACTTGGCCTTGGCCTTGGCGTCGGTCTCGCCGACGATCACCGTCTGCAAGTTGAAGATCAGCACCTTCTTCGGATCGCGCCCGGCTTCAGCGGCACGGCGGCGGATGTCGGCGACGGTTTTCTTCAGCAGCACTTTCGACGGCGCCGCGACGAACACGCATTCGGCCTGCTCGGCGGCGAATTGTTTACCCCGGCTGGACGCGCCCGCCTGGTAGAGCACTGGGGTGCGCTGCGGCGATGGCTCGCAGAGGTGAATGCCGGGCACCTGAAAGTGTTTGCCGACGTGGCGAATCTCGTGGATTTTGCTCGGGTCGCTGAAAATCCGTCGCTCACGGTCGCGCAGCACCGCGCCCTCTTCCCAGCTGCCTTCCCAGAGTTTGTAGCAAACCTCCAGGTATTCCTCGGCGTAGTCATAACGCGCGTCGTGTTCGGTCTGGGCTTTCTGGCCGAGGTTCTTCGCGCCGCTTTCCAGGTAGGAGGTGACGATGTTCCAGCCGACGCGGCCTTTGGTCAGGTGATCGAGGGTGGAAAGGCGCCGGGCAAAGGGGTACGGGTGCTCGAAGGACAGCGAGGCGGTCAGGCCAAAACCCAAGTGTTCAGTGACCAGCGCCATGGGCGCGATCAATGACAGCGGGTCGTTGACCGGCACTTGGGTAGCCTGGCGAATCGCTGCCTCACCGTTGCCGTTATAAACGTCATAGATGCCCAGCACGTCGGCGATGAACAGACCGTCGAACTTGCCGCGCTCAAGGATTTTTGCCAGGTCGGTCCAGTACTCCAGGTCCTTGTACTGCCAGGAGCGGTCGCGCGGGTGCGCCCACAGGCCGGGCGACTGGTGGCCGACACAGTTCATGTCGAAGGCATTCAAGCGGATTTCACGGGACATCAAACAGCACTCCTGACGCGGGTTGGCGCTACGCCATTGAGGCGGTAGTTGCCGACGATCTGGTATTTCCAGCGCAATGGGTCATCAAGGGACGGCGGCAGCGCAGTGCGCTGGCCGGTCAGTTCAAATTCGGCGGCGCTGACGGCGAGCAAGGCTTCGGCGGCGGCGATCTGGGCTTCGGTAAAGGCAATCTCAGTCTCGAGCGGATTTTGCCCTTCAAGGTTTTCGGCGCGCTCAAGCAGCGCGGCGGCGACGTCGATGCGGATCTGCAAGTCGCCGAAGCGGCTGATCACATAAGGGTCGTCGCTTTGGCGAATGAAGCGCAGGGTGTTTTCCAGCAGTTGCCGGGCCTGGTCCAACGGGGTCGGTTGCGTCAGTGCGTTCATGGATCAGGCTCCTCAGTTCCAGGCGTGACGGGGTGGCTTGACGCCGTTGAGCACGAAGTTACCGATCAGGTGGTACTTCCAGCGCGCCGGGTCATGCAGGGTGTGGGTGCGCGCGTTGCGCCAGAAACGGTCGAGGTTGTGCTTGCCGGACACCGAACGGGTACCGGCCAATTCGAAGAGTTTGCTGCTGGCGAGCAACGCGGTTTCTGCCGACAGGACCTTGGCCTGGGCGACGACCAGCGAGGCATTGGCCACGGTTTCCTCGGTAGGTTCGGCCAAGGCCAGGTCCACGGCTTTTCCGGCTTTGGCGAGAATGGCCTCGGTGCCGTGCACCCGCCATTCCAGGTCGCCGATGGCCGCGATGGTGAACGGGTCTTGCCAGCCGTGGTCCTGCTGGCTGTCGATCCATGGCCTGGCTTGGCGTGCGTAGATCTTGGCCTGTTCCAGCGCACCCACGGCAATGCCGGTGTCCACCGCGGCCTGAATGATTTGCGAAATCGGACCGTTGGCGGTGGGCTGGTCGAATGCCAGGTGCGCCGGGATCACGGCGCTCAAGGGCACGCTCACAGCGTCGAGGGTCACGCCGCCGCTGGCGGTAATGCGCTGGCCGAAGCCGTCCCAACTGTCGATGACCGTCAGGCCGGCTGCGTCGCGTTCGATAAAGGCAATGTAAGCCTGGTCTTTTTCGTTGACGCCTACGGTGGGCACGATGTGGGCGAACAGCGCGCCGGTGCAGTAGAACTTCTCGCCGTCGATGCGCGCGCGGTCGCCGTCGAAGCGGATTTGCGTTTCAAAAGTGCCGGCGTTTTTGCTCTTGGCTTCGGAGAAGGCGTTGCCGAAGCGATAGCCCTGCAAGACCTTGGCGAAGTAGTGCTGCTTTTGTTCTTCACTGGCGGTTTGCAGGAGGATGTCGACGACGCCCAGGTGGTTCTGCGGGATTTGCCCCAGGGACGGGTCGGCGGCAGAGATCAGCTTGATCACCTCGGCCAGCGTCACATAGGAAACCCCGGCGCCGCCGTAGGCTTTGGGAATGGTGATGCCCCACAGGCCACTGGCGGAGAATTCGTCCAGCTCGGCAAGCGGCAAACGCCGTTCACGGTCACGCACGCTGGCATCGACGGCGAAACGCTGGGCCAGTTCGGTGGCGACGGCGATGGCCTCGGCATCCGAGCGGATGAGATGGGCAGTGTAATGAGGGTGGGCTGACATGGGCCGACTCCAGGCTCCAGAGAGATGCTGGAGGGATTGCAGGAGTCGTGCCTGAATTTAATGCTCAATAAAATCAGTAGGTTGCCAGTAAATCCAGGAGTGGACGGACTGCGTTAAACAGCAAAGTGTCCAACCACTGTTGCGCCACCAACAGTTAGATCACCACGTTGCGCACAAACCGCACCGCCACGTCACCGTCATTGCGATAGGCGTGAAGCTGGCGGCTGGCGAACATCAAGAACTCACCGGTGGTGACGTGTTTTTCTTCGTCACCCAATGCCAGCGTGAGTGTGCCTTCGAACACAAACAGCTGCACGCTCCAGCCTTCCGGGTCGGGCTCGGGCATGTAACGGTCGCCGGGCTCCAGGCGCAGTTCCCACAGTTCCACTTCGCGCCGGGCCGTCGCCTTGGCCAGCAACACCGCCTTGCTGCCAAGGATGTCGCCGGCCCATGCCAGTTCGTTGATGCGGCTATGGTCGCCCGCGTCCGGGGCCTGGATCAGGTCGCTGAAGGCTACCTCCAGGGCTTCGGCCACGCGGTCCAGGGTAGAGAGGCTGACGTTCTTTTCCCCTGCTTCGATCGCCACCAGCATGCGCCGGCTCACCCCGGACTTTTCGGACAAGGCGGTCTGGCTCAATTCGGCCGCATGGCGCAGGCGACGAACGTTCTGGCTGACGTGCTGCAGGACCGAGGCCCGTTGCGGATTTTCTTTGTGCACTATATTGCTCACAGGGTGGGGTTGCGCAGTATACTGCCCAGCTAGCGGCGCATTGTGCGTTCCGCGTCCTTCCTGTGCAAGACCTGAGCCCCCATGACCACCTCGACCTCCTCCCCGCTGTTTTCCCGTTTCAGCAAAGCCGAATGTGTGTTGGTGGTGATCACCATGATCTGGGGCGGCACGTTTTTGCTGGTGCAACACGCCATGGCCGTCAGCGGGCCGATGTTTTTTGTCGGTTTGCGGTTTGCTGCGGCTGCGATCATCGTCGGGGCGTTCTCATTGCGCAGCCTGCGAGGCCTGACCTTGTTTGAATTGAAAGCCGGCTGCTTTATCGGCGTGGCGATCATGTTTGGTTATGGTCTGCAAACCATCGGCTTGCAGACGATCCTGAGCAGCCAGTCGGCGTTTATTACCGCCTTGTATGTGCCGTTCGTGCCGCTGTTGCAGTGGCTGGTGCTGGGCCGGCGGCCTGGGTTGATGCCGAGTATTGGCATCATGCTGGCGTTTACCGGGTTGATGCTGTTGACCGGCCCTACCGGTGCGTCGCTGGATTTCAGCCCTGGTGAAATTGCCACCTTGATCAGCGCCATCGCGATTGCGGCCGAGATCATCATGATCAGCGCCTTTGCGGGGCAAGTGGATGTGCGCCGGGTGACTGTAGTGCAACTGGCCACTGCGTCGGTGCTGTCGTTCCTGATGGTGGTGCCGATGGGTGAGGCGCTGCCGGGGTTCTCCTGGTTGCTGCTGTTCAGCGCGGTGGGCCTGGGGTTGACCAGTGCGGTGATTCAGGTGGCGATGAACTGGGCGCAGAAAAGCGTCTCGCCGACCCGGGCCACGTTGATCTATGCCGGTGAGCCGGTGTGGGCCGGAGTGGTCGGGCGGATTGCCGGCGAGCGCTTTCCGCCGATTGCCATGCTCGGGGCGGCATTAATTGTGGCGGCGGTGATCGTCAGTGAATTAAAGACGCGGGGAAAAAAGGCCGCTGAAGCGCAACACGAGTTGGAACAAGAGAGACTGGGTTGATCATTGACCTCTAATGATCGTTCCTCACGCTCTGCGTGGGAATGCAGCCCGTGACGCTCCGCGTCACCATTGCGCAGGACTTGAGCCTTGCGCCACTCGTTGGACGCGGAGCGTCCTGAGAGGCATTCCCACGCAGAGCGTGGGAACGATCAAGGTTGGTCATCGTCCCTGAAACAATGCCAAACAGGAATTTTCCGCCTACCTTGTAGGATCCTGCCACATCTTGCCGTTTGGTGATCGTGAATGCGGCACGTATGATGCATCCCAAACTCCCGCAGATTAGAAGCCTATGTCCCTGATAGTTCTACTGCTTCTGCCTTTCATAGGCAGCTGTCTGGCGGCCTT
>Ga0247816_10001210_pt1 | contig 12892 bp, 8 predicted proteins | sample UWRJL209509C1_FD_179930 | JGI IMG/M metagenome (GOLD analysis project Ga0247816, IMG submission 179930) | Plant litter microbial communities from Arlington Agricultural Research Station in Wisconsin, United States - UWRJ-L209-509C-1 | ecosystem: Environmental > Terrestrial > Plant litter >...
ATGAGTTCGATTCTCGTCGGGACCACACAAGCTCGGTAGTATTTAAGTACTACCGAGCTTTTTCACTTTTATGATTTTCCATTTTCAAGCTAAGATTCTATGCTAGTGAACATGATCATGGTATATGTCTATTTTTAGTCTAAAAATGGACATATTTCACAGTTGGTACAGTTCATGACTATCTCAAATTTCTCCCATCACACCCTGTGGTGTCAATAACTGCTTGCAAATTTTCAACAAAATAGTTTGAAATCAGAACCCTCGCTGCTATTTGGTAAATCTTTATAGCGCTCCAGCGTTTTATTCAATTGCCCTTTAATCTGTTTTACCAAAATCCTCGGAGCCAATACTCTCATCTTAGCGCCAAACCCTAATAACTCCCGTTCCAGTTCCAAATTCAGAATAACCCTTATACTAAAAATCTTCCCGCCCGACTCTTCACTGAGTAACTTTTGTGTATGATGAAGCGGTTTGGTTATTACATAAGGCGCATTATCATTGTCCACCCAAAATATAACCTCAGTATTGCGTTGATCAGGTGATTTCGTTACACCTATGCAATTATCATAGTAAGTTGCCAGATCCAGGGTTGTATTTTCCCTGTAATCTTCCTGGTGTTCTTCAATTGTCTGTATCCTGTCCAGTGCGAGATTCATAAGCTTAGCATTTCGACCGTGCTGCACCCCCAATACAAACCAACGATTACGGTATTCTTTAAGCAGATATCCACTAAAGCAAAATGTACTGGCTTGCCTCGCCTTGAAAGATCTGTAAGTAATGCATATGGTTTTCTTTGCTACAATCGCCTTACGGATTACCTCTATCCACTCCAGTCCTTTAAGGTTATCATTCTTTTCAAAATCGACAACCGGCGTGTTATGCGTTTTTTGTGCATAAATCTTATCTTCCAGTTTACTTACCATTTCATTTAGATCAGTAAAATGGCTAAGTCCCTTAAATTGCTTCAATAAATCTGATACTTCAGATAATACCTGCATGTCCTGATGGTTTAACGGACTATTAGTAATGCTGTAATCCTTATTGCTATAGGTGTAATACTTTTTATCAACGACAACTATAGGTGCTTCATATCCCAGCTTATTGCTGCGCATCATTTCCAGATCGGCTTGTATAGTTCTCCTGCTTACTCCAGTGTTAATTCCCTGGTATTCGTATAATGCATCACTGCAAGCATCAATCAAATCATCTAGCGTCCATTTCTTGAATCTGTTTTGCAGGCATTGATCAAGTGTGCGGTAGCGGATAAGAGCGTTTCGGTTTACTGGCATGAGAGCAAATTATTTTGAACAATTTATGAATTATTTTTCACTGCGCAAATACACTGCGCAGGAGGAGTATTTCTTTGAATCATTAAATACTAACAAGGTCATGGAAAAAGAAAAGATCAGCAATAACGAATTGGCAGCACTAGGTATCAACGATGTGAAAATATTAGTAAGCTTTAGCCGGGTGGCGAACGGCTTGCTTAAACATGGCGTAATGGCTAAACCCGAAATACTGGCTAATCTTGAAGCTGTGATTGACGATCCGATGCCATACGCTTTAAGAAGAGGAGGGAAATTTAAGAATCTTGCCGAAGACATTATCGCTATGCGTAAGGAAGGAAAATTTATAAAACAAGAACGCAGCAACTTTAAATTGAAAGAAGAAATAGCTGATTTCCCGGTTTGGGGACTAGAACATATTGAAGTGGGCGCTTTAGCACAGATGAGGACAGCGATACAATTGCCTATTGCTGTTGCGGGCGCCCTGATGCCTGATGCGCACCAAGGGTATGGTTTGCCTATCGGCGGTGTATTGGCTACCACGGCAAATACAATTATCCCATTTGCTGTTGGGGTAGATATTGCCTGCCGTATGTGCTTAAGTATTTTCGATCTTCCTGCAGAAACCGTAGATATAGAAACCAGCAAGTTAAAAAACATACTGGTTGACCATACTTATTTTGGAATGGGATGTGCAACAAAGTCATATTTTGATAGCTCATTATTTGATAGTGCGGCTTGGAACGAGACAAAGATGATCCGCTCACTAAAAAATAAAGCCTATGCGCAATTAGGGACAAGTGGAACCGGCAACCACTTTGTGGAATGGGGCGAGCTGACTATTGCTGAAGGTGCTTTGAATGGTGTTGCTGCGGGCAGGTATCTGGCACTGCTGTCACACTCTGGTTCCCGGGGCTTCGGTGGTACAATTGCCGACCACTATAGCAAGATAGCGATGACTAAAACCAAACTGCCTGATGTAGCAAAACATTTGGCGTGGCTTGATCTGGATAAGGATGAAGGACAAGAGTACTGGATAGCGATGAACCTCGCTGGTGAATACGCAAGCGCAAATCACCACGAGATACATAACAAAATTGCACGTGCTTTAGGAGTTAGCCCGCTTACACGAATAGAAAATCACCACAACTTCGCCTGGAAAGAAAAGCTTGCGGACGGGACGGATGTAATGGTGCATAGAAAAGGCGCCACTCCAGCTGGTGAAGGAGTACTTGGAATTATTCCGGGATCAATGAGTACACCAGGATTCCTGGTACGTGGAAAAGGGAATGTGACCAGCATCAACTCTGCAAGCCACGGTGCGGGTAGGCTGATGAGCCGAAGTGCAGCGTTTAGAACACTGGACAAAGCCGCAATCGCAGCCAACTTAGTCGACAAGCGTATTACGCTGATGGGGAGTGATGTAGATGAGGCGCCAATGGCTTATAAAGATATACATACTGTTATGGCTGCACAAAATGATCTCGTAGAGGTTCTTGCCAAATTTGAGCCAAGAATTGTAAGGATGGCGGACGCGAGGGAAAAGCCTGAAGATTAAGGGGCTAAAAATAAATGCAACAAAAAGCCGGTAAGTATATATACTCTACCGGCCTTTTAGTAATTAGCCTTGATGGTTAATTTGTATAATCACCAGAATATTCAAAAAAATTAGATTCAGAAGTGTAAATTTTTAGATAACATTTTACAGGTCCGAAAGCATCCCACCAGCCACTCCAATAATAAATTTTGTTATCAGATGCAGTTACACTACTAACTACACCCGTCCAACTATTGCCGGTAACGGTATAGGTAACTCCGGCGTTATCAAAAGTAAAAGTAAGTAAAGCAGTTGGTGAAGAATTTGGAACAAAGTCCATACCAACAGTACTTACTAAAGTAGGGGATGAACGATCTAATATAAATTGACCCGCAGCGAAGGAAGTTCCATCGCCGCTAGCTCCAAATTGGTTAGCAAATGTTCCATAGTTCGGTAAACCAATACTTTCACCATTAGCTTTGCCAGCGAGGTAATTACTAAGAGCAACACTATATGCGTGGATTGCACTTTGTGTATTTGTAGTTACACCACCGACTGCTGAACTAAAAATTGCCAGATAGTACGGTCCGTTCACTGTATATGAAAGTAAACCATTTCCTGTAGCCCCACTAATGCCAGGTGACCACGATATTCCATTTTGCCAACTTTGGATAGATGTGGGATGAGTAAACATACTTCCAACATTTATTCCTGCCGCCCAATAATTCCCATTGGCGTCTCTGGTTACTGGCGAACCTGAAGCGTTGGAATTGCCCCCTCCTGGGGTCGTCGCTAATGTTGGAGAATGGGTGAGATCTTTATCTAGAGAAGTTGTGTTATTATCTTTTTTACAAGAAGTAAACACAGCAATTAAAGTGATAGTTATTAAGAAAAGTTTCTTAGTTATGTTCTTGATCATATTATAAACGTTATAAATTATAATTAATTCTGGATCACCATCTTGTTGATCCGATTTATATTTTACGTGGGACTATTTTTAAGATTTTACCGAACTGCACTATGAAGAATCATTTATATACGGAGGTTTGAAATCTTCTATAGATAAATTTAACATACAGGGGAAATCTATAATGCCCACTAAATTGCATATATGAGGGATTATTATACTGATGAAACATAAAAACTGATGTTCGTATTGAACCATCTCGCAAAGTTTATTCATATTATCTTCTTGATTTACCTACATTTATACTTTTGTATTACATATAATTACCTGGTAACATATCGTTCAATCTCATGTCAATTTTATCTATAACATACATTGTTGTCAACGATAAGGGATAATTGCTAGCTTATTTAGTTAATCAGTAATCGAAATTGTATAGATACTATGATTCAAAAAAACATATATAATAGTGAGCGTATATTCAATTTCTATATCAATGTAGTATTCGTTGTAACAAAATGGAAATTATTTGGCACAGAGCCTTATGGCTGAGGTAAACAAGCCGTTGCATGGGGTGAAATTATTTGATTAATAGTGGTGATAGTTCCGCAACACCTTTTAACTTATAAGAATTACTGTTCGTCTAAATATGGGAAATAGACAGCCGGATGATTTTTAGATAAAAGTTTAGTTGGTTAAGCTGGAGCAGCTCTTTGGTGAGAAAGCTAATTGTTGGAAGACTATTAATTCTTCGAAAGAATAGATAACTATCTTTAGTTTGGCGCAGTTCCGGAATTACTAGACCTGCAAATAATGTCATTCAATTTATTGCAGAAAGCCCTACGAATCACTATTTTATTTTAGATATTAAACAGTGACTTTATCCCCGTTACACCAATCTGAAGACCAACACAAAATATCAAAAAAGCAGATATTCTATTCACTATGTTTTCTCCGTTTGATCCTAAATAGTTGATCATCCTTTTTGTGTTGAGATAAAAGAAATAGATCATTAGACAAATAACCAAGATAGATAAGAGTATCGCACCGGTATTTAGAAAATAAGCAGAACTCCCGAAAGCTGCACCATGCGCACTCAATGTAAATAAAACAGAAATGGTACCTGCACCTGTGGTAGCCGGAAAGGTGATTGGGTAAAATAATTTGTTGACGATATGTTTGTATGCAGACACATTCAAATCTTCGCCAAGTTCATCTGGCGCTGTCTTCTTCTGATCGGAGGTGATAAATTCCCAGCCCATTTTACTGATCATGATACCGCCTGCAAGTTGAACCACTGGTATAGAAATACCAAAAAGCCTTAATATCCACTGACCGGCAAAGAGCGAGACCATACAAACCAGAAACGCATATATAGTTATTGATGTAACCGCTGCCCTTTTCTCCGAATTGTTCAGGTTCTCAAAGTAAGGACTGACCATAAAAGCAGATCCGATTGGGTTAACTACGGGAAATAAAGCAATGATTCCTATGAAGGTCAGGTGAATAAATGATTCATAAAATTCAGGCATAAGCGTATATTGTTGTTTTTGCTAATATAGTAATAGTAACACAAGGATTGCTATGGCGATTTACCTGCAAATTTGAAGAAAATATGAACCATACTCCCTGCATAATAATTGATCCCTGGTTGCTGGACTATTATGGCCGATTCTAAATCATCCCCTGTTTATTTTATATCACACGTTAGACTTTAAGTGCTTTAAACCGATAAGAAACCATATATTCCCCATTTCTTTACTGATATTAACCTTGTTGGACTTATTAAATTGTTATTAAAAGAAAATTAATATATTGATATTTCTTACAAATTATACCAATATAAACCAAAATTGTGACGCTTTTTGAGCCCTTACTTAGAGTCGTAATATCATGATATGATGAACCGTTTTCTTAAATTTAGTCTGCTGGCATTATTGTTATTATCTTCCTTTACACGATTATTTGCACAACCAAAGGCTGTCACTTATTTAGGTATTGAAAACGGATTATCTAACAATGCGGTAACGACTATTTTTCAGGATCACTATGGCTTTATGTGGTTTGGTACCTATGATGGGTTAAACCGTTACAATGGTTATGAATTTAAAGTCTTCCGTAACCAGCTGCACGACCCCGCTTCCCTAATTCACAACAGGATCGTTTCGATCACTGAGGATACACAGAACAGGATTTGGATCGGAACGAAAATGGGGCTTAGCATTTATGATCCTATAAAATCTGTATTTTCTGGTTTAAATTACCAGCCTTCCGATAACCCTGAAATAAAAAAAATAGATTTTACCATTAATGATCTGGAAACCGACCACAAAGGCAACATCTATATTGCTACAGCTGGAAAAGGGCTCCTCCTGTATAAAAAAGGGGAAAAAAATGCTGTTCAATTAGAAGTTAAAACACAAAGTGCCGCTGTTGGCAATACCCATATTCAATCTGTTAAAATCGACCGTCAACAACGTGTATGGGCTTTTATTCAGGGCTGGGGCCTGTACCTGCTGGATAAAAAAACTAATTCTTTAGCGTTGGTTAATAACTCAGTTACGATGGGCAATGTGCTGGAAGCAGACAGTCAAGGTAATTTGTGGTTAGGAACAGATAACGGACTGTATCGCTACACTATCCAGCAGAACGCTTTTGTTTATCATACGGCTACAGCAACAGGGTTAACAGGTGGCAAAAAAGTAGTTGGTCTTACGATGGACAAAAGCAATCAATTGTGGATTGCTACAGATGGCTCCGGGGTTGCCGTGCTTTCTCCGCAGACTGATAAAGTGTGCTTTCTTCATCATGGAGAAAGAAACGGGCAGTTAAAAAGTGCTGCGGTATATGCTGTTTATGAAGATAAAGATTCAAGAAAATGGATCGGCACGTTAAGGGGCGGCATCAATATCGTAGATCCCCATAAATTGAAGTTTCAAACTATAGCGCATGATCCGCTAAACCCAAACTCACTGATCAATAATTTTGTGCTTTCGTTTTGTGAGACACATACTGGTAATTTATGGATTGGCACGGATGGAGGTGGTTTGAGCTTTTGGGATAAAAAGAAGAATAAATATAACAATTATAAGCACACTGCTAATGGTAAATCACTGGTTAATGATAACGTAACCAGTATTCTCGAAGATGCGGAGAATAGGATCTGGATAAGTACGTATGGTGGTGGCATCTGCCGGTATAATCCTAAAACTGATGATTTCGAACGGTTTGATTGTTATAATGGGATCTATAATTATTTGAATAATAATGTCTGGCTGCTTTTTCAGGATAGCCGGCATAACCTGTTTGCCGGTACTGTGGATGGGGCAGTATATTATCTGAACCGGGCGACAAATAAATTTGAGGTATATGATAACTCGCTGATGAATGTGATCAGTCTTGCAGAAGATGATAGAGGCGCACTTTGGGCAGGAACTTTTGCCGGACTGGTTAAGGTCGACCCCCTGCATAAGAACCACCAGTTGTTTAAAACAGATTATCCTGTAAGGGCAATCCATGAAGATAAAAACAAGCAGTTGTGGATAGGAACAGAGGGTGGCGGTTTCCTGCAGTTTAATCCAATAGCAAAGAAATTCAAAACTTATACCACGCACAATGGTCTTTCCAGCAACAGCGTGCTTAATATCCTCGAAGATAAAAATGGATTTTTGTGGCTAAGTACCTTTAATGGAATTACCCGGTTCGACCCGCTTAATAAAAAAGTGAAAAACTATTATGAGGCCGACGGATTACAGAGTAACCAGTTTAATTATAACGCCGCGTTATTATCAGCCACGGGAGAACTTTTATTTGGTGGCATTAAAGGGCTGACTGTATTTCATCCGGATAGCTTAATCGGTACTGCTACAATGCCGAAATTGCTGCTCAGCGGAATTAAAATAAACGGTAAGGCTTATGAACAAGAAGAGAGCGGCAATAAAACCGCCGTATATGATCTCCAGGATATCGTTTTGCCTTATGATAAAACGATGTTGTCTATTGATTTCCTCGCCTTAGATTACGCTGCAAAAGAAAATATAGATTATGCCTATTATCTGGAAGGATGGGACAGCGATTGGAATTACGTGGGGAAAGGCCGGGTTGCAAATTATTCCAGACTAAAGGAAGGCAGTTATACGCTGAGGATAAAATCTACCAATGCAGAAGGTGTATGGAATAGCGCAGAAAAAACAATTCATATCGTTGTGCTCCCGCCATGGTTTAGGACATGGTGGGCGTATTTGTTATATGCCCTGGCAGGGTCGGGCCTTGTTTATACATTTCTGCACTATAAATCCCGTCAGGCTGCATTACTTTATGAAGTCAAGATCGCACATTACCAGGCAGAAAAGGAAAAAGAAATGCACGAGAAAAAGCTGTCCTTTTTTACCAATGTCTCCCATGAATTCAGGTCGCCTTTAACCCTTATCGTTAATCCGATTAAAGACTTTATAGAGGGAAAAGAGAAGTTAACAGATCCCGGACAGCTGAATATTGTTTACCGGAATGCAAAGCGCTTGCTTAGTCTGGTAGATCAGTTACTCCTGTTTACACGGACAGAAAGCATGGAGGATGAGCTGAACATCGCCAGCCTTAATTTCGCGTCACTTTGTAAGGAGGTATTTTTATGTTTTATACAGCAGGCCAAATCAAAGAAGCTTTGTTATGAGCTGGAGTGCAATAAGGACGATATATCTATTTATGGTGACAGGGAAAAGATAGAAATTATATTGTTTAATTTGATTTCAAATGCGATGAAATTTGCGCCAGAGGGAGGATATGTACGTGTTTCCGTTAAAGAACAGGGACATGATGTAGAGTTGCAAATCAGTAATAACGGGCCTCAGATACCGGCAGAAACCGGGGCAAAGCTGTTCACTAAGTTTTATCAGGTAAAAAAAGAGGATAGTGCCTTAAAGAGTGGTTTTGGTATCGGTTTGTACCTGGTTAAAAATTTCGCAGAACGTCATCATGCGGCTGTAGCCTATGATAGTAGTGATCTGGCAACTTCCTTCAGGGTTAGTTTTAAAAAAGGGACGGCACATTTTTCTGGTTTATCTATCTCCCGGGATATAGAGCAATCGTCTTACTTATTTAGTGAGTTACTGGCTGATACTGGTACAGATCCTTCTTTTTCCCGAACTTCTCCTGAGCAAGAACTAACATTGGTTTCACAAAAGCAGGCGATATTGCTGATTGACGATAATAAAGAAATCAGGGACTACCTGAAAATGTTATTAATGGATACATTCAGGTTATATGAAGCGGAAAATGCGATAAATGGCCTCGCCCTGCTAAAAGATAATATGCCGGATCTCATTATTTGTGATGTGATGATGCCAGGTATGGATGGGGTAGAATTTTGCGGGCTGATTAAAAAAGATAAACGGCTGAGTCATATCCCTGTGATCCTTTTAACGGGAACAGGATCGGCAGATATAAAGATGAGGGGTTTCGCAGAAGGTGCGGATGACTATATCACCAAGCCTTTCGAAAATGAGATGCTCATTACCCGTGTTAATGGAATCTTAAAAAGACAGCAGGACCTGCAGCAATATTTCTTTAACCGGATTACGCTTAAGCAGGATCAGCTGAAGATATCTTCATTGCATAAAGAGTTTTTAGATCGCTGCATCGATATTGTGGAGCAGCGTCTGATGGACAATGAGTTTAATATTACAATTCTGGCTGCAGAACTGGGCATGAGTCATTCCAGTCTTTACAAACAGGTTAAATTCATTTCTGGCCAGTCGATTTCTGCCTTTATCAGATACATCCGCTTACGGAAAGCTGCCGAGCTCTTCATTCGGACCGACCATAATGTTACTGAAATAGCGTTCGAAGTAGGCTTCAGTGATGTGAAGTATTTCAGGGAACAGTTCAATAAATTGTTTGGTTATAAACCTTCAGAATACATCCGTAAATACCGAACGGCCTTCAATCAGAGCTACCATGTGAATGAAAGGTCTGTTATGCCCAGGTAATACCAAAATCACCCCGTCATTTTACCAATATCTCCCTCATTTTTATTCAAAAACAAGCTGAATTTAGGAAAGTCAACCAACTAAACGCACAGGTTGCTTAATTCCTGTGCCCTAAATTAAAGCTTTATGATAACCAAGTATAAACGCCAGTTTACGCTGTCTGTATTCCGATTGGCTGGGCTTACAGGCTATCTTTTTTTTATGTTTTGTGGGCTGCCTTCTTCTGCTAAAGTTTATTATGTCGATAGCAGAAACGGGAATGACAATAATATCGGGAACACTCCATCTGGTGCTTTTCAATCTTTGATTAAAATTAACGGACTGCAGCTTGGTCATGGTGACCAGGTTTTATTCAAATGCGGGACTATCTATAATGGCCAGCTCAAGATTTCCGGAAGTGGTGTAGCTGGAAATCTGCTGGTCTTTGGATCTTATGGAAAAGGGGCTAAACCCCGGATCAATGCCGAAGGAAAGTTTAAGGCTGCGGTACTGGTCTATAATTCTGCTTATCTGGTGGTAGAAAATCTGGAAATTACCAATAAAGGAGCCGGGGTAGAGGCTGGAAGAATGGGATTACATATCCTGCTTGATAATTTTGGTGTAGCCAAAGAAACTACGATCCGCAATCTTTATATCCACGACGTAAACGGCAGCAACATTAAAAAAGACGGCGGCGGTGCAGGTATCCACTGGACTAACCAGGGGAAACAAAAACCTTCTGCTTTTGATGGATTACTGATCGAAAAGTGTGTATTGGAAAGAACAGATAGGAATGGCATTACCAGCTCTGGTTACTGGTCCAGGCAAAATTGGTTTCCCAGTTATCACGTCGTAATCAGAAACAACAAGTTGAACGATATTGGTGGTGATGGCATTGTTCCAATAGGCTGTGATGGTGCATTAATTGAACACAATATAGTAACCAAAGCTGGTCAGCGTTTCCCTGAAGGTGATGCCGCTGCGGGGATATGGCCATGGAGCTGCGACGGTACGATCATTCAATACAATGAGGTTTCTTCTACTGCCGGCCCATGGGATGCACAGGGGTTTGATTCCGACTGGAATTGCCGAAATACTATCATTCAATATAATTACAGCCATAATAATATGGGCGGGTTCCTGCTTGTATGTAATGATGGTGGCGTAGGTATGCCTTCCAGCCTTGGTAATACCGGCACAGTGGTAAGGTATAACATCAGCATTAACGATGGTTACCGCAGCACCGGAAAGTCGGCCGGCTTCTCTCCTGTTATCCATATTACCGGTCCGGTGAAGAACACTAAAATTTACAATAATCTCATCTTCATCCCTGCGCGAAACACTGCGGGTTTAGACAGTACCCTGATAGAAATGGGCACGTGGAAAGGATTCGCAGATAGCACGCTCGTTGCTAATAATATCTTTTATATAGCCGGGAAAGCTGGTCATCATTTGGCTGGAAGTACAAAAAATATTTTCCTGTCTAATGTTTATGCAGGTTCTGATAGGAATAAGGGGTTGCCGGGAGAGGCAATCTACGCAGATCCTGGTTTTATTAAACTCCCGATAAAAGATCCTGATGGATTTAAAGACCTGAAATACTTTATGCTAAAAGCCGGATCTGCGTTAAAAGCTGCGGGCGTATCCGTGGTCACTTCAGTAACAACAGACTTTTTCGGCAACCAGGTCCCTGTCGGAACAAAACCATCAATCGGTGTACATCAATTAAATTAAGATAACTATAAAATGATTAAAAGATTAGGCTTTTGTGTATTACTGTCGCTGAATGCGGTTTGGGCATTTGCACAGGTAAATGAATGGGAGAATGTGAAAGTCAACGACTTGAACAAGGAGAAGCCACATGCCACATTCATGCTGTATGATAATGCTGAAAAGGTTAAAAAGGATGAATACAGACAATCCCCTTTTCACCAGTCGCTCAACGGGCTGTGGAAATTTAACTATGTAGACAGACCAGCAGACAGGATCCAGGATTTTTATAAACAAGATTTGGATGATACCAAATGGTCGAACATAGAAGTGCCTTCCAACTGGGAGATGCAGGGCTTTGGTATTCCTATTTTCACCAATATCACTTACCCCTTTCCTGCGAACCCACCTTTCGTAAATAACAATTATAATCCTGTGGGAACTTATAGGAGAAAGTTTACAGTAACAAATAACTGGGATGACAAAGAAGTCATGTTACACTTCGGTTCTATCAACGGATATGCGGTCATTTATGTAAATGGCAAAAAGGCGGGCATGACCAAAGCGTCGAAATCCCCTGCTGAGTTCGATGTGACTAAACTGCTGGAAAAGGGAGAGAACACGCTTGCGGTGCAGGTATTCAGGTTCCACAATGGCAGTTATATGGAAGACCAGGATTTCTGGCGCTTAAGCGGGATCGAAAGGGACGTGTACCTGCAGGCTTCTCCTAAGTTAACTATCGCCGATTATTTTGTGAAGGGAGACCTCGGTGCGGGTTACCAGGACGGTCTTTTCAGTATTGCTGTTAACCTCAAGGATTACGGTAAAGCTAATCAAAATGCAAAATCGCTGAAAGTACAGCTGTTTGACCGCGCTGGAAAGCCGGTTTATTCGGGGACTGAAAATATAAAAGATATAACTGCGCCAGTTGTGCTGGAAGGCGTGATCAAAAATGTGAACAAATGGAATGCTGAAACGCCCTATCTGTACGATTTGGTGATGACGTTTAGCAATGGTAAGGAAGTAAGTTACACTGGCCAGAAATTAGGTTTCCGCAAGGTAGAAATCATCGATGCACAACTGCATGTGAACGGTGTGCCTGTGTTGATCAAAGGGGTAAACCGGCATGAGCATGATGAGCTGAAAGGCCACGTTTCTACGCCAGAACTGATGGTAAAAGATATCAAGTTGATGAAAGAAAACAACATCAATGCGGTGCGTACTTGTCATTATCCAAATGATGCACTATGGTATAAGTTGTGTGACCAATATGGCATGTACCTGGTAGACGAAGCCAATATTGAAAGCCATGGTATGGGCGCTGAGTTTCAGAGCTGGTTCAACAAAGACAGACATCCCGCCTATATGCCAGAATGGGCACCTTCGCACCGCGACAGGATTGAGCGCCTGATCGAGAGAGATAAAAACCATGCTTCCGTAATTATCTGGTCGATGGGAAATGAATGCGGTAACGGGCCAGTATTTCATG
>Ga0247816_10001212_pt1 | contig 12885 bp, 7 predicted proteins | sample UWRJL209509C1_FD_179930 | JGI IMG/M metagenome (GOLD analysis project Ga0247816, IMG submission 179930) | Plant litter microbial communities from Arlington Agricultural Research Station in Wisconsin, United States - UWRJ-L209-509C-1 | ecosystem: Environmental > Terrestrial > Plant litter >...
CCCCACACCACCCCCAAAAAAAGCGCCAAAGCTTTACCCATCCCCCCTCACCAAGCATGATGCGCCCCCCGCACCCAGTGCCGGACACCCGTGGCAAAAAAGGACCAACCGTTGAACGAACACACATTGTCCATGCGCCTGGAGCGCGTAGCGTCGCATGTCCCCGCAGACGCACGCCTGGCCGACATCGGGTCGGATCACGGCTACCTGCCGGTGGCGTTAATGCACCGTGGCGTTATAGCGGCAGCGGTAGCAGGGGAGGTGGCATTGACGCCGTTCCACTCGGCCCAACGCACCGTGCGCGAGAATGACCTGGATCAGTCGATCAGCGTACGCCTGGCCAGTGGCCTGGCTGCGATCGAGCCGCAAGACGCGATCACCGCGATCAGCATCTGCGGCATGGGCGGCGAGACAATTCGCGACATCCTCGACAACGGCAAAGCGCGCCTCAGCGGCCAGGAACGCCTGATCCTGCAACCCAACGGCGGCGAGCAGCCACTGCGCCAGTGGCTGATGGAAAACAGCTACCGCATCCTCTGCGAGGAACTGCTGCGGGAAAACCGCTTCGATTACGAAATCATCGTCGTCGAGCGCGCCGGGCCGGTGATGTATACCGCCGAAGAACTGTACTTCGGCCCGCTGCTGATGCAGCAACGCAGCCCGACGTTCCTGGCCAAGTGGCAGCGTATCCTGCGTGAAAAGCAAAAGACCCTGGCCGGCCTCGCCCGAGCCAAGCAGCCTGTGCCCGAGGAAATGGTGCAAGACATCGCCCAGCAGGCCCGTTGGATCACTCAACTGCTGGCTTGAGTGCAGTTGGACGGGAAGTGTTGATACCTTGTGGGAGCGGGCTTGCTCGCGAATGCGGTGGATCAGTCGCCACATATATCAACTGACACACCGCCTTCGCGAGCAAGCCCGCTCCCACATTTTGACTGCGTACACCTGCGCGATCAAAGCGACCTGACTGTTACGGTTCTGCCCCCAACCCTGAGTGCTTTCGCCCCATTTTCGAGCACGCCGCGCAAATTACCCGGTGCCGCAGCGCCTATCTCACGCCCCATCCCCAGCGGCCCGTATCTTGCTAGAGCCTTCCCAATCAATGACATGGCATTTTGCCGCCAGTTATTCAAGATTCCAGTGCGTGAGTTGTTCAGGGAGTAATAGGGCATGCAACGTGTATTGTCGCCAGGTATCCGCCTGCTCGGACGTTTTGGATTCGCCCGCAAATTTCAGATCCTGTTTTTTCTGTTCATGCTGCCCCTGGCCGGCAGCCTGTGGATGATCGCGCAGGACTACCGCGCCAAGCTGACGGTGATTTCCAATGAGCAATCCGGTGTTCGCCAACTGTTGGCGCTGGATGTGCTGGACGGCCAACTGACGGCCCAGCGCAACCTGGCGGCACGCTGGAAAGCGGCCGATATCCTGCGAGACCAGACACCTGCGGCCAAGGCGGCAATGACCGCGCTCGATGCCAATAACCCGCTCATCGCCCAGAGCCTGCAAGCGCTGGGTGACACCCTTAATGCACAGCACGCCAGTGCAGACACCCTGGCGCGCTTCGCAACGTTGCAGGCGTCGGTCAAGGGCATGGACTCCCTATCCTTGCGCACCGTGGGCTGGTGGCCGGATGGCTACGATCGCTTCACCACCGCCCTCAGCGCGATGCAAACCCTGCGCGAGCAGATCACCCTGGACGCCGGGCTGATCCTCGACCCATGGCTTGAAACCTACCTGCTGATGCAAATTTCGACCCAGCAGGCCCCGGACCTGATCGAGCGTATCGGGCGCATGGCGAGCGTCGGGCAGTCGTCTATCGCATCCGGGCAGTTCACCCTGCAAAGCCGTTTGCAGATGCGCGACTTGCGCGGTCGCATTGGCGATGCCCGGGACCAGTTGGTCAAGGCCGCAGCATCGCTCAAAGCCAAGCCGTACCCCGGCATGCAACGCTGGACCGAGCAGTACGACAGCAGCGTGCAACTGCTGGATAACCAGATGAAAGTGTTGGACGAAGGCGTGTTCGACGGCACGATCAAGCTCGATACCAGCGCCTTCGATCACAGCGTCGATGGCATGCTCGGCGCCCTGGGAGCGCTGCGCAATCAGTCGCTGACCTCACTGGACGAGCGCTTGGGTTACTACCGCGACAGCTCACTCAAACAATTCAGTCCGGTGGCGGCGACGTTCAGCATTCTGGCGTTGGCGGCGTTGTACCTGTTTGTGTGCCTGCAGGCGTCGATCCGGCGCAGTGCGCGTGGCATCACCACGCTCGCCGAATCCCTGCGCGACGGCAATCTGTGTGTCGAGGTGGCGGTTGAAGGCCGTGACGAATTGGCGGCGATCAGCACCGCGCTTAACGTCGCAGTGGTGCAGTTGCGCACCAGCCTGCTGGGGGTGAATCACGAGACGCAGCAGTTGGGTTCTGCGGTGCTGACGCTCAACTCGCAATCGGGCAGCACCCTGACCGAAGTGGAAGACCAGCAACAGCAAATCAGCCAGATTGCCGCGGCGGCCACGCAGTTGGCGGCGACCTCCCTGGGCGTCGCCAAAAGTTGCGAGCAGGCCTCCGGCAGTGCTCAACAAACCCGGCGGATTGCCGAAGACAGCAGCCTGGACAGCCAGCGCACCACGACCAGCATTCAGCAACTCAACCAGCGCTTGACCGACACCGCCGACGCGCTTGGGCGAGTGAGCCAGCAGGGGCAGCAGATCCAGTCGGTGGTCGACACCATTCGCGGGATCGCCGAGCAGACCAACCTGCTGGCGCTCAACGCCGCCATCGAAGCCGCCCGCGCCGGCGAACAGGGCCGGGGCTTTGCCGTGGTGGCTGACGAAGTGCGCAGCCTGTCGCAACGTACCCAGGCGTCTACGGCGCAGATCGCCGGCACCGTGGACAGTTTGCGTGCGACGGTAAGCCAGGCCGTCAGCCTGATGAGCGCCGCTTGCGAGCAGGCGGTTACCGACGCCGAATCCGTCACCGGGCTGGGCAATCGCCTGGGCGAGATCGCCAGCGCGGTGCAGAACGTTACCGATACCCTGGCGCAGATCGCCACGGCGGTGGAGGAACAGGCCACCACGGCGGATGAGGTGAGTGGAAATATCCAGCAGGTTGACCAGGCGGCGGGGCGCTTGCTTGAGGGCGCGCGGGCGGTAAACCGGGCGGCGGATACGCTGAGCAAGGGCAGCCGGGCATTGAGCGACAACACGGCGCGGTTCCGGTTGAGCTGAGGGCTATCGGGTAAACCGTCTGTATAAAAAGGCAGACGTGCGCGTCAAAAGCCGGATAATGGCGGCCAAATTGTTTAGCCCGCTATTCTGGTACCCCCATGGAAATCAAGGTCAACTTTCTCGACAACCTTCGACTTGAAGCCAAGTTCGACGACTTCACGGTGGTGGCCGACCAACCGATTCGCTACAAGGGCGATGGCTCGGCGCCGGGCCCGTTCGATTACTTCCTGGCTTCGTCGGCGTTGTGTGCTGCTTATTTTGTGAAGCTGTACTGCTCCACGCGCAACATTCCCACCGATAACATCCGCCTGTCGCAGAACAACATCGTTGACCCGGAAAACCGCTACAACCAGATTTTCAAGATTCAGGTCGAGCTGCCGGCCGATATTTCCGACAAAGACCGCCAGGGCATTTTGCGTTCCATCGACCGTTGTACGGTAAAAAAGGTCGTGCAAGCCGGGCCTGAGTTCGTGATTGAGGAAGTGGAAAACCTCGACGCCGATGCCCAGGCCTTGTTGATGCCGACCCAGTCTTGCGACGCCGGTACTTTCATCGCGGGCAAGGACCTGCCGCTGGAGCAAACCATTGCCAATATGTCGGCCATTCTGGCGGGCCTTGGCATGAAGATCGAAATCGCCTCGTGGCGCAATATCGTTCCCAACGTGTGGTCGCTGCATATTCGCGATGCGCACTCGCCGATGTGTTTTACCAACGGCAAGGGCGCCACCAAGGAAGGCGCGCTGGCATCGGCCCTGGGCGAGTTTATCGAGCGGCTGAACTGTAATTTTTTCTACAACGATCAGTTCTGGGGTGAAGACATCGCCAACGCGGCGTTTGTGCATTACCCGGACGAGCGCTGGTTCCAGCCGGGCCCTAAAGATGCGTTGCCGACTGAAATCCTCGACGCGTATTGCCTGAAGATCTACAACCGCGACGGCGAACTGCGTGGCTCGCACCTCTACGACACCAACTCCGGCAATGAAGAACGCGGCATCGTTTCGCTGCCGTTTGTACGTCATTCGGATGGCGAGGTGGTGTATTTCCCCTCCAACCTGATCGAGAACCTGTACCTCAGCAACGGCATGAGTGCCGGTAATACCCTGGCTGAAGCGCAGGTGCAGTGCCTGTCGGAAATCTTCGAGCGCGCGGTCAAGCGCGAAATCATCGAAGGCGAATTCGCCCTGCCGGATGTGCCGCAGGAAGTGCTGGCGAAATACCCGGCCATCCTGGCGGGCATTCAGGGCCTCGAAGAGCAAGGCTTTCCGGTGCTGGTGAAGGATGCATCGCTGGGCGGTGAGTTCCCGGTGATGTGCGTGACCTTGATGAACCCGCGCACGGGCGGGGTTTTTGCCTCGTTCGGCGCCCATCCAAGCCTTGAAGTGGCGCTGGAACGCAGCCTCACCGAGCTGCTGCAAGGCCGTAGTTTTGAAGGCCTGAACGATTTGCCGCAGCCGACCTTTGAAGGTCATGCGGTGACCGAGCCGAATAACTTCGTCGAACACTTTATCGACTCCAGCGGCGTGGTGTCGTGGCGCTTCTTCAGTTCCAAATCCGATTACGAGTTTGTCGAGTGGGATTTCTCGGGCCAAGGTGAAAACTCGAATACCGAAGAAGCCGCGACCTTGTTCGGCATTCTTGAAGGTATGGGCAAAGAGTCGTACATGGCGGTGTATGAACATTTGGGCGCACCCGCTTGCCGCATCCTGGTGCCGGACTATTCGGAGATCTACCCGGTCGACGATTTGATCTGGGACAACACCAACAAAGCGCTGTTTTTCCGTGCCGATATCCTGAACCTGCACAGCCTCGACGAAGCCGACCTGAAGGCTCTGGTTGAACGCCTGGTAGAAAGTGAGTTGGACGAATACACCGACATCACTACCTTGATCGGCATCGAGTTTGATGACAATACGGCGTGGGGTCAGCTGACGATCCTGGAACTGAAGCTGCTGATTTACCTCGCCTTGCAGCAATTCGAAGAGGCGAAAGAGGCGGTGGAGATGTTCCTGCAATACAACGACAACACCGTCGAGCGTGGGTTGTTCTACCAGGCCGTGAATGCGGTGCTGGAGATGGGGCTGGACGAAGACCTGGAGCTTGAGGACTACGAAGCCAACTTCCGCCGGATGTTCGGCAACGAGCGGATGGACGCCGCAATTGGTTCGGTGAACGGCAGCGTGCGCTTCTATGGCTTGACGCCGACGAGCATGAAACTGGAAGGGCTCGACCGGCATCTGCGGTTGATCGACAGCTACAAAAAACTGCACACGGCACGGGCCAATAGTTAAGCCAAACAGAAACCACTGTAGGAGCGAGCTTGCTCGCGAAGGACGTCAACGATAACGCTGGCATCCTGAATGAACGCGGTGTCTTTGCGTTTTTCGCGAGCAAGCTCGCTCCTACAATGAATGATGTGTTAACCCGCAGAGTTGTGCCTGAGCTGCTCTTTCGCCAGCTTCACAACGTTCTGCGCCGTAAACCCGAACTTGGCCTGCAACTTGGCCAGCGGGGCCGACGCGCCGAAGCTGTTCATTACGACTTTGGCGCCGGTTTGCCCAACATAGCGGTCCCAACCCAACGGTCCTGCCTGTTCCACCACCACCCGAGCTTTCACCGCTGGCGGCAGCACGCTGTCACGGTAGGCTTGGTCCTGGTCTTCAAACAATTCCCAGCTTGGCATCGACACCACTTGCGCGGCGATGCCGTCAGCCTTGAGCTGTTCATAAGCGTCCACCGCCAGGCTGACTTCACTGCCAGTGGCAATCAGGATTACCTGTGGCTTTTCGGCCCCGGCCAGCACGTAGGCACCACGGGATGTACCCGACGCGGCGGCGTATTTCGTGCGGTCCAGGGTGGGCAGGTTCTGGCGCGAGAGCACCACGCATGTTGGGCGATGCGTCTGGGCCAGGGCGATTTTCCAGGCTTCCAGGGTTTCGTTGGCATCTCCCGGCCGCAGGGTCAGCAAGCCCGGTGTGGCGCGCAGCTGGCTCAGGTGTTCGATGGGCTGGTGCGTCGGGCCGTCTTCGCCGACACCAATGGAGTCGTGGGTGAACACGAAGATCACCGGCAGCTCCATGATGGCCGCGAGGCGGATCGGCGGTTTCATGTAGTCGCTGAACACCAGGAACGTCGAGGTATACGGCCGCAGATATGACAGCGCCATGCCGTTGGCAATCGCGCCCATGGCGTGTTCACGAATACCGAAGTGCAGGTTGCGACCGCCATAGTTGTCGGCGCTGAAACGCCCGGCGCCGTCAAACGTCAGGTTGGTCTTGGTGGACGGCGACAGGTCCGCCGAGCCGCCCAGCAGCCAGGGGATCTGTTGTGCAAAGGCGTTCAACACCTCGCCACCGGCCGCGCGGCTGGCAACGCCCTTGGCATCGGCGTCAAAAGTCGGCAGGTGATCCTGCCAGTGCTCGGGCATTTCGCCGGCACGCATGCGGCGCAGCTCATCGGCCAGTTCCGGCTCGTACTGTTCCAGGTGCGACAGGGTCTTGGTCCATTGCTCATAGAGCGGCTGGCTGCGCTCGTTCAGCGCGTCATGCAATACCGTGCGCACCTCATCCGGTACCAGGAAGCTGGAGTCTTCGGGCCAGCCATAAGCGGCCTTGGTCAGGCGAATCTCGTCATCACCCAGCGGTTCACCGTGGGCAGAGGCGGTGTTGTGTTTGTGGGGTGAGCCATAGCCGATCACGCTGTCGACCACGATCAGGGTCGGTGCGCCGGTGTTGGTCTGGAAGGTGGTCAGGGCGTTGCTCAAGGCTTGCAAATCATTGGCATCGGTCACATGCAAGGTGTGCCAGCCATAGGCCTGGAAACGCTTGATCACGTCTTCGCTGAAGGCCAGTTCAGTGTGGCCCTCGATGCTGATGGTGTTGTTGTCGTAGATCCAGCACAGGTTTGCAAGCTTCAAGTGCCCGGCGATGGATGCGGCCTCGCTGCTGATACCTTCCATCATGTCGCCGTCGCCGCACAGGTTGTACACGTTGTAGTCGAACAGCACGTGGTCGTCATGGTTGAACCGCTTGGCCAGCCAGCGCTCGGCCATGGCCATGCCGACGCTGTTGGCGCAGCCCTGGCCGAGTGGCCCGGTGGTGGTTTCCACGCCCGTGGTCATGCGGTATTCGGGGTGGCCCGGGGTCTTTGAACTCATCTGCCGGAACTGCTTGATGTCGTCCAGGCTGATGGCCGGGTGCCCGGAGCGCTTGCCGTGCTCGTCAATCTCCACCACGCCAGCCAGGTGCAGCAGCGAATACAGCAACATCGAAGCGTGCCCCACAGACAACACAAAACGGTCGCGGTTGGGCCAGTCGGGATGTTCAGGGTGATAGCGCAGGAAGCGGCTCCACAGCGTGTAACCGACTGGCGCCAGGCCCATGGGCGTGCCGGGGTGGCCGGAGTTGGCCTTCTGCACGGCGTCCATGGCCAGGGTACGAATGGTGTTGATGCACTGGGTGTCGACAGCGTTGGCGGCGTGATTCATGGAACCTGTTCTCCTCGGGTGGCGATCTACAGTGGAGGGCAGGGCGCCGCAAAGGTTTTATCCCATCGAGCCTGCCGCGACGAACGGGGATACAAACACGACAGGCTTGACCTCAAACATGACAAGCACCCTGCGGATAGGCTAGCTTCAAAGGGCACAGCCATTGATCAACTTGCGGAGGTACTCCATGCCAGTGAAACACGACCTGTATCAGGACCTGACTTTCACCAAGGAAGACATTCAACAGCGCAGGGCGGGCGATAATTACCTGGATTCGCTGCTCCACCAATACGACAGTGCCGACAAGGAGGTGCTGGAGCTTGAGTCTTCAGGCGCCGGTGATGACGAGTTGGAGAAGCTGAAGAAGAAACGCTTGCTGGTCAAAGACAAGATTGTTCAGCAACTGGAGAAAGCGCAGTAGGCGGAAGATTTCTTCAGAATTGCCTGAAAGACAGCATCACCCTCGCTGCCTATCATGCCGATCGTTCGCCCGGCCCGGGGCTCGTTAATGGCGCATGGAATGCGCTGTAGCGCCGGGCGAACGCCTTGTTTCAACCGAGCAGCGCTTGCTTGCAATGATCAATCGAGCGCTGCTGGGTTTGCTCGTACAACTTCAACTCATCGATAGTCTGGCGGCCCAGGGCCTTTTCAAACTCGGCCTGGTTGGAATTGGCTGTGTAGTGGCTCTGCGCCGCGTCCCCGAGGTTTGACTGGAAGATACCCGCTGCGCTCACCGGTAGAAAATCCTCATACACCAGCGGCTCCACGTCCACATGGCCGGCTGCGATCAGTTCGTCCAGTGTTGCTGACTGGCCCCGTGTGGCCAGGCCTTTTTCAGTGACGAAATAGCGAAAAAATGCCAAACCTTGCTCGCGCATCTGCCGGTGATCGTCCGGGAATGCCTGGAAATGCTGCTCCATCAATTCGGTGTAACGCGCGGCATTGGCTTCGTTGGGAAACGCCCCGAGTTCGTCCCGTGCCGCGTTAAGCAATTGGTCATACAGCGCGCGGCCTTTGGGCGTGAGCGCGACGCCGCGTTGTTCGATCTCGCCAAAGCGTGCGCTGTGGCTGCCCTTTGTATCGGTGAACGCGATCGGTTCATCCAGCGCCTTGAAGCTGGTCTGGCGCAACAGGATCGGGCACTGGCGGCGGGGCGGGCCTTCGATGACGGCTTTGGGGGTGATGCCTTTGCCGGGCATGTTCGCTTGCACCTGGTCGATGTCCAGGGTGCGCGGCGTCAGGTGGTTGATGTGCGGGCCCTTGAAGGCCACCACGTCGGCGATCAGGCGGTGCTGGTCGCTCAATTGCTGGTACTGCGCGGCGGTGACGGTGGCGGTGTGGTGCCAGCGGAAGGTTTCCAGGGCCTGCTGGATAAACGCTTCGGCATCGGCGGCGTTGAGGCCGCCGTCGGCTTCTGATTGTTCGATCAGCTCAAGGGCTCGCGGGGTGAAAATCGAGCGTTTGGCCAAGGCTGCCTGGGCAAAATCCCGTAGTTCAGGGCTCTCGATCAACTCCAGGCGCAGCAACGAGGTGAAGACCCGGAACGGGCTGGTTTGCAGCGCGCTTTCATGTACCGCGCGAAAGGCGGTGGAGTGCACCGGCACGCCGGCCGGGGTCAGGTCGTAGTAACCCACCGGTTGCATACCCATCACCGCGAACAGGCGGCCAATGGTCGCCAGTTCAAAGGCGGTGCCCAGGCGAATGGCGCCGTGGCGCTCCATGTCCAGGCGCTGGATTTCTCCGGTGCGTTGCAGTTGCTGCCCAAGGCCTGGGTCGGTTTCAAGCACCCGCACATTGGTTTCGGCCACCAGTTCCATCAGGGCGCCGTACAGCGGCACTTCATCTCGGTACATGTCGGACATGGCTTTGGAGAAGCCTTTGCGGATGTCGTCAGGGCTGACATGAAGGGCGGCGGACATAGAAAAATTCCTGGCTGCTGAAAGAGGCACTGGGGCGTTTTCAGCGATTTTGTTGGGCGCGGCCTGGCCTTGCAAACGAAGATTCCTCTGGACTTCATTCTGCAAACGAATGAGCTCAATGTGAATAGCTTCACGTGCATCTGGCTGTCGATGGGTTCTACACTGGCCGTCATTCCAGTACGCGACGGAAGACTCGATGACGGCGAAGCCTGCGACGAACATTCTAGAAACGATTGAAGGCCAGCGCCTGGCTAAAGAGGGCGCCGAGTGCTGGCGTGACTGGGGGCCTTACCTGAGTGAGCGGCAATGGGGCACGGTACGCGAGGACTACAGCGCCGATGGCGATGCCTGGCGCTACTTCCCTCACGAACACGCCCGCAGCCGCGCTTACCGCTGGGGCGAGGATGGCCTGGCCGGCTTCAGCGACAAGGCCCAGCGCTGGTGCCTGGGCCTGGCGTTGTGGAACGAGCGCGACGCGATCCTCAAGGAGCGCCTGTTCGGCCTGAACAACGCCGAGGGCAATCACGGTGAAGACGTCAAGGAGCTGTACTTTTTCCTCGATGGCGTTCCCAGCCATGCGTACATGCGCATGCTCTACAAATACCCTCACGCGGCTTTTCCCTACGATGACCTGATCGCCGAAAACGCCCGCCGTGGCCTGGCGGACGCGGAATATGAAATCCTCGACACCGGGGTTTTCGAAGACAACCGCTATTGCGACGTGACTGTCGAATACGCCAAGCATCAGCCTGACGATGTGTTTATGCGCGTGACGGTGCTCAACCGTTCGGATCAGCCCACGCGTTTGCAGGTGTTGCCGCAACTGTGGGCGCGCAATGACTGGAGCTGGGCCCTCGATGCGCCCAAACCTCAGTTGCGCCTGGAGGGCGAGCAGGTGATGGCGCGTCATCATGAATTACTCGACCGTCACCTCAGCGCCTGGGGGCAGGACGGTGTCGAATGGCTGTTTTGCGAGAACGAAAGCAACTACCCCAAGCTGGACGGGCAGCCCGCGCCGGGACCGTTCAAGGACGGGATCAACGACTACGTAGTGACGGGGGTGGAAACCGCGATTCGGCGGGATTCCGGCACCAAGGTCGCAGCACGCTTCACCCTTGAGCTGGCGGGCCTGGAAAGCAAAACCCTGTACCTGCGGTTTGCCCCGGCCGATGCGCCGTGGATCAACGCGCGCAAGCTGTTCGAGCAGCGCCGCCAGGAGACCGACGACTTCTACGCGGCCTTACAACAGGGCCTCGACGATGAGGACGCGCGCAACGTGCAACGCCAGGCACTGGCCGGCTTGCTGTGGTCCAAGCAGCTTTATTACTTCGACGTAAACCAGTGGCTCGACGGCGACCCGGCCCAGCCCGCGCCGCCGCCCGAGCGCCTGCACATCCGTAATACCCATTGGCGGCACCTGTCGAATTTCGACATCCTCTCGATGCCGGATACCTGGGAATACCCGTGGTATGCCTCCTGGGACCAAGGCTTCCAGGCCGTGGCTTTCGCCCTGATCGACCCCGGTTACGCCAAGCAGCAACTGTTGCTGCTGGTCAAAGACCGCTTCATGCATCCCAACGGCCAGTTGCCGGCGTATGAGTGGCGTTTCGACGATGCCAACCCGCCGGTGCACGCCTGGGCCAGTTGGCGGGTATACCAACAGGACAAGGCGCTGAACGGCGTGGGCGACATGGATTTCCTGGAGCGGATATTCCACAAGCTGCTGCTGAATTTCTCCTGGTGGGTCAACCGCAAGGACGCCGAAGGCCGCAACCTGTTCCAGGGCGGTTTTCTCGGGCTGGACAACATTGCTTTGTTCGACCGCTCGGCGGACTTGCCGCCGGGCTATCAACTGGACCAGGCCGACGGCACAGCGTGGGTCGCCGCCTATGCGCTGGACCTGATGCGCATTGGCCTGGAACTGGCCAAGCGCAACGTTGTGTATGTTGATATCGCGGTGAAGTTTTTCGAGCACTTCCTGTACATCGCCGGCGCTATCAACCGGGTGGGTGATGCGGCTGAAGGCTTGTGGGATGAGCAGGACCTGTTTTTCTACGATGTGCTGCACCGGCCCGACGGCCAGAACGAACCAGTGCGGTTGCGCTCGATTGTCGGCCTGATGCCTCTGTTTGCGGTGCTGGTGCTGGAGCAGCGCGAACACGAAGGATTGGAAGGCCTGCGCGAGCGCCTGCTGGGGTTTATGAAGCACCGGCCGGATTTGGCGAAACTGGTGTCGCGCTGGAACGAACCGGGGCAGGGCAACCGCCTGCTGCTGGCGTTGCTGCGCGGCGAGCGGACCAAGGACCTGCTCCGGCGCATGCTGGATGACACCGAGTTTCTCTCGGCCTTTGGTGTGCGCTCGCTGTCCAAGGCGTTTTCCGAACAGCCACTGGCGCTGAAGATGAATGGCAACACGTTGTGCGCGCGGTATGAACCGGCCGAATCCGACTCACGTCTGTATGGCGGCAACTCCAACTGGCGCGGGCCGTTGTGGATGCCGGTGAACTACATGTTGATTGAGTCGTTGCGGGAGTTTCATCGGTACTACGACGACAACTTTTCGGTGGAATACCCGACCGGCAGCGGTTATCTGTCGTCGCTGGAGGAGGTGGCCGACGGCCTGAGCCAACGCCTGACTCGCCTGTTTTTGCGCGATGAAAATGGCCTGCGGCCGTCGATGGCGGGGTACCCACAGTTGGAGGCGGACCCGGCGAGTCGGGACCTGGTGTTGTTCCATGAGTATTTTCATGGCGAGACCGGGCGTGGTCTGGGGGCTTCGCACCAGACGGGGTGGAGCGCGTTGGTGGCGCTGTTGTTGCAGCCGAAAAGTTGAGGCAATAACGCCGATCAAATGTGGGAGCTGGTTCGTCGGGTCGCCGCATCGCTGCGATGGCCTCACCCCTGTTTACCTGAAAACATGCAGCCCAACTGTGGGAGCGGGCTTGCTCGCGAATGCGGTGTGTCAGCCATGCATGTATCAACTGATACACCGCTTTCGCGAGCAAGCCCGCTCCCACAGTTTGATCCAGTTCTTTCAGGTGGACCGAGTTGAGGCCATCGCAGGCAAGCCAGCTCCCACATTAGACCGCATAGGCTTTTGATTTTTTCGCTTTTGCTTCTACCACTCAGGTCGGCTTTCAGGCCGCCGTGCTCTTGCTTTTGATCTTGATTTTGATCTTAGGCGCCCCGTTAAACCACGCTGGCCGAACGCAGGCTTTGGAGCGTGGGTAACCTGGCAGGACGCCAGGTTAGCCGCGC
>Ga0247816_10001214_pt1 | contig 12849 bp, 8 predicted proteins | sample UWRJL209509C1_FD_179930 | JGI IMG/M metagenome (GOLD analysis project Ga0247816, IMG submission 179930) | Plant litter microbial communities from Arlington Agricultural Research Station in Wisconsin, United States - UWRJ-L209-509C-1 | ecosystem: Environmental > Terrestrial > Plant litter >...
TAAATAGATAAGATTTTCCAGCAATGGGTGGAATTTAATGAGGGCACTTATTTTTTTTTATCATTTATTAAATTTATTACTTTTAATCTTCCTTCAACAGAAAGATGTGCTTTTGATTTGATTATATTATATACAGTTTCTCACTTTTTAAAATCATTAAGCTTATTACCCATTAATGGATATTGGTTAAAATAATCTACAATTAACTTAAGATTATCTATAGCTGAAACATACAAAGATAAAACTTCCTTATTTTGAGCAGTAGTATAAATGTTTACATTACAAGATAAAAATGAAGCAAGATCATCCATAAATGGTCTCATACTAGTAAATGTAGATTCATCATAAGCACGTTGATCTAATCTGAATACAAGTGAAATGCTTTCACTTCTAGATCTTTTACGTGTCTCTGATTTCTCTAATCTTTCCGAATATTTAATACCAAAATGTCCGTCTGCCTCTGTAAATCCCGTAAATCAACTGTTACCTATAAAACTAGATTTATCTAACAAACTTTGAGATATATTTAAAGAATATTTAGCATTAAGGAATTCTATTAGATCATTCAATCTTTTATTCTTAGGTGTTCTTAATTTCCCATGTATTAAATCTATAAAATATAAAATACCTTTAATATCTCCTATAATATAACGAATTGTATTACCTGAGATTTGAAAACGTCCTATATTTCCTAACTCTGACTGTAAAAAGGTATACATACCTAAATTATCAACATGAGAAGTAAAAACGATCCTAGGGTTAAGTACTCTATTAAGAGTAGTCTTACCTAAAGAAGGAAGAGACAAATGTCCATCTCCCTCTAAAAGACCGGCTAAATAATAACCTAAATTATCTTTGTTTGCATATGCTGTGATATTATTTGTATTTTTATAATCAATCAAGGCTTTATTTAATACCTCGCCGGAAATTGCTTTTGTAATATTTAAACGATAATAAGATTTGGCTATACCCTCAGAAATTATATCTCTAAATCAAAAGGACATAGATGAAATAACTAAAATTAAAGAAATATAAAATATATAATAACTATTATTAAAGTTATGCATTGATAGGGCAGCACTTGTAGTTAAATTTAACAAGCATATACTTGTGTATAATGGTCAAGGAGAAGGGGATACTAGATGAAAAGGATGATCTTGAAAATTACTTCTAACTAAATTAGTCATTTTTTGTTTTTTTCTTAATGTAATTACCATCTAATTTTTCCATATTCCATATAATATTCCATAGAATATGGAAAGATACAATAATTGTATTAGCTTCTAAAATGAATCGAACATTTATCATAATATTAACAGTATTATGCTCTACCGTTGAGCTATAGAAACTTATTACATATATTTCTATATATATATCTACTTTTTTTTAAAAGAATAGACTAGACTCAGGGCCCCACCTCGCCTTGAACAGTGGTATACAACCATATAATAATACCTCCTCTTTAGTCTTTAGATTATCATTATAATCTTAAAAAAATCTAAAAAAAAAAGAAAGAAATATATTTAATAGATACAATACACTAATAATAATCTTATTATTCCTCACTCTAATTAAGGCGCTGTATACGTGCTCTTAAACGCCCTTTTTGTTAGGAGAGAAAGGAATTGAACCTTCGACGACTAAAATAGTCATTAAGTTTACAGCCTAACCCGTCATACCAGCAAACGGAACTCTCCTTTATATATATAAATAAAGTTTATATTTTTAAATACTTATTTATTTATATATACATATAATTGTTTATTTTTATTAGCCCCGTGCAACTTCCACTACACGAACTGTATTTCGACTTAACACTAATCAGAATCAAGCATACGAAGAATCCTGCTAAAATATCTAAATCTATACATTCACTTCTTTTAATAACAGAAAAGCAAACTTATTGCGTAAATTCCTTTCAGCATGTGACGAGTGATTAGTACCAATCTGATGTTATATTCACCGTGTCATGGTGATTCACGATTACTAGCAATTACTTATTCATGTAGCCGAATTTCAGGCTACAATCCTTTTTTTTTTTATCCTATTTTAGAAGATTAGTTAAAACTCACGTTTTTGCATCTCTTTGTTTAGGTATATGCAGCACGTCTATAGCCCACAATATTAAGGCCATGATGACTTGTCTTAATCCCTATTATCCTACTTAATTAATAAGTAGGATCTGCCCTATGAAATATGAAAATTTTTATAAATAAAGCTAGGGTTTTTGATAATTTTATGGTTCTACCACAGTTTCACAACATTAACTGAAGACAGCCGTGCAACACTTGTATTAACTATTAAATATAAAATATTTTGGTTAATATTCAAATTGTGGTAAGGTTTTTCGTGGATCATCGAATTAAATAACATACCTCACTGCTGGTGTCAAAAACGGCCTAGTGATTTCAGTTCCTGCGTTGCCACATTACTCTTGAGGTGAAATGCTTACATTTTCATTTATAGACTAGATTCCTAATCTAACCTATGGCATTCATAATTGTCTGCAAAGACTACTTGGGTATCTAATCCTGTTCGTGCCCTGTGCCTTCGTCCTTCGATGTCAGTTTTTACATAAAAGATAGCCTTCGCCTTGAAAAGTCCCCTAGGTATTACTGAATTTAATCTCTACACTCTAGAGTACGACCTTCTTACATAAAACTCTAGAAAATTGTCCCTATTGTTATTTTAGGGTAAATTTACCATCTGAGTACCCTTTAAACCTATTTATGATGATTAACACTAGTCTCTTACGTATTGCCGCGACTGCTGGCACGTAATTAGTCAAGACAAAATATACAAATTGTCATAATCAAAATTGTAAACAGAATTTTATTCGATAATCGATTTTCATAGCGACAAGTTACTTAAAAATAACACCTTTTTAATACTCATACTCCTTATTACAAGGCCATCCCCCCGAATACTTGACCTGTAAAAGAAGTTGTAATAAAAAGGCTAGTTTGTTATTCCTAAGAAACCCTGCTATGCCATTCTTCCAAGTTACCAGTTCAGCCTTTAGGCCATTGACTAATATTCCCCACTGCTGTACTTACTTGTATTGGGATTTTTTCATCCCCAATGTGGTCGATCAACCTTTTCAGCCTCGACTAAGGTAAATCCTAAGCTTGTTAAGTCATTACCTTAACAACTACCTATCCCTTGAATTTATCTGATCCTCTTAAAGCATAGGGGTCCCCCCCCACTTTTGACCTTGGTGAGTTATTTTATGAAGGATTTATCTTCACTTTAAGGTAGGCCAATAAATTACATACTCACCTGTACACCACTTTTAAAACTTTGAATTAGCTAAAAATTTAACTAACCCTCTAGTTTAAGTTTTCCTTAAATTTTAATAAAAATTTAGAACCTTCCTTCTAGAGTCTTTAACGTTCGATTAGCATGTGTCAAGTACTTGGACAGTGTTCAATCAGAGCCATCACCAAACTCAACTTACGTGATACGAGGACCATACTTCCTTGGCCTTGGTTGGGTGGTAATTAAATAATAAAGTTTGACCCTATTATAATTACTACCACAGCCTTAAAAGTACGCACTTATTAACGAGGTTTAATAAGCGAGCGATATTGAAGAACCAGATACCAAGATATCCTTTTCAATATCCACTGTCATTATCACTACTTATAAATTTTTAAAAAATTTTTTTTTAATTTTTTTTAATTTTTTTTAATTTTTTTAAATTTTTTTTTTACTTCGTACTTCGTACTTCGTACGAGGTCCTTCATATTACAGAATACATACTATAAACTACCTACCCAGGATTTAAATTAAGCTATTTATTGTTATATAATTATATATATTATATATTTTACTCTAATAAAGGTTTTTTTGGCTTGAAATTTCACATTAATAAGTCTATTATATAATATTTAATTATTTATTACTTATATTTTTTTTCTCTAAAAAACCAGATATTTTTATCTTAAAAAAACTATAACTTTCCTAATTTTAATCACCAAATAAAAAAAAATTTTTTTTTAATTATACCCCTTTATAATAAGACAGACTTATTACCCAAGAAATAACTATAAAACCCAACATAGTATAAGTAATACTATACATTTTCAACCTATGAAAAAAACTATTTGAATTCTCTTTTAGACGTAGATATTTAGAATAACTAGGTACATAACCAGTTAATATAGCCAATCTATCCATAAAAAATTGGCGTTCCTTTTTTCCCCACTCTTGTTAATATCCCATTATAAATGAAATAATAAAAAAATTGTTTTTTAATTCCAAGATAACTTTATTCATCATAATCATTACAATTTAAATATAATATAATAAATTAGCAACAGAATAATGTAATCCATCTAAAATAAAAGAAGGATATACACCAAAAATTACAGTAAATAAAACTAAAGTAAATAATAAAAAGAATTCTCTTTTAGTTAGATCACTTAAATTATAAAGAAAAAATTTACTGAAAGAACCTCCAAAAGATATTCTATTATACATATATATTGTATATGCTGCAGATAGTATAATAGAAGTACTAGCAAATAAACCTAATAAAGGTAATCTTTCAAATACTCCATAAAGAGACATAAATTCACCTATAAAATTTAAAGTTAAAGGTACAGCACAATTACCTAAAGATAATATAAAAAATAATGTAGCAAACAAAGGCATTATTTGAGCTATTCCTTTATAAAAATGTATTAATCTAGTTCCAGATCTATCATATAAAACTCCTCCTGCACATATAAATAAACCACTTGAAACAAATCCATGGGCTAAACCTAATAATATACCTCCTTCAATTCCTTGAATTGTGTTACTAAATGCCCCGATTAAATATACTGCGGCATGTGAGACTGAACTATAAGCTATTAATTCTTTAATATCTGTAGTTCTTAATGTACTAAAACTTGCATATATTATAGTAATAACCCCAATAATAAAAATTATATAAGTATAATTTAAAGAAGCTTTAGGCAGTACAGGTAAAATTAATCTAAATATTCCATATAAACTTAATTTTAAAACAATACCTGCTAATACAATACTTCCACCTAAAGGGGATTCTACATGAGCTTTCAATAATCAATTATTTAAAAATATTGTAGGTGTTTTAACAGCAAAAGCTATAAATATCCCACAAAATAAAAATATTTGAGTACTATAATCAAAATTATTTTTAAATAAAGCATCAAAATAAGTTGTACCCATTATAGAAGACATAGTTAAAATAGATAATAATAAAAATAAAGATCCTCATACGTTGTTAACATAACTAATGTATGTTATTTTCTTTAATTTTAGGTTACTTCAATTCATACCGGCTAACCGGCAATTCTGATAATACATATGTTTATAACATATTGTTATAATTTTCTAAATATATTCATATTAGATTTTATAGATTGGATTTTTAACAAACCTTCTTTAGTTAAATGTTCTTTATTTTGAATTAGGTTAACTGTTTTTTTTAAATCAGAGTAATCTAAGGCTTTAACTCCTTGGATAGGATATTCGTCAAATAACGGGATTATTTTTTCCGAAATATCTTTAAAATTTGTCACAACAAAATATACAGCAGACTGTTCTAGCATTAATTCTATTCTTCCGCAACCAATAGTAGATATTAATAATTTTATTAGTTCAATATCTCTACTATGTTGAACTATATGAAACTTTAACACTACAGATTTACCTAGCTTAGCTGTAGGTGAGTTACGTATAGATATATGAAAACACCCATCTCCGCTAGCTAGACCTGCTATTCAATTAGGATCTATTCTATTAGAATCTATAACACTTTTATGTGAAGGTCTAGATCTAGGTTTAATATCAGGAAAAGATATTTTCAATTCATCAGATAAACCTAAATTCATAGAAGCTTTTATAGAAAGAACTTTTCTAAATCCTTCTAAAGTTAGATGTTCTTTGTTTCTAATTAATGAAATTGCATCTTTAAAAAGTTTATAATCAGCTCATTTTTGACTTAACAAAGGATAAGTATCAAAATGAGATATTATTCTATCTAAATCTTTAATAGATTTAACTGTATATTGTAAAGTTGTTTCTCCGTGTTTTGTAACTGAACCTAATCCAAAATAATCTTTTACTTGACATAGTAAATCATAATCTTTATTATGTAAAGTAATTTTAAAAATAGCTTGGATTTGATAATCCATCTTATATTTATCACTTTTAAAAAAACCTAACATAAAACATCCATCTGCCTCAACTAAACCTGTAACAAATCAAGGATTAAGATCTGACTTAGTTGAGAATCGTTTGAACATATTATTTGAGATTATATTATTATCAGAATGAGAATGAATTTTTCTCCTAAAAACTGGTTTCCCAGCGACTAGAGTACACCTTACGAAATCTAAATTCCTAGACTTCGAAGAACCATCTACTCGTTGCTCTTTTACACCTTTGAAATATATAACCTTATCTCATAAGGCTATAAGTCAAGGATGATTTAGAACCGCGATCACCCATATATCTACTACTAAAAGTAGCTTTTCAATCTTGAAAACCAGTGTTGTTACCATACCTTGAGTCATTAATCAAGCCACTAAAAAAATTTCTTTTATTACTTTGGTTACTGGAGCTTTAGGGCTTCCCCGGTGTTTGGCTCTTTTACACTTGAGGTCAAATGTATATATAAAAATATAAAAACTAGCTCTTACTTTATTACTTGATCCAAATAAACCTATTAATATAAATAATGGGGGTAAGATACTCTCAAAAAATATATAAAATAATAATATATCTAAAACTAAAAAGACCCCTAATAATAAAGTTTCTAATAATAACATTATTATCAAATAAGACTTTACATTATTTGTAATTGAATTTCAATTAGATATTAAAGCTATAGGCATTATTATTGTAGTTAATAAAACAAAATATATTGAAATACCATCTACACCTAAATATATGTCATAAAAGCTTAAATCATAATGTTCTTGTATAAATTGAAATTGATTATTACTAAAATCAAATAGTATATAAATTATCAATGAAATAATTAAATTTAAAATTGAAGTTATAAAAGCTATTTTTTTATAGAAAGTAACTTTTTTTTTCTCATCTTTGTAAAAAGTAGGAAGACTATAATTAATATTACCCGAAAAAGAAGGTACTTCTAATCAAATTAAAGAATAATAAGAACGTGTGCTACAAATCAAAAATATTCCTATAATAGGAATTAATAATAAAAGATATAAAATCATGGTTTTTATTTATAAAATACCCTTACACTAACTAACACTGAAAAAAAATTAAACATATAAAAAATTTTTTTTATAAGAGATATATTAACAAGACAAGAAATAAATTAAAACTAAATAAAGTATAATATATACATTAATTATATTAATTTGAAGCTGCAAGCTGCAAGCTGCAAGCTGCAAGCTGCAAGCTCTAAATTTTTTTTTATAACCATGTGCGATATAAGAAACCCCTGCAAAATAACCAAATAATATAGAGATTTAGATAAAACCCCTATAAGGTTATTGTTATTATAGCTTTGTTATATATGCTTATGCTTATGCTTATCCTTATGCTTATGCTTATGCTTATGCTTATTACTTCATTAGCGTTTTCGTAACTTTAACTAAAAGCTTCAGCTTTGGGTTAAATTCAAAAATTAATCTTTTTTATACCCCTAAAAAGGGTATATCTATTTAATTTACCATTTATATCTAAGGTAAGACATAGGATATAGGATATAGGATATAAGGCATAGGATATAAAGAAAAAAAAATGAAAATAAAGTTTATCAGAATTTTTTTAATTAAATTTACTAAGAATAGATAAATTTATAGCTAAAGGATTATATACTTTATAGTAAAAATATATTAACTGATAGTATATTATAATTAAATAATACACAAGGAATTAATAAAATTAATGAAAATAATATAGGTAATAAAACTACTCAGCAAAAAGCCATAAGTTGATCAAAACGTATTCTAGGGAATGACGCTCTTGTTCAAATAAATACAAATATTAAAACAGAACTTTTTAAACCTAAACTAAGCCCATATCATAGCCCTTCTATCATACTATGACCCTTTCAAAAATAGTCTCAAAGAGATAAATTAAAATAATTAATAGCTTGCGCATCGAAAGAAAACATAGAATCTGTTTCTGAAAAATAAAAAAAGTTTAATATATCTATAAATATAAAATTAGAGATATCTAGATTATTTATTAATAAATAACCCCCTAAAAATAAGATACTGCTAAGTATACACATTAATACTATACTACCATATTCTGCTAAGAAAAAAAAAACAAAAACTACTGCAGCGTGTTCTGTCATAAACCCACTAACAAGTTCTGATTCAGCCTCTGCTAAATCAAATGGAGCTCTATTAGTTTCAGCTATAGATCCTATAAAAAATATAATAAATATTACAAATAAAGGCAATATAAGTCAAACAGCTCTTTGAGCTTCAATATTTTCAGTTAAATTTAAATTACCTGTTAACATTATAACTAATAATATAGCAGAGCTTAAAACTAATTCATAACTAATTAATTGAGCTGTACTTCTTAAAGATCCTAAAAAAGCATATTTACTATTAGCACTTCATCCTGCTAATAAAATACCATATGTAGCTAAAGAAGATACAGCTAACATATAATATATACCTAAATTTAAATCATTAATGGTTAATCCTGGCCCATACAATTTAAATCGTATAATATTAATTATCTACTTCTCCCCCTGTTCATTCCCTTTTGAATTTCGAATATTCTTAATATACCTTTCTCTGATTTATGTTCTCTATTAGTTACTATATCAGATGCTAAACATCAATCATTAAAATCTAAAGATTTCAATCCTAATATTGGATTTTTAATAAAGAAAGGTATAATTATTTGATTAATATCAGAAAATTTTGTAACTTTAAAATCCATTATATTATCATTATTTCTTAAATAACAATAACCACAATTAAAATATTCTTTAATTGCTATTAATAATACCTCATCTTTTTCATGTTGAGTTATTTTAAATAATAGAGATTTAAATACACCTTTATCTAAGGAAACAGAGAAATTACCTTCAGCTGAAGTAAATCCAGCTATTCATTGTGAATGAGGAATTACACAAGTTTCTCTTAAAGGGCGGGGAACTGGAACAGTTTCAGGGAACATTAATTGTAATTCTTTTGATAGACCAAAATTTAAGGTTGCTCTTATGTTTATAATCTTTTGTATACCTTGTAAAGTCAAATGTTCTTTTAGTTGAATAATATAAAGAATTTGTTTAAATAATAAGTATTCTCCTCTTTTATAAGATATTAAAGGATATTTATCAAAAAATTTAACTAATTCTATTAACTCACTTATTTTTCTGACTCTAAAGGTACAAGAAGATTGGTTACTAACTACAGTCCCTATTCCTCCTAAACTATGTTGTATTCTTAGTAAAATCGGATAATCTCTAACATGTAGTTTAATTTGAAAAGTAAGTTGAATTTCTCAACCAAACTTATAGGCGGAACTTTTTAAAACACTGCAAGTAAAACAACCTTCACCGTCGGTAAATCCTGTAATAAATCAAGGATCGACTTTTAAATCGTCAATATTAGATTTATTACTACTTAATGTTGAATAAGAACGACGGGGATTAATATTTAAAGAATTTATACATTTTAATGGTGAATCGTAGTAACTTTTTTCATACAAACTTATTATAACTTATTTCTAAGTTAATTAGAATACACCTTAAATATATTATAATAATATCATAATATACCTATAGCCGTCTACTCGTTGCTCTTTTACAGCAATCTTTTCACAGATTACTGATTTAGATCCGCGATTGCCCATTCCTAGTACCTAATTCACATATTTTAATAGATAAGTCTTGTTTATAGCCTACTACGTTAACATATGTAGGCTAACGTAGCCTTACTATGCCCAAGGGTTGTATCACAGTATCACACTAAAAAAGGTACTATTATCATCTAGATTATTACCATACATCAGTGATTAGTTGATCCACTTAAGATTTTCATCGATAAGTTTGGTACCAGAAGCTTTAGGGGTTCCCCGGAGTTTGACTATATTTACCCTATGAGCCTAAGGTATAACACCATAACCTAAAAGAGCAAAAATTAATGTAATCACTGGTCCTAAAAAAAATAATATGATATTAGCTTGTGTAGGTGCTACATATTCTTTTAACAAAAGTTTTAACGCATCAGCAAATGCTTGTAATAAACCATAATACCCTACGACATTGGGACCTAATCTTCTTTGCATACTTGCCATTGTTTTTCTTTCTGCAACTGTCACATATGCTACAGCTAATAAAGCAGGTACTAAAATTAAAAGTACCTCAATAATTGATATGAGAGTTGGGTTATTGTAATACATATTAAATAAAAAAAAAGAGAATTAATAATTAATGAAAAAAAAATTCTTGTATTTTTGTGGATACAACATAAAAAGAAAGATGTTTTCTTTTATACATGATATGGTTTTCCTTTATATCTGTATTATTTAAATATAGATATATAGATGGGGATGGAATATTATTTAAATAAGATTGTGTATTCTTGTTTTTTTATTATAAAAAGAATATTTTTATTTATAGTTTATTATAGGATTGATTGTAAAGAAATGGATGAGGATGAGGTTTATATTAATTATATAAAGCTTAATTTAAACTACTATAAGTTATATCTACAATAACTTCTAAAGTAAGATAAGGTAAGGTAAGATAAGATAGTCACACTAACTAAATTAACTAAATTAAATTAATTATCTATTTTATCCTAAGCTATCGCTATTTAGTTAGTTTTAGTTATAGCAGCTTCAATTTAATAATGAACTTATATTCAGTGCGCTGGATACAAGCTATAAAAACTATTTTTTTTATTTTCTTTAAAAGAGATTTTATTTTCTTTAAAAGTGTTATAAAGCAGCCCTTTACTGTGAGACCAAATTGTTGAATTGTAACTTAGATTGTAAAGGAAGACTAACGAATGCATGAGGTTTAGGTGGACTAGATAAAGCTCACTCTAAACTAGGATAATTTCTATTTAAAAGAACTCTTAAAGTATCACTATAAAATTGAGCAGTTAATCAAGGATATCTATTGGCTGCTTCACCTTCAACTAATTGAACATATACAATATATAAAAATAGTCAGGCAGCTACAACACTGATTATAGATCCAAAACTACTTATTAAATTTCAACCTGCAAATGCATCAGGATAATCACTTATTCTTCTAGGCATTCCTTGTAAACCTAAGAAATGTTGAGGGAAAAATGTAAGATTAACCCCGATGAATAAAATTCAGAACTGAGCTTTAGATAATGTAATATTATAATTTAAACCTAATATTTTAGGTATTCAGTGATATCAACCACTAAACATTGCAAATACAGCACCCATACTTAATACATAGTGAAAATGAGCTACTACATAGTAAGTCAAATAGCTCATTTATTTTTGATAACATCGCTCACGCAATGGATCGGACTATAACTTGTCTAATTATTTAACTTAATAAACTTTCGACTGTCACGTTTAGTCTCTACGGATCCTACTAACTAACAAAATATTAAATTAATATTAGCTTTGGTTTCCACGGTATTATCTTATATGGGCAGCATTCGCACGCACACCTTTATTTTCCGCATTAAGAAAACATATAAGACTTCACCGTTAGCAAAAATCATTTAAATTTAAAATAAAATTATTTAATTTTTACCGAAAATTATATCAAATTTTCACGGTGACAAGACCACACAACACTTACCAAAGAACTTTTTCTTTAAATTTTTTTAAGGATTCTAACTTTTCACCTAACAAGGGATAATTATAACAATGAGTTATTATTTTTACTAAGGCTTCTTTCTTGTATACCTCTAAAGAATAAAATTTACCATAAGGATTTCTAACCTTATTTGTTACTTCAAAATACTGTTTTATAGCTTCTATTAAATAAGTATCGTCATTTTGCCCTATTGAAAAAGAATGGTTATTCGATTTTCGAATAGAAAAACAACCTTCAGCTTCTATAAAACCAGATAATCAAGCTTTAAAGTAACTAGGTATCTTGAAATTAATATTAGAATTTATAGTATCTAATTGTTGATTATATTTTAAGCCCCTGTTGAATAAATAAGTTTCTACTGAGTTATCAATTAAACATGTTTTTAAGAATGCAAGTTGACAAATTTTTTTTGAACTTAATGGAGGATAACTATCAAAAATTTTTATTATATCTATAATTTCCTCCTTCTTATTTACAACTCAAATAACATCAGCCGATTTACCGGTAATCCTTACCGTTCCACCGACCACCTTAGCAATTTCAATTAACATATCAAAATTAGATTTAATATTAGATAATTTAATAACTAATCTGTATTGTAAAGATTGTTTACGTCAATGGTTTACTTGAATACTACCATCTCCATCCATTAAGCCTACTCAAAACATTTTTATATATTCATTATAATTATTTTGATATAATAAACCACTTGAACTACAATCGTTGTTATGACCAATCCTAAAACTAGATATATCAAATTTTGTAGTAGTAATAAAAAAACTCAGCATTATTGTACCTAATAAAAAAATCCAAATAGTATCGTGGAATGCTATATCTAAAGATGCATTAGCTAAAACTACACCACTCAATCCTCCAATTGTGAACATAAATACAAAACCTAAAGCAAACAACATAGAAGGTGTTAATTTAATAGAACCTCCATAACATGTTGCTAATCAGGAAAATAGAGTAGAACAAACCTAAATATTTATATTAGATTATTTATAACAATATCTAATGGGGAATAAAATACAGGCTGAGCTCTCCCCGAACCGTGC
>Ga0247816_10001215_pt1 | contig 12840 bp, 11 predicted proteins | sample UWRJL209509C1_FD_179930 | JGI IMG/M metagenome (GOLD analysis project Ga0247816, IMG submission 179930) | Plant litter microbial communities from Arlington Agricultural Research Station in Wisconsin, United States - UWRJ-L209-509C-1 | ecosystem: Environmental > Terrestrial > Plant litter >...
GTGGCGCCGAGCGCCGGCGAGGTCCTCGCTCCCGTTCCGCATCAGCCGGATGCGACCGCGGTGGACCGGATCATCACTTTGACCACCTGCAACCCGCTCCTCTCCACCGAGGAGAGGATCATTGCCTACGGGGTGTTCGAGTCCTGGCAGCCGATATCGGCCGGGCCGCCGGCCGAACTGGCCGCCATGTTGCCGGCAGCCTGATCCCGGCCGCTTTCCCCCACCATCCATCGCACCGTGTAAAACAGACAGGACGGCCCATGTACGCAGCGCTCTGGCGGCTTCTGCCCGGCCCACTGTGGCTGCGGGTGATTCTGCTGCTGATCGTTCTGGTCGCGGTGCTCTACTCCCTCGCGACCTGGGTGTTCCCCTGGGTGGACGCGATGGTCAACAATCAGGAAGTGACGGTGGGCTCCCCATGACCCGCATTCTCGTAATCGACAACTATGACAGCTTCGTCTACACCCTCAACGGGTACCTGCAGGAGCTGGGCGCCGAGACCGAGGTCGTGCGCAACGACTCCTTCGACGCCAGCGACGCCGCCGCGCGAATCGGTGAGTTCGACGGGGTGCTGGTCTCACCCGGCCCGGGCAAGCCGTCCGACGCCGGTGTGTCCATCCCGGTGGTGCACGCCGCGCTGGCCTCGAACCTGCCCCTGTTCGGCGTCTGCCTGGGACATCAGGCCATCGCGGAGGCGTTCGGCGCCACCGTGACCAACGCCGAGGAACTGATGCACGGCAAGACCTCGCAGATCAGCCACGACGAGAGCGCCCTCTACACCGGAGTACCGCAGCCGTTCACCGCGACCCGGTACCACTCACTCGCGGTGGTGGACGGCACCGTGCCCAGCGACCTGGTGGTGACCTCACGCACGCAGGGCGGCGTGATCATGGGTGTGCAGCACGTGTCGGCGCCGATTCTCGGGGTGCAGTTCCACCCCGAATCGGTTCTCACCGAGGGCGGCTATCTGATGGTGGGCAACTGGCTCGCGTTGGCCGGTCTGCCGGAGGCAAGCGAGACGGCCAAGCATCTGACCCCGATGCTCAAGCTGGGCTGACCGGAAGCGGATGCCCGGTCTCGAGCCGCGGCTCGGCCCGGATTGTCCGGTTATCCGGCGCAGTAGGTGAGGGAGACCTCGGACTGCTGCGGGACGTCACCGGGTGCAAGCGACTGCCGGGTCACGGGCGAGCCGGGCAGCTGGTCGCAGGTGTAGTTGGGCACCTGCACGGCGTCCAGCTGCAACGAGTCCGCCTGGATGAGTTCGGTGGCCGCGCTGAGCGACTGACCGACCACGTTGGGCAGGGTGACCTGGCCGGTTGACACTGTGAAGTTCACCGTGGTTCCGGACGGCACCTGCTCGTTGGGAGCCGGCACGGTATCGATGACGATGTCCTGCGGCACGTCAGGCGAGTTCACCGCGTTGACGGACCCGAGCACAAACGCCCGCTCGGTCAGGAACGGTTGCGCGTTGGCCAACGGCTGGTTGGTGGTGTCGGGCATCTCGACGGTCTCGGCACCCGACGACACGTACACCTTCACCACGGTCGACGGAGGTGCGATGGTGCCAGACGGCGGAACGGTGCGAATGACCTCACCGCTGGCCACGGTCGGACTGGTCTCGTCGGCGCGGGTGGCCGCCAGGTCCAGTTCCAGGAGCGCGTCCTGGGCAGCCTCGTAGGACTCGCCGACCAACACGGGCACACGGCGCGAGGCGTCGGGTAGTTCGTTGCTGGGGGTGAGGCTGAGCGCCCAGAACATCACCGCGATCACAATGACGACCACGCTGACGATGCCGGCCCAGATCCAGATGACCGGGGGGCGGCGCTGGGTGCGGTCCATGGTCTGGTCTTCGGCCAGCTGCTTGAGGGCCAATTCCGAGGTGGACGCCACCTCTGGCGGTGCGCCGAAGAGACCGCTGATGCTGTCGTCAGCGGCCTTGCGGGTGGGAATGTGTCCGGCGCCGGCGGTTTCGACGTCGTTGCGAAACTCCACCGCGCTCTGGTATCGGTCGAAGCGGTCCTTGGCGAGAGCGTGCACCACCACGATGTCCAGGGCCGGCGACACCTTGGGGTTCACCGAGCTGGGCTTGACCGGGGCTTCGCTGACGTGCTGGTACGCCACCGCTACCGGGGTGTCGCCGCGGAACGGCGGGCGCCCGGTGAGCATCTCGAACAGCACCACACCGCTGGAGTACAGGTCGGTGCGGGCATCCACCGTTTCACCCTTGGCCTGTTCGGGTGAGAAGTACGACGCGGTGCCGAGGATCGCCGTGGTCTGCGCGACGGTCGTTGCCGAGTCCGAGATGGCGCGGGCGATTCCGAAGTCCATCACCTTCACCTGGCCGGACTTGGTGATCATGATGTTGCCCGGCTTGATGTCGCGGTGCACCACCCCGGCCCGGTGGGAGTACTCGAGGGCGGTGAGCACCCCGTCGATGATGCGCACGGCCTCGGTCGATTCGATCGCGCCCTCACGGATGATGTCCTTGAGCAGGCGGCCGTCGACGAACTCCATGATGATGAACGGGATCTGCGCTTCGCTGCCGTCGTCCTCGGTGATGGTCTCTTCGCCGGCGTCGAAAACCCGCACGATGGTGGGGTGCGCCATCCGGGCGGCCGCCTGGGCTTCCTGGCGGAACCGGGTGCGGAAGGCGGGGTCGGCGGCCAGGGAGGACTTGAGGAGTTTGATGGCCACGGTGCGGCCGAGACGGGAGTCGGTGCCGACGTGCACATCGGACATGCCGCCGCGACCGATCGACGCGCCAACGCGGTATCGACCAGCTAGCAAACGGCCCTCATCAGTCACTGCTTAACTCCCTGTTCGCGGACACTGTGGGTTATTTTACCCGGGATGCGGGGGCCGCCGTCGTCGACACGGTCGGCGGCCATCCGCTACTCAGCCGCTTCGGGGCTGGTGGTGTTGCCGGGAGCGGCCGCCGGTGCCGGGGTGGTCGGCGTCGGAGTGGGCGTGGGGGTGGGCGTGGCCTTTGCGACCCTCACCTTGCCCTCCGGCGACCATTCCGAGGCACTGCCGCTGCTGCAGACGTAGCGGTAGATGACGTTGAAGCTGTTGTCACCGGCTCGCACGTCGACCGAGGTGCCGGTGCCGACAGACCCGGGTGACTCTGCGCCGCCGTCGGTGACGACCTCGTAGTCGGTCAGCTCCTGACCGGCCGGGCAGGACTGGGCGGGCCAGCTGACGTTGAACGTGTCGCCGGGTTCGACCGAGGCCGGGTTGACGGTGGGCGCGGCAGCCGGGTTCTCCAGCGGCAGCACCGCGCTGTACACGCGCACAGTGATCTGGGTGCCCTTGACGACCGTTCCGGTGGGGTTGACGCCGTAGACGGTGTCGACCTGGTCTTCCGTGTCTGCGGCCCGGTCGGCCTGCACATCCGCGCCCAGGTCCATCTGGCCGAGCAGGGTGCGTGCCTCGTCGCTGGTCAGGCCGACGAAATCGTCCTGGCTGACCTGAACCGAGTTCGACGTGGGTGTGGGTGACGGTGTCGGCGTCTCTTCGGGCGGGGCGGGCTGGGGCGACGAGTTGGTCGGGGCGGGGTCGGGCGATCCGGTCTGTTCGGTGAAGAGGGAGACCAGGGTGCCGCCGAGCACCAGGGCGAGGATGGAGATCAACGCGATCAGCGGCCAGGTCCAGGGGCTGCGCTTCTTCTTCGTGGTCGACGGCGATGCGGCGGCACCGGCGGCAGCCTCGGCGCGGGTGCTCGGCTGGGCACCGTTCGCGGCGGGGTTGCCACCGTTGGACGGCATGAGCATGGTGGTCTGGTCTTGCCCGGCACCGGGCATCAGCTGGGTGGCCTGGGTCGGCGTGATGCCGGCCATGATGGCCGGAACGGATGCCGCGGCCGCCGCGACGTCGCCTCGGCGCAGCGCGATGGCCGCGCGTGCCAGGTGTGCGGCGGATGCGGGACGCTCGGCCGGGTTCTTCGCGAGGCAGGAGATCACCAGGTTGCGTACCGGCTCCGACACAGTGTCGGGCAGCGGCGGCGGCTGCTCGTTGATCTGAGCCATGGCGATGGCCACCTGCGACTCACCCGTGAACGGGCGACGGCCGGCGAGGCTCTCGTACGCCACGATGCCGAGCGAGTAGATGTCGGTGGTCGGCGAGGCGGACCGGCCGCTGGCCTGCTCGGGTGAGAGGTACTGCACGGTACCCATCACCTGACCGGTGGCGGTGAGCGGCACCTGGTCGGCGATGCGCGCAATGCCGAAGTCGGTGATCTTGACCCGACCTTCCGGTGTGATCAGCAGGTTGCCCGGCTTGATGTCACGGTGCACCAGCCCGGCCGCGTGTGCGGCGTGCAGGGCGGCGGCGGTCTGGGCGACGATGTCGAGCACCTTGTCGGCGGGCAGGGTGTGCTCACGCTCGAGGATGGTGGACAGGGCTTCGCCGGGAACGAGTTCCATCACCAGGAACGCACTGCCGTCTTCTTCGCCGTAGTCGAAGACGTTCGCGATGCCCTCGTGGTTCACCAGGGCGGCATGGCGGGCTTCGGCACGGAATCGCTCGAGGAAGCCTGGATCGCCCAGGTATTCGTCTTTGAGGATCTTGATGGCAACCGTGCGCCCGATGACGAGGTCGATGGACTTCCAGACCTCGCCCATCCCGCCAATGGCGATGCGCGACTGCAGCTCGTATCGTCCCCCGAAGGTGAGCCCTGATGTGGGTCTCATTTATTCAGCACCGCCTCTAGTACCTGTTGTGCAATTGGTGCGGCAAGCAAGTTGCCGAACCCCGTCTGACCGAGTCCCCCGCCATCTTCAATGAGAACGGTGATCGCGTATTGGGGATCGTCCGCGGGGGCGAATCCGGTGAACCACAGGGTGTATGGATCGTCATCGCCGTTCTCCGCGGTCCCCGTTTTTCCCGCCACGTCGACCCCGTCTATTCTTGCATTGCTCGCGGCTCCGTCTTCGACCCCGTTGACCATCATCTCGGTCATCGTGGCGGCCGTGGCCGCGCTGAGCACCCGGTCGCCGGCGACAGGTTCGAAGCCCTGCAACGTGCTCAAATCGGGGGCGATGATCTCGTCGACCAGGTTGGGCTGCATCTCGATGCCTCCGTTGGCGATGGCGGCAGACACCATGGCCATCTGCAGCGGGGTGGCGCGCACGCTGGTCTGCCCGAATGCGCTCAGCGCGGTCTGCGCGGCGTCGGGGTTCTCCGGGTAGGTGCTGGCCGTGACGGACAGCGGGATGGTGAACTCTGAGTTGAACCCGAACTTCTCGGCCATCTCGCGGATGGCGTCATCGCCGAGCTGCAGACCCAGTTCGGCCATCGGGATGTTGCAGGAGAGCCGCAGGGCGGTGGCGATGGTCACGGTGTCGCCGTCGCCGCAGGTGCCGCCGCCGGAGTTGGTGACGATGGAGCTGGAGTTCGGCAGCTGGAAGGTGGCGGTGTTGGGGAAGGTGCTCTCCGGAGTGAAGTCGCCGGACTCGAGGGCTGCCGCGACCACGACGAGTTTGAAGACCGAGCCGGGCGGGTTGAGCGAGTTGATGCCCCGGTTGATCAGCGGGTCACCCGGGTCGGCAACCAGGGAATCGTAGGTGTCGTTCACGGCGGCGCTGTCGTGCACGGCCAGGGCGTTGGGGTCGTAGCTGGGCTTGGAGACCATGGCGAGCACCCGGCCGGTGGCGGGTTCGGTGACGACAACCGAACCCTGCTTGTCACCCAGCGCGGCCCAGGCCGCCTCTTGGGCGACCGGGTCGATGGATGTCTCGACGGCGGCCCCCTTCGGATCCTGGCCGGTGACCAGGCTGGAGACCTGGTCGAAGAACTGGGCGTTCGAGGTGCCGGTGAGCTCGCTGTTCAGGGCCTGCTCGAGGCCGGTGGGGGCACCGTTGATGGGGATGAAGCCGGTGACCGGGGCGTAAACCGGTCCGTTGCTGTACTCCCGCTGGAACTTGTAGTCGTCGTCGACCGGAACGGACTGCGCGATCGGGTTGCCGCCGACGAGGATGGCGCCGCGTTCGACGGCATAGCTGTCCAGGCGGGTGCGGGTGTTGCGGTCGTCCGCGGTGAGGTTGTCGGCCTGGAAGACCTGCACGATGGACGTGGAGGTGAGCAAAGCGGCGAACATCAGCATCACGACGATGCTGACGCGCTTGAGTTCGCGATTCATCTAGACCACCAGCCGGGGTTGGTTACGGACGGTGTCGGACAGGCGCAGCAACAGGGCCACGATGATCCAGTTGGCCACGAGGGAGGAACCGCCGGCCGCCAGGAACGGGGTGGTCAGGCCGGTGAGCGGGATGACCCGGGTGACGCCGCCGATGACGATGAAGCACTGCAGCGCCACCACGAACGACAGGCCGACACCGAGGAGCTTGCCGAAGTCGTCCTGGCCGGCGGAGCCGATGCGGAAGCCGCGGGCGACGAAGAGCAGGTACAGCGCCAGGATGGCGAAGATGCCGGCCAGGCCGAGTTCCTCGCCGAGGCTGGCGATGATGTAGTCACTCTGCGGGACGGGGGTGAGTTCCGGTCGGCCCTGGCCGAGGCCGGTGCCGATGAGCCCACCCTTGGCCAGGCCGAACAGCCCCTGCACCAGCTGGAAGCTGCCGCCGCCGGCTTCGTAGACGGCCGGGTTGAAGGCATCCAGCCAGTTGGTGAACCGGCCGTTGACGTAGTCGAGGGTCTGGCTGGCGATGAGCGCGCCGCCGAGGAACAGCGACATACCCAGGAACACCCAGCTGAGCCGGGCGGTGGCCAGGTAGAGCATGACGAGGAACAGACCGAAGTAGAGCAGGGCCGTGCCCAGGTCACGCTGGAAGATGATGACCGACATGGACAGGGCCCAGACCACGAGGATGGGGCCGAGGTCACGCAGACGCGGGAACCGCATGCCGAGAAACTTCTTGCCCACCATCGACAGGCTGTCGCGGTTGCGCACCAGATAACCGGCGAAGAACACCGCCAGGGCGATCTTCGCGATCTCACCGGGCTGGAAGGTGGCGAAGCTACCGAAGCCGATCCAGACGCGGGCGCCGCTGACCTCACGGCCGAGCCCGGGGACCAGCGGCAGAAGCAGCAAGAGAACACCGACGAAGCCGGCGACGTAGGTGTACCGGAACAGCACCCGGTGGTTGCGGATGACCAGGATCACGGTGATCGCGGCGGCGATCGCCAGGCCGCTCCACACCGTCTGCCGCACCGCGGCGCTGGCCCAGCCGCTCTCGTTGTTGGCGATGTCGATGCGGTAGATCATGGCGATGCCGATGCCATTGAGCAGGGTGGCGATGGGCAGCAGGAACGGGTCGGCCTCACGGGCGACAAAACGCATCACCAGGTGCAGGGCGAAGACGAGGCCGGACAGGCTGGCGCCGAGCAGCACCAGGGTGGTGTCGATGGCCCCGAGCGCGCCGAGCTGCACGAGCACCACCGCGCCGAGGTTGACGCCGCAGGCGATCACGAGCAGGAACAGCTCGAGGTTGCGCAGCTTCTGCGGCAGGTGCAGCCGCCGGATCTTGCCGGTGGCGGGCGCGGCGGACGTGGCCGGCGCATCCGCCGTCTGGTTACTCTGCCGGGGCATTGCTCAACCGTTCCACAATGAGTCTGGCATCTTCCAGGGAGGGCGCGTTGATGGTGCGCTCCACCTGTTGTCTGTCGTACACCCGCAGCTGGCCCAGTTCCAGGTCGGTGTCTTCGTAGACGCTGGACAGTTTGATGGGCCCGAGGTCTTGCTGGATGCCCTGGTAGATGGCCACGGTGCTGCCCTCGACGCCGACGAAATAACGGCTCTGGGTCCACTGGTAGCCGAGCAGCACCCCGCCGGCGATCGCGACGACCAGCAGCACGATGGCGGTGAGCCAGGTGACCTTGCGGCGCAGCGCCCGGCGGGCGTCCTCCTCGATGAGTTCGGACAGGTAGTCCTGCGAGTCCGGCTCGAAGTGCGTCTCCCGCACCGGGTGCAGCCGCAGCGACGGGATGCGCGGCGCGCGGGTGCGGGCCGGCTCCTCGCCGAAGGCGAGCGGGGCGGATGCCGACCCCACGACGACGGGGTCGCCCTGGCGTTCCACGTCTTCGCCGATATCGACGATCACGATGGTGACGTTGTCGGGGGCGCCGCCGTCGAGGCTCTCCTTGACCAGACGGTCGGCCACGGCCTGAGCGTCGAGGGATGACTTGAGGGCGTTGCCGATGCCGGTGTTCGACACCACCCCGCTGAGGCCATCGGAGCAGATCAGCCAGCGGTCGCCGGCGCGGGTGGCCAGGATCGAGGTGTCGATCTCCGGGGAGGCCTCGACATCGCCGAGCACCCGCATGAGCACGGACCGGCGCGGGTGCACCATGGCCTCGGCCTCGGTGATGCGGCCGCTGTCGACCAGGCGCTGCACGAAGGTGTGGTCGGTGGTGATCTGGGAGAGCTCGTTGTCGCGCAGGAGGTAGATGCGGGAGTCGCCGATGTGCGCGATCGCGACCTGGTCGTGCAGCACCACCATGGCACTGACCGTGGTGCCCATGCCGGTGAGCTCGGCGTGTTCGAAAACGGTCTCGGCCAGTTGGGAGTTCGCGGCGATCAGCGCGGCCTGCAGGGCGAATTCGGCGTCCTGGGCCGACAGGTAGCCCTTGTCGGCCTCCATGATGCGTTTGGTGGCGATGGCGGAGGCAACGTCGCCCCCGGCGTGACCGCCCATGCCATCGGCCACCACGAACAGGGTGTGCCCCGCGTACCCGGAGTCCTGATTGTTGGTTCGAATCTTGCCAACATGGGACGCGGCTGCGCTATGACTTACCGATGCCATGCACTACCGCCGAAGCTCGAAGCTGGTCGCGCCGATTTTGACGGTGGTATTCAGGGGCACCGAGGTCGGCACGGCAACACGCTTGCCGGCCAGGAACGTGCCGTTGGTGGAATCGAGGTCCTGCACCATCCAGTCGTCGTGCCAGAGCATCAGACGGGCGTGGTGGGTGGAGGTGTAGTCGTCGCGGATGACCAGGCTGGAATCTGCAGAGCGGCCGATGGTGACCGGCTCCCCGGTGAGCGGGAACTCGGTGCCGGCCTTCGGGCCGGAGGTGATCACCAGGCGGCTGGCGGTCTGGCCGGTCGCCTTCTCGGGGCCGGACGGCACCGGTGGGGCCGCCTTCTGCTGCGAGAACTGCTCGGTGGGGGCGGATGCCGCCGCGGCGGGAGCCTGCGCGAACGCTCCGGCGGGAACCGGGGCGGGCGGCGGGGTGGCGAACGGTGCGCCGGCCGGGGCGGGGGCATCCGCAAGTTTGCGTACCCGCTGGCCGAACAGGTCGCTGCGGAGGGCGTAGACGATGCCGAAGATGAACAGCCACAGCACCAGCAGGAAAGCCAGGCGCAGCACCAACAGGGTCAGTTCGCTGGGATTCATGTGTTCGGCCCCCAGAATCCGCCCATGTCGTGTCGTTGGGTGGACTCGTCTGCCCGGGAACCGGCGGCGGTGTTGCCCGCCTGGGCGACGACGCGGAAGACGATGCTGGTGCGGCCGATGGTGATGACCGACTCAGGTTCGAGGATGGACTGCTTCACCGGGGAGCCGTTCAGTTGGGAGCCGTTGGTGGAGCCGAGGTCGCGCACCTGGGCGCGGGTGCCGTCCCAGATGATCTCGACGTGTCGACGGGAGGTGCCGGTGTCGTCGATGGTGATGTCGGCATCCGAGCCACGGCCGATGACGGTACGGGACTTGATCAGGGCGTGTCGGTGACCGTTGATGTCGACGACGGGGGTCCAGGCGACGCTGGTCGTGAGTGAGGTGGAGTCGACCTGCACCATGCCCTCGCTCAAACCGGGGTCGTTGGCGAAAGCGATCGAGACCGTTCCGGTGAACTGGTAGCCCTGCGAGTTGGCGTGCTGCTGCACAAGCTGGGTGAGTTCGTCGATGAGCGCGGGACCGAGGTCGGTCATGCGGCTGTAGTCGGCGGCCGCGAGACGGACGGTGAACCGATTGGGCGCGAGGATGCGATCGCGCGAGACGACCGCGGCTTTGGTGTCGAGCTCACGACGCAGCGCTGAGGTGATCTCCACCGGCTGCACGCCCGACTTAAAGGTCTTGGCGAAAGCACCGTTTACGGCGCGCTCAAGACCTTTCTCAAAGTTATCCAGTATGCCCACAGGTCTCCCGATCCGGTCCGTTTGGCTATGAGCATGTTACTTGCCCCACGTGTTAACTCGCCCACAGGGCAGGTCAGGGCACGGGAAGTCATCCTACGGGGGTAGGAGGGCTGGGCCGTCAACCGAGGTGCCCGACGTCGAATGGCGTTGAGGGCCAAACGAATGCTAGGATTTCAAAGTTCGCGCGAGTGGCGGAATTGGCAGACGCGCTGGCTTCAGGTGCCAGTATTCGAAAGGATGTGGGGGTTCAAGTCCCCCCTCGCGCACAGTAAGTAAAGTGCACGATGGATGAAAATCTGCGCGAACAGGAAAGGCCCCCGGGAAACCGGGGGCCTTTCGTCGTTTCGCCGTGGCTGTGACGTGATGCCCGCAGTCACACGCTCGCCATACCGAGGCAGGTGATGACGGACGAGATCGTGGACAGGGCGATCGCTGCGGCAAGCACGAGCCGCCAGCGTTCGAACTTCTCACCCTTCTGGCGCGGTAGTACTGTCGACGCCTGAATCGTGAACCACAGGAAACAGAAGAACGTGGCGAACACGGAGACCGTAAGTAGATCGTGAGTGACGTCGTCGGGGAGCCGCGCCAGGAACGCAAGTACAACGGAGACCGTCGAGAACAGCAGTGCCACCTGGAGTCATGGCTCGAATCTGTGGAGCAGGACTCAGCGGGACGTGGTGCAGGGGGTCGTGGCAAGGATCGAGATGCCTTCGCCGGTGCCACGGATCGAGAGGGTGTCGAGACTCCCATCGGAAGCCGAATAGAAGTCACGCCCCATCGCCCGGTCCGACCGGACGAAGCCCTCCTTCTCCCACGACGCGGTGATCGCCGCGAAAGCCTCGTCGGCGCTATCCGCAATCTCGAAGATGGGGATGACGACGTTTCCGTACACCTGCTGGCCGACGCCGGTCTCACAGGTGTCGGCTGTCACCGTGGCGACGCCGCGGATGCCGGCGGTGTCGCCGGCGGCATCCAGTAGGGCGGTCACCACGGACCGGTCACCCTCGACCTTGGCGGCATCGGCGGCTGGATCGACAGGGTCGAGGGGAGCTGCCGGGTCTGGAGTGCGGACATGGTCGTCCGGCTCCGGAGAACCCACAGGCAGACCCAGGTAGCCATCCCGGCGCTCGTACGCGTCGCCGTTGACCGCGGAAACCTCGAAGGATGCCCGCGGAACGCCCTCGACGACCGTGTGGGAGTCGGGCAGCCCGGCCAACTGTCCGGCGATGGAATCGACCTGCGTCCTCATGGCCACCCTCACCCACAGGGCCGGTCGCTGCGTCGAGCTGTCGTGTCGGGGATCGATGCCGCGATACAACAACGACTGCACGCCTGGGCTGGCGGCGAGCCGGCCGGCGCCGTCGACGAACTGGGTTGTCGGTGACACGCCGTCGATGGTGAGCGAGGACTCACCGCTCGCCCCGTCCTCGCTTGGCGTGGACAAGGTCACGGCCGCCAAACCGTCGGCGCCGAAGGTGTCAAGAGCGCGGAGCGTGGTCGTCAGGCCAATCCAATCGGTGGCGGAGTCGACCACGACCCGAGCTGGATCTCCGTTGTCGGACACCGTGACGGACTCAACGTCCGCCAGGGCACGCAAGGTCAGTGCAGCCTCCGCCATCGCGACCGGTCCGTTGACGACGGGAACGCCCGCGGCGTGGGCCCGGAACGTGAGCTCCGCGTCGGCGTCACCGTTCCCGCCCGGGATCCGCAGCACGGCGGTGGTGATACCGAGGCCGAAATCGGTCGCGGCAACGACTGACTCGGCGAGGTCCGGTACGTCCACCCCGAAGGTGTCGGCCTGAACGGTGATGGTGGCCTGCCAAGCATCCACTTCGGATAGCGGCCCGCCGTCCTTGAAGTCGTAGGGACCAATATCGGCGGTCACCTCGGCCACGCCGGCGCTGCCCCGGAGCTTCGCCACGGCGGCGTCGACGGACGCCGTCACATCCGCCGTCGGGTCGGGGATCAGGCTGCAGCCGGACAAGGACGCGGCGATGGCCAGCACCAGTGCGGTCGCCACCGCTCGTGAGAACCGCACTGCCCGCATGGCTTCCCCCGAATACCCCGGCGCGACCGTCCGGAGTGCCAGCCTAGACGCCCGGTTAGCGCACCAGGGACGGGCGCTTGGGGTTGAACGACCAGTCCTTGATCAGGTATTGCATGGCGATGGCGTCGTTGCGGGCGCCGAGCCCCTCACGCTGGTAAAGCTCGTGCGCGGCGGCCAGACTGTCCTCGTCGATCGTCACACCCAGGCCCGGCGCCGTGGGCACCTGGATCTGGCCGTCGCGGATCTGCAGGGGGTTCTGGGTGAGCTCCTGGCCGTCCTGCCAGATCCAGTGCGTGTCGATGGCGGTGGGGGCGCCAGGGGCGGCCGCCGCAACGTGGGTGAACATCGCCAGCGAGATGTCGAAGTGGTTGTTGGAGTGCGAGCCCCACTGCAACCCCCAGTCGTCGCAGAGCTGCGCCACTCGCACCGACCCGTTCATGGTCCAGAAATGCGGGTCGGCAAGCGGAATGTCCACGGCATTGGAGCGGATGGTGTGACCCATCTCCCGCCAGTCGGTGGCGATCATGTTGGTCGCGGTGCGCAGCCCCGTGGCTCGTTTGAACTCCGCCATCACCTCGCGGCCGGAGTAGACGCCCTCGGCGCCGACCGGGTCCTCGGCGTAAGCGAGCACATCGCGCAGGGACCGGCCCACCTGGATCGCCTCCTGCAGCAGCCAGCCGCCGTTCGGGTCGAGCGTCACCCT
>Ga0247816_10001217_pt1 | contig 12824 bp, 11 predicted proteins | sample UWRJL209509C1_FD_179930 | JGI IMG/M metagenome (GOLD analysis project Ga0247816, IMG submission 179930) | Plant litter microbial communities from Arlington Agricultural Research Station in Wisconsin, United States - UWRJ-L209-509C-1 | ecosystem: Environmental > Terrestrial > Plant litter >...
CTGAAGAGCAGGAAGAAAGAATGATAACTTCTATCAAAAGAATAATGCCATAAAAAAGATAGCTTAACGCTTTATTTTTCATTTTAAAATTTATAAATATGAATTCAATTTTATTATTCCTGATATTATTTTCTTTATTTAAAAACAAAATAATCTACCAAATTTAAATTTCCGTCTACGCTGGCAAAAGCACCGTTTGCGTCTTGTTTTTCATCTAAAACTATTAGTTTAGATTTGTTAACAGACATGGTTAAAATAACGATAACTTTTTTCCCCGGAACGTACGATTCTGTTGTTCCGTGTTTTACCAATTCCATTAAAATTGTAGGAGGCGAACTATACGGAAATTCAATAAAAGAACTAAATTGATCTTTGTTGATATTCTCAACTTTACCAATTGTCTGGCCGTTAATTTTACGCAGGATTCCGTCAAGATTTCCTTCATATCCACTTTTAGAATACAAATTTTGAGTAGGAAATATAAATTTATAGCCAGTGTTTCCCGTTTTACTTAAAACCCCGAGTTTTATTGCAGAAATGTTTTCGATCCAGATATTTTCTTTTGCAAAAAACGAAATTGTATCAATTGTTTTTTCGGCAGTAAAATTATAGCTACGAAAAACCTTTTTTGTTGCTTTATCCGTTATTTCAAAAGTTTTTGATTTATCCCCAAAATAAACAAACTGATACTCTGTCTCAATTTTTTTTGTGAAAGCCGTTTTTTTATCTTTCTCTTTCCCTATTTCAATAAGTTTTCCGTTTACATTTATTTGTATAGAATCATTCAGGGCGCTATAACCTGTTATAACGACTTTTCCGGGTACATTGGTTTCTGTACCATAATACGGAATCAATTCGTCGTTGGTACAAGATTCAAAAAATGCAATTATGATAGAGAAAATTAATACTCTTGTCAAGATATTCTTCATATTCAGTTTTATTTATTGTAAAGGTTTTAAGTATCGGAAATCATAAAAATTCCGAATTTATTTTTTGATGAATTTTAATTTTTTAGAAACACCATTGTTAGACACTGTAAGGAAATAAAAGCCTTGTGGCAAATCGCTAACTGATAAATTTTCTGGTTTATATGGAGATTCTTTAACTAAAATTCCGTTTGCATTATAGATTTTTAATGCTGTTTCTTCGTTTTGAAATTGTTCTGCCAATTGCAGTTCTAAACTTTCCTGTACCGGATTTTGGTTTATTCTGCAAATCTGAGATTCTAATTCAACATCATCAACACCCAAAAGTGTTTCGGCAGTAACAGAGATTTTATCAATTTCGTAACCAATAAAAGGAAAACCAAGTTTAGTTCCTAATGCTATGTAAACTGCTGTTTCTCCAGTAAATTCAGAAATATCTACCGTATAATCTTTAAACTCTGCTTCTTCAGCTGATGTTCTTTCTAAAGTTACTGTACTTATAAGTGTAAATGTAGCAGGATCCGGCGAAGTAGAACCATATACAAAAAGATCCTGATTAGCGTCGTAAATACTAGTTTGTGCATGTAGTATCAAGGATAGTTTTCCGGAATAAAAAGAAGCATCAATGGCAGGTGATATTGCAAAATTATCTTCGGTAGTTTCAAGTGGAGTTCCTCCATTCGCTAAATCAATATTATAAGTACCTAAAACATCAATAGTACCGTCTATAACACCACCTGTACCTGTATCAAATTGAATGTTTTTTCTTGCAAACCAATTACTTCCATTTCCATCTCTGTCTAATAAAGTCCAGTCGGAAACATCAGCATCATCAAAATCATCTTCCCATATTGTAAATTGAGCAGATGCTATTGTTGTCATCATTATAAATAATACTAAAAGTAGATTTTTTTTCATTTTTTAAAATTTTAAATTTTATTTTAAAACATGGGCAGATACAGATCTGCCCATGTAGTTTTAATAATTAACCTCTGTATAAATTAAAAATTAGTAAACTTTGTCCAAGTGTTAGTCCAAAGAGCTTCGGTTCTAAATGCACCAGTACTTCCTGTTAAATTAAGCACGCCATCATTAAAGAAAGGCTGTGTAAGACCCCATTTTGGAGCAGGATTTGCAGTTGAAATACTTGTACCAAGACCTGAGAAAGTTGTTCCAGTTGGCAGAGCTACATTATCAAACCCGTGGATTGATACTCTTAAATAAGAAGAACTAGCCTGAGTTGATGGAGCTTCATATCTAACTCCTGTGTTGTATCCTGTAACGGTTGCATCAGTTAAACTTATTTGTCCTAATCTGCGTACGTGAATAGCATTTTCGTATAAATCAGCAACTGTAGTTGAGCTTACACCAATAATTGACAATTGATTAAGAACAGGACGTGTAATGATACCAGTTGTAGCAGGTGTTCCTGAAGCATTATTATCTAACTCAATACCGTTAGAATCAGGATTTCCGCTGCTTAAACTGTGGCTGGAATTACTATCTGCAATTGCAATCGCTTTTGTAATTGTACCTGTATAACCAAAATCGAAATCGAAGTTATCATCATCCGGTGCAAAAGAAACTAAATGTGTAGCACTTACTGTTCCTCCAAAAAATTCGAATGAATCATCTCTTCCGTAAGATACCTGAATGTGGTTAACTGTTGTACCAGAACCAACTCCACCAAATGTTAATCCGTTGATTTCTATATCAGGAGAAGTAGTTATAATACGTCCTGCAAATTCGATACGAACATATTGTAAAGTTCCTGCATTATGAGCATTGTTAGAACCTCCATAGTAAAAATCAGAAACATTAGGCTGATCTCCTAATCCTTCTATAATGTTATTATCCAATCCGTTATTTACAACAGCGTCACCTAATATAACAACACCTCCAAAATCTCCAGGAGTAGCAGTAGTAGCAGCACCGTCTAATAAATTGTAACTTGTAAAAATAATCGGAGCAGTTGCTGTTCCTTGTGCATCAATTTTACCTGTTTTAGTAATTACAAGAACTCCTGTAGCAACTCCTACGGCTAAAGGTTTTGCCTTAATGAATGTACCTGCCTGAATGGTTAATGTAGCACCAGATTTTACACGAACTACACCTTCAATTTCCCAAACTTTATCGCTTGTCCAGGTAGTGTTTGTTGTAATATCACCACTAACAGTTTGTACTGTTCCAGGATATCCACTGTAGTCAGCACCAGCAGCTTTCATAGAAAAAGAAGAATCAGCAGTTGAATCATCATTTTGGCAAGAGCTCACAGCCAGAGCAATCATTGCACATAGAAAAAATTTTTTCATAATAATTTATTTAATGCTATATTTGCTGCAATTACAAACTAGGCCTTTGGAGAGAGCAGCAAAATATCTTTCCTCAGGTCTTTCTCTTTTTTGGTAAAGTTCTTTTCAATAAACGATCCCGCTTTACCATCGGCGTTTATACCTAATATTCCGTCTTTTACTCATAGGATTTTTTTAACGCAGTAAAAGGTTTGCTTTCCATTCTTCTAAAATTTATATCAAATTATTTAGAGAACATCTTAAAGTACTTTATTCCATTTTTGCTTCATGCACTAAACAAAAAAGAAATCTAATACTTACAACTAAATACATTAGCATTTGAAAAATCAAAATATCATCCCCTGATTTTATTGTTAACGGTTTCTTAATATGCATAACAATCACCGCCATAAAGCGCAAAAATCTTCCTGATTATTAAATATTTAAAAGGAATAATTAATGGATATACTTATCGTTCTTCCATTTTTTGCTTTAAATAATTCCTGATCAATATCCTGATCGAATTTATCTGTCGCTCCGGCTCCAAGAGCAAATCCCTCCCTTGGGTTAGATCCAATAGGAACGTCTTGTCTCTTACTGTAACTATTAAAGTTGTTGTATGTTTCTATACTGGTATCAAACAGGTTTTTTAGACTGCATTTTAATTCCAGGTTTCTTTCTTTAAAGAATTTATAACTCACCTGCGCATCTGTTATACCATAAGGTTTACGAATTTCCTCGGCACCGTATTCAAATCCCACCAGTATATATTGATCGCCAACAGCACTATGCTTAATACTAAATCCTAAACGCTCACCCACATAGTCTAAACCAAAATTATAACTGTACGGCGATTGCCCATACAATGGTCTGTTTGCCTCATACAGAATACCAGATCCGTCTAATCTTTGATACGATCTTACCTTGGTAGAATTTACAGTAGCATTACCGTTAATAAACAAGTTTTTTAGGGTTTGGCCTTCGCCTAAAAAGGAAAGACTTTTATAAAATTCTACTTCAAAACCCCAAAGTTTAGCGTCATAGGAGTTTATGTTATAAACATTTCTTTCTAATGAAGAACTTAGTGCCCCTACACTTTCGATAGGGTCTTTTATATCTTTATGATACACACCAAAGGACAAAATTTCGCCACCGGAAGGAAACCATTCCATTTTAAAATCATAATTATTAGCAACACTTGAAACAATTCCACCGGTATAATTATATATAAAATAGGAACGAATAGGATCAAAATAGGGGATGTTCAAACGTTCTGCAAACTGAGGGCGTAAAACAGATCTGTTATACCCTAATCGAACATTCATTTTATTTGTAGGGCTAATAATTAAACTGGCTGAAGGTAAAAACTGCCATAACTTATCATCTTTTTGTTCTTGTTCAAAACTACCAGAATCTATAGACTGACTTTCAATTTGCGTGTAAAGGTAACTTTCTGCTCTGGCGCCCCAGACAAAGCGTACAAAGCGCCCCATTTTATTGTCAAGCATTAAAAACGGCGAATGTACTTTGATATCTCCAACATATTGATTACCATATTTAAAGCCGCCAAACCAGCCATAACCACCGTAGTAATAGTTTGATCCGTCTAAAAATTTTTTCAGTGAACCATAAATATTTCCTCTGTCGGTTTCCTGACCAAAGGTTTCTAATTTAACGGATACCTGTTGATTGGTTGCTTTTTTATAAGTCCCGAAGTATCCGGCTTTGATATCGTTTGTAAAAGAATCACTAAAATTAAACGAGTATTTAAAATTAATAGCCGCATTATAATCAATCTCATCATTTTTAAAATTACTTCTTCTAATATTTTGGGTTGCATTATAAACATCGTAATAAACCAGTATATCGTCACCAATTTTTCTTCGATCCATATTTATAAATGTGGCGTCTTTAGTGTCTTTTGTAACATTTCCGTAAGCACCATACCAGTTGATTTCAAGCTTATTAAACTTGTGATTTCCTTCAATTTTATTCTGAATAAAAGTCGTATAAACCGGATAATTAGTCTCTGCTGTTCTGGCCAAAGTGGTTTTATCCAATATATCATCAATCGGAACTCCGTTATCCCAGCCTGTAATCTGGGTTAATTGACTGTTATAAATGTGCATTACAGTATTACGGGTTGTAATTTTATGATTATCAAACTGAATTGCCGCATTAAACATCCCGCCCAAAGTTGAATTAAAATTATAAGTAGCTCCGGAATTCTTAAACCCGTATTTATTAAAGGTAGAATATGCAGCAGTTTCGTTTTCTGCCGAAAACTCTGAATTGCTTTTGTATTTCCCTCTTTCTGTATGCTCAATATCTAATTTTTCCTGCGTATTCTTAAAAATTAAAGACCCTGTAAATCCCCATTTGTTATTGTCTTGTAATTTATAATTTCGTCCAATACCAAATTGAAGTGTAGTACCGGGAGCCGCATACGTTTTATAAGTAGTTAAATTATCCTCTGTAAATTGTTTTGATTCGCGGATAGAAATATTCGGATCTGCTGCATCACTTTTTACATTTTGCGCAGTAAGATTGTCAGCACTGGGAAAATCACGTCTTCCATCATCAAATCCCCAATAATCATAATCGCCTTCCTGCTTTGTAAGTCGTTCTTTAAACGTGCTTCTGCTATTGTATGAAGTACTGATAGAAAAATTGGTGAAATTTTCTTTTGGAATATCTTTTGTTTTTATCTCTACATAACCACCGGCAAAATTCGCGTACATATCCGGAGTAGCCGATTTGCTCACCACAATACTTTCTACAATCGAAGTTGGAATAATGTCAAAAGAAAAGTTTTGCTGATAGGCATCTGTACTCGGCAGGGCAATTCCGTCCATAACAGCCTGATTCCATCTTTCGCCCATAGAGCGCACCACCACATATTTATCGCCCACAGTTGTTACTCCCGTGATACGTTTTAATGAACTTGCCACATCTCTGTCTGGTGTTCTGGCAATTTGTTCGGCAGAAATACCATCCGAAAATTGAGGTGCTTTTTTTTGCTGCAGCAACATTCCTTCAACCGAAGCTGTAGCTTTTTTATAATCCTGAATAATCACGACTTCTTTCAATGATTGTGTATCTTCTTTTAAGGATACAACCAATGGCGTTTCCTGATCTTCAAGTACTTTTACACCGGTAACTTTTTGTGTTTGAAACGAAATAGCGCTAATCTCGATTGTATAATCACCCGGCTCTAATTCCAGAATATAATTACCATCAATATCAGACTGCACGCCATAATTAAGGCCCGCCACTTTTACATTTACGCCCGGCAGCGAAAGCCCGTTTACATCAACAACTTTACCCGTTATTTTTCCTTTCTTTTTTTTTTTGCCCGTATCTTTACTGTTTACGGCTATATTATTTTGATTTCTTCTAAAATTTAAATTGGTCATACTTTGCAAATCAGTCAAAATTTCGTCGATAGAAACATTGTCTTTTTTTAATGTAACCAATGGCAAACTCAAATCGAGATCTTTTTGATAGATAAATTGATACGGAGTCTGGGATTTTAAATTATCTATTATTTTTTGAGGCGTAGAATTTTTAAAATCAACCGAAACGGTGCCGGTTTGCGAATAAATAGTGTGCGTTCCAAAAAGGAAACCGAAAAACAAAATCCAAATGGCAAACTGCCTGGAAAAATCATTGTTCATAATTGATAATTGTTAGTTTATTAGAATTAAATTTTATATGATATTTTGGGTTAAATTTTTTAAAATATTGCAATACTTGTCTTGTAGCGCAAAGTTGATTTTGGCTAAAATGTTATTTTAAAATGTTTGTAATTTATATTTAGTGACTAATGAGATAAGTCTTATTTCCTGTTGGTTGAATCTTGATTTCCAATGCAAATGCAATAGTCTGCAGCATTTCATAAAAACCTTGTCTCGTATCCAGCGTTCCCTGCATTTTTAAGTTTCGTAAATCTTCATCCAGATAAGTCACTTCAAAATGATGATCTGTTTTTAACTTCGTAATCACCTCTTCCAGCGTCAAATCATCAACATACATTAGCACTTTTTTCCATTTTGGTTCCAGAACTTTTGTTTTTTCTTTAAACACCATCGAAGTTCCGGCGCCATAAACGGCTTTGTCTCCGCGTAGCAAAAAAACGGTATTTTCTTCCGTTTCTACTTTTACTTTTCCGGTTCTCACGTTAACTTCCGGCTGATGGTGATCGTAGGCTTTAATATTAAAAGAAGTACCTAAAACAGTAGTTTTTATAGGTCCCGAACTAATAACAAAAGGATGTGAAGGATCACGCTTTACTTCAAAAAAGGCCTCTCCTTTTAAAGTAATTGTTCTTTCTTTTCCTGTAAATTCCTTAGGATATTCAATTTCTGTATTTTCATTCAGCCAGACGCGTGTACCATCAGGCAAATTCAAAAGTCGAATATCTTTATTGAATGTTTTTGTCGAAGCAATTTCAATTTTAGCCTGAGGTATCAAACTATAAACACCAATTCCAAGAACAAATACGGCACAGGCAACTGCAGTCCAATTATAAAAGTTTTTGTATTTATCAACAGTAACATTTCGAATATTCTTCCACATACGAGATGAAGTTTCACCAGGGAGAATTCCTCTGTTTGGTATTGCATTCCATTCGTCTTTTAATCTTTTTGACTTCATTACAATTTAAATGTTTGTTGTTGAAAATTAAACCTAATCTTATCGATACAACTACATTAGATTTCCAATGAATCAAATATCATAGGCTAACATTACTATTAACGTTTTCTTAATGTAAAAGAAGATTTGCAATAACATTATTTAATGCCTGAAGACCTGAAATGATGCAAAAAAACAGCAATTTCAATACATTTTAAACTGTAAAAAATAATCGCGCAGAATGTTACGAAATTAGGTTTTGCTGACTCATAAAAAACAACGCAAACCAATACAATTCATGATTTTGCACCGAGTTCTTTTTAAGAAACTGCAGCGTTTTCGATATCTGATTTGCAACCGCACTTGGTGACATATTCATTTCAATGGCAATCTCTTTATAGCTTAGGCTTCAAACCTGTGAAGGTTGAAAATTTTTCTTCTTTTTTCGGGAATTTGATCCAGTAATAATTGTATTTGTTCCAGCTTTAAATCAATATCATCGTCTGATTCTGAGGGAGAATCCAACTCTTTAATCAACTGTTCGTTTTCTACAGAAAAAATCCTGTTTTGTTTTTTATACCATTTAGAGATCTCTTGTTTCGAACTTTTAAATAAAATGGCTTCCAGACTTACGTTTGGGTCTAATTTTGCGCGATATTTCCAAAGATGAATAAAGACGTTTTGAGTAACATCTTCTGAATCTGCCAGTTGTGCAGTATATTTTTTTACAAAACAAAATACTTTAAAATGATATAAATCGTAGATTTCTCTAAAACAGGAATCATCTCCCTCTCGTAACCTTAATACCAAATTAGAACTCATGATGCAATTTTAATTGTTAAAGAAGACCCTTACAAATGTAAGATAAACGGTTATTGATATTTTTACGATTTATTCATTTAATAATTTATTAATATTCGCAAATTCTTTTTTGATTTCTGGTGATATTACAATTTCAGTCTCCTTTTGTAAACTCAAAACAATAAAAGATTTTGTAATATTGAGGTCTAATAGTAGTAATTCTGAAAGATGAAAATTCACATTTTTGGTGCCTCCGGAAGCGGCGTAACAACAACAGGAAAAATATTGGCCGAAAAACTTAACCTGACTTATTTTGATAGTGACAATTATTTTTGGGAAACTACAGAACCACCTTTTACAGTAAAACGAAATCCTGATGAAAGAAATACTACCATAAAAACAGACCTGAATAATCTAAAAAACTGGATTTTAGGAGGATCAATTTTTGAATGGGGAGAAAATGTATTTCCTGATTTTGACCTGGTAGTTTTTCTTTGGATTCCTCCTGCCATTAGAATTGAAAGATTAAAGAAAAGAGAATTTGAACGATACGGAAATATTATTTATACTGATCCGGCCAGAATAAAACAATTTGAAGACTTTATAGAATGGGCAACCGATTATGATAACCATACAGGTATTGCTGGCCGGAATTTTAATGCTCATGAAAAGTGGTTAAAAACCATTCCGTTTCCGATTTTAAAAATTTCAGGCGACTTAACTATTGAAGAAAGAATTACACTTATCCTTGAAAAAATACAAATTATAAATAATAAATAGCAGTATAAATTGTGCTTAAAGAATGATAATTAAATAATTTTTTCTGTTAATGCTATAAGACAATTTGTTGTTTTTGAGGTTAATTTTGATCGAAAGCTGAAATTAAGCAATAATAAATCAACTTTAAAAAACATCATTATGACAACAAATAGCGACAAATATTACGATCAAAACGAAAATAATACTGAAGAAAACCAAAGTTATGTTGATCAATACCAACAAAAACATATTGGTGACGAAAATACTTTTGAGCAGGAAATGCTTCTAAATGAAGATCAGAATTATTTGGACAATGAGTATTCGAATGCACTTGAAAGAGAAGATCTGGAAGATCTGGAACAAAATTATGACGAAAGCGAATTAAATGAAGATGATTTGGATGAAGACGAAGATGATTTAGATGAAGACGATCTGGATGATGATTTGGTAGAAGATTACGACGAAAATGATCGTGAACCGGAAACTTTTGCAGACGACGGTTATAAAATTGACTAATCCTGATTTAGAATCGTATGAGTGCAATTGATAATAAAGAAATACTCAAAAAGGCTAACATAGCCATTACTCAGGGTGACAATGAAGGCTTTCTGGCCTTTTGCACAGATGATACTGAATGGACATTTACAGGCGAGCAAACTTTAAAAGGAAAAGAAGCCGTTAGAAATTGGATGAAAACAGCCTACAAAGAGCCGCCAAATTTTGAAGTAGCAAATTTAGTGGCCGAAGATGACTTTGTTATTGCAATTGGCAAAATCAAAATGAAAGATGAAAACGGAAAAATAACAGCTTACGATTACTGTGACGTCTGGAAATTTAGGAACGCAAAAATGGCACAATTAAACGCTTTTGTTATTGAACCTAAATCCTGAACCTTATAATCAAAATTGAAAGCCGTAATGGATTTAAAATTTCATGCTTTTTCCTTAATTATTAAAAAACCAATTCTCTTAAAGGCAATAAATGCCAGAATTAAATGTTTATATAAAGAGATTAAAATATTTAAAAAGTATGAAAAAAATATTGTTTTTGATTATCATCATTAGTGTTTCAATGCATGGATATGCACAGGACGAACTCAACAATAAAAATAAACCAATCCAATCTAAAAATTTAGACAATAAAGAAACTATTCCGCCAACGGAAGAAGCGCCAAAAGCAGATGATCCTACAATTCCAAAAGAACCGGTTACTTTAAAAATTAATCCGGACGAACTTTTTAATAATAATGTTTTATATAAAAGAGAAGCCAACGTACCGGGAATTTTTTATCGTCGAAATGAATATTTAGGAGGATTTGTAACAAAATCTATTACATCGACAATTCGTTATAGAGATGCCGCTTTTGTAGATGGCGATAAAATTAAAGTTTACCTTAATGATAAAGTTATTGAACCGGAAGTTTCACTTGATGGAGAATTTAAGGGATTCAAAATAACTTTGGTAAAAGGGATCAACAAAATTGATTTTGAAGCTTTAAACGAAGGATCTGCCTCGCCAAATACAGCTGAATTTCAGGTTTATGATGATCAGGGAGTAGCTATAGAATCGAGCCAATGGAATGTTGGTAAGGGCTACAAAGCGGTTATTATTTTGTATAAAGAATAAAAAGTTTAGAGTTATAGATTATTAGTTCAATTAATTAACGGGAAAAAAAGAAAACCTCTTTTATCCCGTTTTTTTCTTTTTACACGTTTAGGTTTATTTAGAAATGAAAAATATTTTGTTGAAAATCAAACAATTATAAATAATTTATTTATTCTTTTTTGTAAATTTGATATCCCTCTTTACATATAATTCAAACATTACAAATTGCCTTTTCCTAAAAACAGTTTGACAAATAAGCATCGACATCAAGTTTTAATAAAAAATTAAGTTTTTTTTCGTTCACAAAATTACTAACTTAGAAATAGTAATGTAAAAATACTGTTCCTGTTTTAAACAGCCGTGTTTCTATATTTATCTAAACGAAATGGATAATCCTAAAAGCATTACTAAAAAAATATACTTATTTACTGTAATTAAAAAACAAAACTATGCGAGTACCAATCATTCGAAAAAATATAAAATTTACCCCAGATTCTAAAAGAGTTGTTGCACGATATTTTATGAATGGTGAAGAACGGACACAACAAATGGTAAGCCGCATAATGTTGCTCGACGAAAAACAGGTTTTGCAAACCCTGGAACAAACCCTTCGCGAATTTGCCAGGCGTCACCGAAATATCTCGAATATATTTTTCAAACATTGCGAAAAAATCAGATACATTATCGAAGGAATGCAAATAGACTATGACGCCCTTTCTGTTGATAGAAAGATGCTTATAGGTTCTTTCTGTACAATGGAATATGCTATTGAATCTGCAGCAATTTTCAATCCGTCTATTATCGAAGATTTTGATCAGTCTGGTCTGGAAGCAGGAGCAAAACGCGTTATTATTTCGTTTCGTGCCACAGGAGAAGGTCATATTTCTTCTATTGTTTTTAGACGAGGAATTCTCGATAAAGACAATAATCTGCAGATAATGAAAAACGGTAATAACATTGATAAGGCAGAGATTGAACACAAAAGCTTATACAATAAAGAAAGATTTTTATTAAAGCTTTCAGAAATGCATACGCAGGACAAATATATTACCCAAATCATGCAGGATTTACCGGATGAATTTGAATATGCTGTTTTAAAAAGTATGGTAAAAGATGCCTTGCAGGATCCTTCTATACGTCAGGAAAGACGAACAGCACTTGAAGAAATCATCTGGCTGGCAAATTCCTTTTATGATTTGCAATTTAAACATGATTCTGATATAACAGAACGTGTTATATTTCCAATTTCCGATTCTGAAAGCCGTGGTATTGAAGATGCCCGTTTTGTACGTTTTACCGATGATGACGGCTCAACCCGCGTCATGGCAACTTATACAGCCTATAATGGTCATGCCATACTTCCTAAACTTATTTCGACCGAGGATTTTTATAATTTCAGGGTAATGCCTCTGCACGGTGCTGGTGCCCAAAACAAAAACCTGGCTTTATTTCCAAGAAAAATAAAAGGAAAATATGCAATGCTCTCCAGGATCGATGGTGTTAATAATTACATCATGTATTCTGACAGACAAACCCAATGGAACACTCCTATTCTTTTGCAGGAGCCCCGATATACGTGGGAACTGACTCAAATAGGAAATTGCGGATCACCACTTTGGACAGAAGAAGGCTGGCTTGTTATTACACACGGTGTAGGTGCCATGAGATGTTACTGTATTGGTGCTTCCTTATTTGATCTTGATGATCCTTCTAAAGAAATTGGAAGACTTAAAGAACCTTTACTTTCGCCTTTGGAAGATGAAAGAGAAGGTTATGTACCCAATGTTGTGTATTCCTGCGGGGCGAT
>Ga0247816_10001219_pt1 | contig 12817 bp, 10 predicted proteins | sample UWRJL209509C1_FD_179930 | JGI IMG/M metagenome (GOLD analysis project Ga0247816, IMG submission 179930) | Plant litter microbial communities from Arlington Agricultural Research Station in Wisconsin, United States - UWRJ-L209-509C-1 | ecosystem: Environmental > Terrestrial > Plant litter >...
CCTCGGCAGAATGTGGTCGCTGAAGAGGCTTTCAATGGCTTCGTCGAATACTTCCCCATGGTCCGCAGGGCCCGTGCACCGCTGGGTCTGGACGAAGCGATGACTGAAGCCCGGTCCATGGGCGCGCATTATTTGCTCTACACCCGGTTTGCCAGGGCCGACGATCGTATCGGCAACAGTGATGAGTGGATCGATCAAGAGGCTGTTGATCGCCTCGGTATCGATAATGGCGTTATCCAGTTGATGGTCATCGAAACCAGTACCCGTTATTTGATCGACAGCGCCCGGATTCACATTCGTGGCGGTTTGCTGACGCTGTACAACACCAGTCCGGAAGATTTGCTTGCGCCGCCTCTTGAGGAATACGCTCGTAGCTTGTTGGGCGTCAGTCGTTAAGGAGCAAACATGAGCGGTACCGGCAAGGCCAACGACCTATTCGCGCAGATTCCCAAGGGCAAAGGGTTGCCGCCTGTTCATCTGTGGAACCCGGATTTCTGCGGCGATATCGACATGCGTATCGCCCGGGACGGCACGTGGTATTACCTGGGTACGCCCATTGGTCGCAAGCCGATGGTCCGATTGTTTTCGACCATCATGCGCCGCGACGGCGATGACTACTTTCTGATTACCCCCGTGGAGAAGGTGCGGATCACCGTGGATGATGCGCCCTTCGTCGCGGTCACGCTCGACGTGGAAGGGCAGGGCGAGCAGCAGGTTTTGCGCTTCACCACCAATGTCGAAGATCAGACGGTAGCTGGCCCGGAGCATCCGCTACGCGTGCTAACGGATCCACAAACCGGCGAACCGGCGCCTTACGTGAATGTGCGGGTCAATCTCGAGGCGCTCATCCATCGCAATGTTTTTTATCAGCTGGTTGAACTGGCTGTTTGCCGTGAAATCGACGGGCAGCGCTGGCTTGGGGTCTGGAGTTCCGGACAGTTCTTTCCTATTGGGCTTGAGCCCTGATCGATAAATCGTGCGCTTAATTGCCTGCGCCGGACGGCGCGGTTAAAGTGCCGCTCCCCGTTTTACCTGAGGTTTTTGCATGAGTCAGTCCTTTGATATTGCCGTGATCGGCGCCACCGGTACTGTCGGCGAAACCATCGTCCAGATTCTTGAAGAACGCGACTTCCCTGTCGCTCAATTGCATTTGCTGGCCAGTATCGAATCGGCGGGCCACTCAGTGCCATTCCGGGGCAAGAACGTGCGCGTGCGCGAAGTCGACGAATTCGATTTCAGTAAAGCGCAGGTCGCCTTTTTTGCCGCAGGTCCGGCCATTACCCGCAGCTATGCAGCGCGGGCCACCGCTGCGGGCTGCTCGGTGATCGATTTGTCTGGCGGCCTCACAGCGGAGCAGGCGCCAGGCGTGATCCCTGAAATCAATGCCACACTCGTTGAGTCCTGCGGCAAGCCGTTTCAGGTCAGCAGCCCGAGTGCGTCCGGCGCTGCATTGGCACTGACTCTGGCGCCGCTGCGCGAAATCCTTGAGATCCAGCGCGTGAGCGTCACGGCTTGTCTGGCAGTTTCCAGTCAGGGCCGTGAAGGCGTTGCTGAACTGGCGCGTCAGACCACTGAATTGCTTAACGTGCGTCCCCTGGAGCCGCGTTTCTTTGATCGGCAGATGGCGTTCAACTTGCTGGCTCAGGTTGGCATGCCGGATGCTGACGGCCATGCGCCGCTGGAAAAACGTCTGGTTGCCGAGTTGCGCGAGTTGTTGGCCCTGCCTTTACTCAAGGTGGCGGCCACTTGCGTACAAGTGCCAGTGTTCTTTGGCGACAGCTTTACTGTTTCGCTGGCGACGGCGGCACCTGTAAACCTTGCCGCAGTAAACAAGGCGCTGGAAGCCGCGCCCGGTATCGAGCTGGTAGAAGCCGGCGATTACCCCACTGCGGTCGGTGACGCTGTAGGGCAAGACGTTGTTTATGTAGGACGAGTACGAAGCGGAATTGACGATCCGTGTGAGCTCAATCTATGGGTAACAGCCGACAATGTACGCAAAGGCGCGGCTTTGAACGCTGTGCAGGTTGCTGAATTGTTGATAAAAGACTATGTGTAAAAGATACTTGGCAACAATTTTGAAGAATCATTCTAGCCAGGCGTGTCCTCGTAGCTGCTGAGATGAGTGCTTTTCACCTTCTCGGATCTCGAGGAATTTTTTAACAAGGGATGGGCTATGGTTCAGGTTCGCAAACTGGTTTTAGCAATTGCCGCGGCTTCAGCGTTGTCATCGGGAATGGCGCAGGCGCTGGGCCTTGGGGAATTGTCGGTCAAGTCGACCCTGAACCAGCCACTGGTAGCCGAAATAGAATTGACGGAAGCTCAGGGCCTCAACCCTGCGCAGGTGGTGCCGAGTCTGGCGACCACGGCCGACTTCGCCCAGGCCGGGATTACCCGACAGGCGTTCCTCAATGATCTGACGTTTACGCCGGTCATCAATGCCAATGGCAAGAGTGTGCTGCGTATTACCTCAAGCAGGCCTGTACGTGAGCCCTTCGTAAAATTCCTGGTGCAAGTGCTCTGGCCTAATGGCCGTCTGTTGCGCGAGTACAGCCTGTTGCTGGACCCGCCAAAGTATTCGCCTGAGGCCGCTGCTGCTGCCGCCGCCCCAGTAAGCCCTGCCGCGCCTGCCCAGTTGCCGAGCACCGCGCCGTCTGCTGAACAGCCAGCGACGCCGCCTCCAGCACCTGCCCAGGAGCCTGCGGCACAAGCGCCTCCTGCTGCAGGATCTGAAAGCAAGCCTGTTTTGTACACCACCACTAACAACGACACCCTTTGGGAAATTGCTGAGAAGGTCCGCAACGGCGGCACTGTCCAGCAAACCATGCTGGCGATTCAGGCGCTGAATCCCGATGCGTTCATCGGCGGCAATATCAACCGTCTGAAGAAAGGCCAGGTATTGCGCCTGCCAACTGCGCAGCAGTCCAGGACCATGCCTCAGCCCCAGGCTGTCAGCGAAGTGGCGGCACAGAATCAGGCATGGCGCCAGGGCCGAAATCTGCCCACTGGTGCGCGCCAACTGGATGCTACGCGCCGTGATCGAGCTGGCGCCGCTCCAGCCCAGGTTGAAGCCCAAGATAATCTGAGCCTGGTTTCAGCGGGTTCCAACTCCGCAGCCAAAGGCGCTGCGGGTGACAAGAATCTCGCCAACAAGCTGGCGGTAGCTGAAGAAAACCTCGACACCGCGCGTCGCGATAATGCCGAGCTCAAGAGCCGCATGAACGATCTGCAAAGCCAGCTCGACAAAATGCAGCGTCTGATCCAGCTGAAAAGCGATCAATTGGCCAAGATGCAGGCTTCAGGCGCAGTGGTTCCCAACGCTGCTGCGGCCAATACCCCTGCAGCAAATCCAGCAAATCCGGCATTGCCCGCCGCACTGGTCGCTACTCCCGGCTCGCCGGAAGCAGCGGCCAAGCCACCGGGTGAAATTGCGCCCGAAGACGCATTGCCCGCAGGTGCCGCTCAGGTAACGACGCCAGGTTCGGAGCAGCCTCTGGTGGTTGATCCGGTGGCCGCGCAGGAGGTTGATGAGCAGGATCCATTCAAACAGCTGCTCAATAACCCGGTAGTGCTCGGGATTATCGGCGGTGCGGTCGTGTTGCTACTGCTGCTGTTGATGCTGTTCCTCGCCCGTCGCCGCAACGCCAAGGCTGAAGCCGAGAAACATCGCCGCATGGCGCGTGCACTGGCTGAAGAGTCCGACTTCGTTTCCGACATGGATATGGAGCTGCCACAGGCCAGTTTCGATGGTCTGGATGTCCCACCGCCAGGCGTGAGAATGGCCCCGGCTGCTGTTGCTGCAGGTGTTGCTGCCAAAGAGCGTCCCGCCGATCCGCTGGTCCAGGCCGAAATCCATATTGCTTACGGGCGCATGAATCAAGCGGTCGAGCTGCTGGAAGAGTCAGTCAAGGCCGATCCGTCACGCGACGATATTCGTCTGAAGCTGATGGAGATCTACGCCGAGCAGGGCAATACCAAGGCGTTTGCCGCGCATGAGCGCAAAATGGTGGCCAGGGGAAAGAATCAAGCTGAGGTCGAGCAGCTAAAAGACAATAACCCGACCATCGCCGCTGCTGCCGTCACTGCCGCAGCTGCAACCGCCACTGCCGCCGCGTTGGCGGCCGAGATGGACGCCAAATACGTCGAGAGCCTGTTGCTCGATGAGCCGGAGGCCGAGCCAGAGCCAGAGCCGGTATCTTTGGCGCCTGAGCCGGAACCTGCTTCTGTCGAAGCTGAAACGGATGAGCTGGATAACGATTTTGACCTGAGCCTCGATGACCTTGAGCAGGCATCACCTGAACCTGTCATTGAGCGGGATGCATCGCCGGCGGCAGACGATTTCGCCCTTGATGCCCCCACATTGACTCCCGTGGAAGAGCCAAGTTTTGAGTCATTGTTGAGGCAGCAGAATGAGGCCGCAGCGGTCAGTGCTCCTGACGATCTGGATGATTTCGACCTGGATCTGGCTGAAGATGAGCCAGGCCTGACCACCGAAGACGATTTCCTGCTCAGTCTGGAAAACGAACCGCTGGATCTGGGTGAAACGCCAGCCGCTGTGCCTGAAACTTCGCTGGAGCCAGAGCATGATCTGGATCTTCCTGACGATTTCGATTTGTCGCTGGCTGACGAGATCGAAACCGATCAGGCAACTCAGGCTTTTGCATCGGAAATCGATGACGTGAATGCCGAGCTGGAGCGTTTGTCGCAAAATCTGGAAACCCCGCCCATGGCTGAGCCGTTCCAGACGCCAAGCTTTACGGCGGACGACATGGCAGGCATGGACGACGAGCCAGAGTTTGATTTCCTGTCCGGTACCGACGAAGCCGCCACCAAGCTCGATCTGGCCCGTGCCTACATCGAAATGGGTGACAGCGACGGCGCTCGCGACATCCTTGATGAAGTGGTTACCGAAGGCAATGACGGTCAGAAGACCGAGGCCAGGGAGATGCTCGGGCGGCTTGCCTGATCCAGTCCCTGTTCACAGCAAACGGCCGCTTATGCGGCCGTTTGTATTTATAGCGCCGAGTACATGGCGTCTTTTTTTGACGGCACTATAATGGCCGCCATTTCGCAAACCGACAGGCTTTAACTTCTTGGCGAACATAGATAATCCGACTGCCGAGATGGCGGCCGATGGCTTTTTCCGAATTGCGCTCGGAGTCGAATACAAAGGCTCGCGCTATTGCGGCTGGCAGCGTCAGGCGTCCGGCGTGTTGACCGTGCAGGAGACCCTCGAGAATGCGCTGTCGAAAGTGGCAGATTCTCCGGTTTCGCTACTGTGCGCCGGTCGAACCGATGCGGGTGTGCATGCCTGTGGTCAGGTGGTGCATTTTGATACCAAGGCCGAGCGTTCACTCAAGGCTTGGGTAATGGGTGCCAATATCAACCTGCCCCACGACATCAGTGTCAGTTGGGCCAAAGTCATGCCTGCGGACTTTCATGCCCGCTTCAAGGCCATCGCCCGGCGCTATCGTTACGTCATCTATAACGATCAGATCCGCCCTGCGCATTTGAATCAGGAGATCACCTGGAATCACCGTCCTCTGGATGCAGAGCGCATGGCCGAGGCTGCGCAGCACCTGGTCGGCACCCACGATTTCAGTGCTTTCCGGGCTGGGCAATGTCAGGCCAAGTCTCCGATCAAGCAACTGCACCATCTGCGGGTAACGCGTCACGGCAAAATGATTGTCATTGATGTACGTGCCAACGCCTTTCTGCATCACATGGTGCGCAATATCGCAGGTGTATTGATGACCATCGGGACCGGCGAGAGGCCTGTCGAATGGGCTAAGGAAGTGTTGGAGAGCAAGGTGCGTCGTACAGGAGGCGTGACAGCCCACCCATTCGGTCTTTATCTGGTTCAGGTTGAGTATCGGGATGAGTTTCCACTGCCTGAGCGCTTTATCGGGCCGCACTTTCTTACAGGGTTCTCGGAACTGGACGGCTGACGCTTGTTGCAGCATTTGTTAACATCCGGGCCTTTCCGAAAGGCTCGAGGTTAATGACATGTCAGCCGTTCGCAGCAAGATCTGCGGGATTACCCGCATCGAAGATGCATTGGCCGCTGTTGAAGCAGGTGCCGACGCCATCGGTTTTGTGTTCTACCCTAAAAGCCCAAGGGCGGTCACCGTGCAGCAGGCCCGGGCGATAATCGCAGCGCTGCCGCCGTTCATCAGCACTGTCGGATTGTTCGTCAATGCCAGCCGTTGCGAGCTGAACGAGACACTGGACGCTGTTCCGCTGGATTTGTTGCAGTTCCATGGCGACGAGACGCCAGAGCAGTGCGAGGGTTATCATCGCCCGTTCATCAAGGCGCTGCGTGTGCAAGCCGGTGATGATATTGCGGCGAGCTGCCGATTGTATTCAAACGCCAGCGGTATCCTGCTCGATACGTTTGTGTCGGGTGTCCCGGGCGGCACCGGGGAGACGTTCGATTGGGCCTTGATCCCAGACGGTCTGGAAAAACCCATTATTCTGGCGGGCGGATTGACGTCAGCCAATGTCGCTCAGGCCATTGCCCAGGTTCGACCTTACGCAGTTGACGTCAGTGGTGGAGTCGAAAAGAGCAAAGGCATCAAGGATCATGACAAGATCCGCGCGTTCATGAGTGCGGTTCACGGCGCTTGAGGGCAGATTGATTGGTTGTTGACTGGATGTGACGGTTTTTCACTGACCATCGTCCACCACCCTGTCTGCGCCGGTTGGCGGGGCATTTAGGATTTTTACGGGCGAGGGCGGTTTTACATCCTTGCCACGGTTGAAACAGCATCACGGTTGAACAGAGTCACGATTGAGGTTGCCGAGCCCGCAGGTCTCGCCATAAGGCGGTCGCGGTTGGCAGCACCAAGCCATTTACGAATTTAGCTCAAGGGCATGCGCAGGGCGCTGAGTCGCCTCGCGTTTGAGCCACCGGTACTGGAGAAACAAAGCATGAGCAACTGGTTGGTAGACAAGCTGATCCCCTCGATCATGCGATCCGAGGTCAAGAAAAGCTCGGTCCCCGAAGGCCTTTGGCACAAATGCCCGTCCTGTGAAGCGGTGCTTTATCGTCCAGAGCTCGAAAAGACCCTGGACGTTTGCCCCAAGTGCAACCACCACATGCGCATCGGCGCACGTGCGCGTCTGGACATTTTCCTGGACGCCGAAGGCCGTGCCGAAATCGGTGCCGATCTGGAGCCAGTGGATCGCCTGAAATTTCGCGACAGCAAGAAGTACAAGGATCGTCTGACCGGTGCTCAGAAGCAGACCGGCGAAAAAGACGCGCTGATTTCCATGAGTGGTTCCCTGTTGGGCATGCCGGTTGTGGCGTGCGCATTTGAATTCTCGTTCATGGGCGGTTCGATGGGTGCAATCGTTGGCGAGCGTTTCGTTCAGGCCGCCAACTACGCACTGGAAAAGCGCTGCCCGATGATCTGCTTCGCCGCTTCCGGTGGTGCACGCATGCAGGAAGCGCTGATTTCCCTGATGCAGATGGCCAAGACGTCTGCCGTTCTGGCTCGCCTGCGTGAAGAAGGCCTGCCGTTCATCTCCGTACTTACCGACCCGGTTTACGGCGGTGTTTCCGCGAGTCTGGCGATGCTGGGTGATGTGATTGTGGCCGAGCCCAAGGCGCTGATCGGTTTCGCCGGCCCGCGTGTTATCGAGCAGACCGTTCGCGAAAAACTGCCGGAAGGCTTCCAGCGTAGCGAATTCCTGCTGGACCATGGCGCTATCGACATGATCATCCATCGTCAAGAGCTGCGTCTGCGCCTGGGTAACCTGCTGGCGCAGATGATGAACCTGCCAACGCCAAAGTTCGTTGCGCCTGTTCTTGAGCCTGTCATCGTTCCGCCGGCTCCGGCCACGGTATGACCCCAGGATCCCTGGGCGACTGGCTCGCCTATCTCGAGCAGCTGCATCCATCTGCCATCGACATGGGGCTGGATCGGTCGCGACAGGTGGCGCAGCAGTTGGGTCTTACCCGACCTGCGCCTCGGGTTATCACGGTTACAGGCACTAACGGCAAGGGGTCTACCTGCGCTTTTCTGGCATCGTTGCTTCAAGCTCAAGGGCTCAAGGTCGGTGTGTACAGCTCTCCGCATCTGCTGCGCTATAACGAGCGGGTACAGGTGCAGGGCGTTGAAGCCACCGACCTGGAGCTTTGTGATGCTTTTGCTGCCGTAGAGGCGGCTCGCGGTGATGTCACCCTGACTTACTTCGAGATGGGCACGCTGGCCGCTTTCTGGTTGTTCGAGAAAGCCGGGCTTGATGTTGCCGTACTGGAGGTCGGTTTGGGCGGCCGTCTGGATGCGGTCAATCTGATTGATTCCGATATCGCGGTGGTGACCAGCATTGGCGTCGATCATGCCGACTGGCTGGGTGATACCCGTGAATCGGTCGCGTTCGAGAAGGCCGGCATTTTCCGTGAGGGCTGTCCGGTGCTGTGTGGCGATCCATTGCCTCCAGCCCCGTTGCTTGATAAAGCCCGGGAATTGAATTGCCCGCTGTGGCTGCGAGGTCGAGAGTTCGACCTGTCGATACACAGCCACGGCTGGAACTGGACGGGTCGCGATAGTCAGGGGCAGAAGGTCGAGCTGCAGGACTTGCCATTGCTCGACTTACCAATGGAAAACGCCGCGCTGGCCTTGCAAGCCTTTCTGCTGATGAATATCGCCTGGAAGCCTGAGCTGATTCGTACTGCTCTGGTTGGTACCCGTATCACCGGTCGTCTGGATCGTCGTTCGTTCACCTGGCATGGCAAGACCCTGAATCTGCTGCTGGATGTGGGCCACAACCCCCATGCGGCGCAGTTCCTGGCCCGCCGTCTGGCGCAACGAGAAATTGGCGGCAAGCGTTTTGCGGTGTTCGGTTTGCTGGCTGACAAAGAGCTTGATGGTGTCGTGGCCGAGCTGGCCTCGAGTATTCAGGACTGGGCTGTTGCACCGCTGCCCACGTCCCGCAGTCGTCCCGCTGCGGATTTGCAGTTGGCACTTGAGAACCTTGGCGCGAAAGTGGCGTCCTATCAGAGTGTTGCGTTGGCACTGGAAGCCCAGTGTGCGCACGCCACGGCCGATGACGAGATTTTGCTGTTCGGGTCTTTTTACTGTGTAGCCGAGGCCCTGGAATGGTTGACCCGGCACGCCAAAGAGGAAGCTGCAAATGGCACTGCTGGATAACGTTTTCAAACAGCGAATGGTCGGTGCCCTGGTGCTGATTGCCGTGGCGGTGATCTTCCTGCCGATGCTGTTCACGCGTCAGGATGAGACGCACCACGTTCAGGTCGATGCACCTGCTGCTCCTCAGGCACCTGTGGCGCCTCAGGTGCAGATTGAGCCCGTGCCTGTTCCTGAGCCCCAGACCTTGCCTCAGGAGCCCGTACCTACGGACGATGACCTGAGCAACGAAACTCAGCCGCCCTCGATGCCGATCGCACCTGCGCCACCTGCGACAAAGTCCGTGACACCGCCTGCCCAGGCTGCCAAGCCTGCGCCAAAACCTTCGCCTGCTCCAGCGACACCGGCACCTGCTCCGGCGACATCGCCTGCGCAAGCTGCCGCCAAGCCCACGGCACCTAGTGGTGTCGATGCCAATGGCCTGTCGGTCAGTTGGTCGGTGCAATTGGCGAGTATGTCCAATCGGGCCAATGCCGATAACCTGCAGAAAACCCTGCGCACTCAGGGCTATAACGCCTATATCCGCACTGCGGATGGCGTGAATCGGGTATTTGTGGGTCCGCTGATCGAGCGCGCAGAAGCTGATCGCCTGCGCGATCAGCTCGATAAACAGCAGAAACTCAAGGGCATTGTCGTGCGTTTTCAGCCTGAGCGCGGCTAAGGCTTTTCAGGTGATTGCAGGCCTGCCCAGGCTGTGTGAAAACTACTGCGCTAGGCAATACTGCGTTAAAAACAGGCGAAAAATGCTCATTTAGAACACCTAGACTCCGCTTTTTCGCCTGTTTTTGCCTTGTCTTGCCGTCGCTCGCTACGTTTTCACAAAGCCTGGGCCGGAAATCTCGCTTACCGGCAGGTCGGCGCTCTGTTAAAATGCGCCGCCTTATCTGTTCGCAGGCTCAAACGTGCCATTTACCCCGGTCGACTGGGCGATCCTCGGGATCGTCGTAATCTCCGCTCTGATCAGTCTCAAGCGCGGCTTCGTCAAAGAAGCACTGTCGCTGGTGACGTGGATCATTGCAGGTGTCGTTGCCTGGATGTTCGGTGCGGGATTATCGGTTTATCTGGTCAATTACATCGAAACGCCGTCGTTTCGGGTTATCGCGGCCTGTACTATTCTATTCGTCGCCACCTTGCTGGTCGGCGCAATGATCAACTTTCTTATCGGAGAACTGATTCGTGTCACCGGGCTTTCCGGGACCGATCGTTTTCTCGGCATGGTCTTCGGCGCTGCGCGCGGAGGCTTGCTTGTCGTAGTGGCAGTCGGGCTGTTGAGCCTGGGGCCGGTACAACAGGATCAATGGTGGCAGCAATCCAGATTGCTGCCGCAATTTCTCATGGTCGCTGACTGGTCGAAAAACCTGATTCTCGGGATGTCCAGCAAGTGGCTCGCCAGCGGCATCAGCGTACCTGCTGAACTGCCGTTCAAGGATCACCTCCTGCCGCCTACAATGCCGCAGGAAGTGATCGGTAAATCCAGTACCACTAAGTAGGGGTTGTGTCGCATGTGTGGCATCGTCGGTATCGTCGGTAAGTCGAACGTCAATCAGGCGCTGTATGACGCGCTCACCGTCCTCCAGCACCGCGGCCAGGACGCTGCCGGTATCGTAACCAGCCACGACGGCCGGTTATTCCTGCGCAAGGACAATGGGTTGGTTCGTGATGTGTTCCATCAGCGCCATATGCAGCGTCTGGTTGGGCACATGGGGATTGGCCATGTGCGTTATCCAACAGCGGGCAGCTCTACATCCGCCGAAGCCCAACCGTTTTACGTCAACTCGCCGTATGGCATTACGTTGGCGCACAACGGCAACCTGACCAACGTCGAGCAGTTGGCCAAGGAGATTTACGAATCTGACTTGCGTCACGTCAACACCAACTCCGACTCGGAAGTGTTGCTCAACGTTTTCGCCCATGAACTGGCCGTGCGCGGCAAGTTGCAGCCTACCGAAGAAGACATCTTCGCGGCTGTAACCGACGTCCATAAACGCTGCCGTGGTGGATACGCCGTGGTCGCGATGATCACCGGTTACGGTATCGTCGGTTTCCGCGACCCGGATGCGATTCGTCCGATCGTCTTTGGTCAGCGTCATACCGATGAAGGCGTCGAGTACATGATCGCCTCGGAAAGCGTTTCCCTGGACGTGTTGGGTTTCACCCTGATTCGCGACCTGGCTCCGGGCGAAGCGGTTTACATCACTGAAGATGGCAAGCTGCACACCCGTCAGTGCGCCACCAACCCAAAATATGCACCGTGCATTTTCGAACACGTCTATCTGGCGCGTCCGGACTCAATCATCGACGGTATCTCGGTCTACAAAGCGCGTCTGCGCATGGGTGAGAAGCTGGCCGACAAGATCATGCGCGAACGTCCGGATCACGATATCGACGTGGTTATCCCGATTCCGGACACCAGCCGGACTGCGGCGCTGGAGCTGGCTAACCACCTGGGCGTGAAATTCCGCGAAGGTTTCGTCAAGAACCGTTACATCGGCCGGACCTTCATCATGCCGGGTCAGGCAGCGCGGAAAAAATCCGTACGCCAGAAGCTCAACGCCATTGAACTGGAATTCCGCGGCAAGAACGTGATGCTGGTGGATGACTCCATTGTGCGTGGCACCACCTGCAAGCAGATCATCCAGATGGCTCGCGAAGCCGGTGCCAAGAACGTTTACTTCTGCTCAGCTGCCCCGGCCGTTCGCTACCCGAACGTCTACGGCATTGACATGCCGAGCGCCCACGAGCTGATCGCCCACAACCGTTCCACCCAGGACGTTGCTGATCTGATCGGCGCGGACTGGCTGGTTTATCAGGATCTCAGCGACCTGATCGAGGCGGTGAGTGGCAGCAAGAAGATCAAAATCGACAACTTCGATTGCTCGGTCTTTGACGGCAAGTACGTGACCGGTGATATCGACGAACACTACCTGAACAAGATCGAGCAGGCGCGCAACGACGCTTCCAAGGTCAAGACCCAGGCAGTGAGCGCGATCATCGATCTGTACAACAACTAATCATCAGGGAGAGGGCGCATGACTCAGGAATGGGATGCCGGTCGGCTGGACAGCGACCTTGAAGGCGTAGGGTTCGACACACTTGCCGTGCGTGCCGGTCAACACCGCACGCCGGAAGGTGAGCATGGCGATCCGATGTTCTTCACCTCCAGTTACGTGTTCCGCACAGCCGCCGATGCGGCTGCGCGTTTCGCGGGTGAAGTGCCAGGTAACGTCTATTCGCGTTACACCAACCCGACCGTGCGCTCGTTCGAAGAGCGTATCGCGGCGCTGGAAGGCGCAGAGCAGGCGGTGGCTACGGCCACCGGTATGGCCGCGATCATGGCAGTGGTCATGAGCCTGTGCAGCGCTGGCGATCATGTGCTGGTGTCGCGCAGTGTGTTCGGCTCGACCATCAGCCTGTTCGAGAAGTACTTCAAGCGTTTCGGCGTTGAAGTTGACTACGTGCCACTGGCTGAACTGTCTGGCTGGGACGCTGCGATCAAGCCCAACACCAAGTTGCTGTTCGTCGAGTCTCCGTCCAATCCCCTGGCGGAACTGGTCGACATCGCCGCTCTGGCTGAAATCGCTCACGCCAAGGGCGCGATGCTGGTGGTGGATAACTGCTTCTGTACGCCAGCGTTGCAGCAGCCGCTGTTGCTGGGTGCCGACGTGGTG
>Ga0247816_10001220_pt1 | contig 12814 bp, 13 predicted proteins | sample UWRJL209509C1_FD_179930 | JGI IMG/M metagenome (GOLD analysis project Ga0247816, IMG submission 179930) | Plant litter microbial communities from Arlington Agricultural Research Station in Wisconsin, United States - UWRJ-L209-509C-1 | ecosystem: Environmental > Terrestrial > Plant litter >...
TTTCCGCAACTATGGTTGGCAGTCCCCACATTTATTGTGCAGGCAACACCTCCAAAGACTCATTTTAGTGTAATCATCTAAATAAGAATATATGGAAACACACTTTCTTTCATCAGCAGACACACAAGCCACCATTTTAAAAAAATTGTTCAATGCCTTGTTGATAAATTCCAACCGCTAAAGCTTATTTGCTTTGCTAAAACCATTATCTCGGCAGAAACAGCTGGTTGCTCCAAAGATCAGAATCCTACACACGATTGCAATTATTGTTTACTCATGGTTACCAAATCGGCTACCCGTGTAGACCACCAGGTACAGGATTTTTCAAATTCCCATTATAAAGATGGTACCGTCTGTATCCTTTGTCACAGTGAGGAACCCATCGTTGAGGCCATCAAAGCTAACAACAGATTTTTTTTGACTGTGTATTCTACAGGACAGGTACTCTACAGCCGTGATGGAATGACCAATTTTGAATTTCCAGAGAAATTTATCCCTACGCAATCCGCAAAGAAAGCTAAAAAGCATTTTGATCACCGGATGCCTATAGCAGAAGGTTTTCTGCATCGTGCAGCTGAGTGTCTTGCCCAAAAGGATTTTAATGTTTCTACCTTTATGATGCACCAGGTTGTGGAACAATGTTGTATCCTTCTTCTCAGGGTCCATCTTGGTTACCGTTCAGAAGTCCACAACCTTTTACGCATGTTGCGTTTATCTACTTCTTTTTCTGAGCGCCCGCTTAAAACCTTTTTATCAGGTAGCCTGGAAGATGAACGGATCTTTAATCTGTTACTTAAAAGCTATTCAGGCTCACGTTATGGAAATGGTTTTTCGTTTTCAGGAAATGACGCCCAAATTCTTTACAATCGCATCACATCGTTTTTAGTTCTGGTGAAGGAACTGTGTGCCTCAAGAATAGAAGAAATGGAACAGGAAGCCCTGGAATATAAAGAACTGAAGAGGGCCTAACGTATGCTTGATTACAAGCCATTTTGAGAAACATCAAAGTTTCTGCTGTACAAACCATTCAACATATTGTGGAAGGGAGGTTCCAGTATAGTAAGGCAAATTCATTAGCAGGTATGGTTTCTTATTTGGCGTAACTGCCTTCTCCACATTAAAAGTTCCCGCATACATACGAATAGCGTAAGGATGATCTACCGCATCAATAAATAGATGAAGTGATTTTAAGCTCCCTGTACTCCCTGATTTTATTTCAATAGGAATAGTCAGACCTTGAAAAAGAATACAGCAGATCAACTTCTGCACTTGACTGAGTTTTCTCTCTTACCCAAAAATGGGGTGTTAGAGCCGTAATGCTTTGAAGAGATATCAATTCTTGAGTTACTAAGTGTGGAATAACCGCACCTTTATAAGCACTACTCAAATCCTGCGTCGCCAGCATTTCTGCCTGTATACCTAATGAGTAATTAACCAATCCATTACTGATACAGGTACGTTTCAACAGACCTTTTAAACGCCATATGAAGCTTCAATTGGTACAACGAATCTACATATTTTGTAACAAAGTAAGGGTTGTTTTCACCAAATTTTGTAACAGAATAAGGGTTGTTTTAGCCAATTCTTGTAACAGAATAAGGGTTGTTACACACCAATAGTTTTCATTTCACATAGACAAATCATCAAAACCGTCGTTTAATACAGTCTGGCGCCCATTTTTCAATGTGATTTTTGAAACAATGCCTGAGCCCTCAAAATTGATGCAGATACCTGCAATTTCACTAATAGTTTGAGTGATTGGCACACTTAAAGCAATATGGTCATTCAAATAAACTTTAAGCACCATATTCCGCACAGTACAAACCACATGCTGAGGTTTACTGAAATCACAACCAAATGCGCTCATGTCTCTGTTCCTACCAATAAGCCAGTCAGACGAAGTAAATAAATCAAGATCTGAAACACACCCTTTTTCTGCAAGCGGTATCAGGATAGCATTGCGTTTTCCCAATATATCAATCCTCACCTTTCTACAAGATGATTCTTCAATGGTGGATGTGTTTTGCAAGGTCACATCTAATGTAAAATCTCCCCCATGTAACTTATTGAAATCCTTAACGTTGTAGAAGCCAACCCACTGGCCATTAAATATGGGACTTCCTGATTTTTCCTTAAAAGTTTTGCTGCTTATGCCCAAACCACGGTGTAAATGAATATCCGCTTTACTTAAGTAAGCTGGGATAGGTTGTTTTGCCAGTATACCCACCCAGTCCTGGGTTTGGATAAATACGGGACTTTCTTTAATTATCTGGTCATTCGCGATAAGTTTCGCCCAAAAATAACCAGGATAATAATAAATCGAAGTGTGCTGATTATTGTTTACAGACAAGTGTTCTGTTCTGGATTTATCCCATGACTGCTGCAGGGTCACACTATCGGCAGATAAGCCTTTAACATTATAGTCAAACACAACAGAGTTGGGCAACCTATCCGTTACCTTTCTTGCAGTAAACATGACCTTGCCAACAGGCGCTTTGATAAACTTATGTGGTCGCTGTAACACCCATGCCATGAAAATTACCATAATAATTGTTGCTAAAATAATCAGAAATGGCCTTACCAGAAATTTGCGCGGTTTCACTTTATCCGGTGCTTCGCTCAGGGACGGAACCTGATCCACGAAATGCTTAAATTCGCGCCAGCTACCATAATCGACATATTTAGCCAGAACATTTAACGTAGATGCGCTAGGGCTGCTTTGATAGTTTACCTTTCCCCATATTCTTTTAAGCGTAGTAATACTAAGCAACACACCGGTTTTATTAAATATATCATGTGCTAAGTTCTCGAAGTCAAGATCAGTAATGTCATCACCCTCAGACCAACTATTGATAATGGCAACTATGCTCTTCCAGTGATTGATGTAAATGACTTCATTTTGCATGGTTAGACAGTTTGAATGTATTTGTATGCACTTGAATGAGGCGCTATTAAATTTTTCGTCCACATTTGAAGGAAATATATACAAATATGACAAGCAATTATCATTTAAAAAAATTAAAACAAGCACCATTGATATTTTTGTTCATGCTGATAGTCAACATGGTAAATGGGCAAAAAACAAACCGTATGCTCAACCCACGCTTGAAGCAAATACGGGTACCGTTTGAAGCAAGTCGTTTTGACACCACCCATCAAAAGGCGGAATTTGTAATGTATAAGGGACTAAAAACCATGAAAATATTGCCGGGCGATGGTCAGGTTTTCCTCAAACACCTGCCATTTACGGATGGTACAATCGAATTTGATACCCAACCTGTAGATGTAGCAAGGTCTGCTTTTGTAAGCATCTATTTCAGAGCTGGCGATGGCAAGGAGAACGAATGTGTATATTTACGCTTTAAGCCGGATGAACTAGAGCAGCGTAACGACGTAGTTCAGTATGCGCCTTCCATTCACGGTGTAAATATATGGGACCTACTCGGCCATTATCAAGCACCTGCTATTATACACAATCAAGATTGGAACCATATCAAACTAATTATATCCGGAGTGCAAATGCGCGTATTTGTCAATGACATGGTTCGGCCAGTATTGCAAATCCCTTATTTGGAAGGAACTAATCTTAAAGGTTTAATAGGATTTGAAGGCCTTGCTTACTTTGCAAACCTTGTCGTCAAGCCTGGCATAACAGAAAACCTTTCACCGGATAAAGGTGTAGATATAACTGATCATGAATCAAATTATATCCGTTACTGGCAGGTTACTTCGCCTTGGTTTCTTGAGAAGGGGCGCCAATTGCTTAGTGATGATCTAGCTGGTGATACTACCAAATGGCATCCGATAATTGCAGAACGAAGGGGACTGGTTAATTTGACACGCACTTTTGGCGGAATGGAAAACAGATATGGAGGAGTGCAAGACAAAACACGCTTTGTATGGCTTAAAGCAAATATCCATTCTGATAAGAACCAGATGAATAAACTTCAGTTAGGATTTAGTGACGAAGTCTTTGTATTTATAAATGGAGGCTTGCTTTACACAGATAAAAATCAATATCTGGAACCTATACGGAAATATCCCGATGGCAGATGCGATATTGCCAACACAGTATTTTCTTTGCCATTAAAAGCCGGAAATAACGAAATCATAATAGGGATATCGAACTATTTCTATGGCTGGGGATTAATTGCCCGGTTGTATGAAATGAACAACATTAAGATTAAACAACCAACAGCGTTATAAAGTATTTTGGATCCAAAGCATAATTTGATGTATTGATTTTTAGTTTTGAACTCAGGTCATGGAAATAACCTGGCGACCAAATTTCAAGTACCATCGGGTCCTTTATAAACCTGGAGATGTCGGCCTTGACATAGGCCAACAAGAAAAACGGTTGCTTTCTATTTCTGATAAGCAGCCGCCCCAGCGGAAGCAACCTGATAATTTTGCTCAACCGCCCCGCCAGATACTCCAACTGCACCTATAACCTTATCTGCATTATCTCTAAGCACAAGTCCGCCAGGAAAGGACACAAGTCCGCCATTTGTTTGTTCAATATCATGCAACGGGCCACCCCTCTGCGATATTTTGCCAATCTCACCAGAATCCTGACTGAACAAACTGGAAGTGCGTGCCTTTTTTAAAGCTATATCAGCAGAGCCCAACAAGGCATCATCCATTCGGATAAAAAATTTGATGTTGGCCCCTTCATCCATGATAGCAATGTTCATTGGAACACCTATCTCCACTGCTTTTTTAATTGCCGCTTCGGCAATTTGCTGGGATTGTATCAAGTTAATACTCATATGATAAATATTAAAAACTAAAGTTCAAACGTCAGTGGTGTGGTTACATTTACCTCACGCCTTTCAAGCAGAGGGACTATCTTTCCTACTAAAATACGCTGAAAATGATCAGAATTACGATGGGCAGCAGCATCATTCTCATTCTTATATCCTTCAAATAGAAACAAGGTATCCGGATCGGTATTGTCCTGTTGTATCTTGTAAAACAAAACACCCTGCTCTGCTACGCTTGCTTTAACAACATGCGGTAACAGGCCGAGAACGGTTTCTAACTCGCCTGGTTTAACTTGCCATTTGGCGATAACGTGAATTGGTGAATTTTCCATCTTTTTATGTTTTTGTAGAAGGTTATAATTTTACTATTCAATAATGCTTTACGGTTGCCCATCAGCGATGGTCTGGTATATTGCCACCTGTTTCGGCAGCAGCCTTAAGGATCAATGCAGCCACCTTTTCGGGTTGGGCAAGCATGGCAACGTGACTGCTTGGAACTGAAATGGTCTTGGCATTCAACTTTTTAGCAGCCTGACGTTCTATCTCTGGTGCTATAATATGATCGTTTTCTGCCACGACAAAATAGCTCGGTTTATTCTTCCATGCCGGATGAGTGACCTTTGCTTTTATACAGCTGTTGTGAAATCTGCCCTGACCTGCGGCAATCAGGCGAGCTTCCTGCTCTGGGAGGTCTTGTGCAAAATGTTTAATCACCGCATCATCCTTCAAACGAATAAAACCGTCAGCGACAATTGGGTCAGCAAGGCCTGGCACGTTGGGAATCTTTTTAATCTCATGGGCATCCTTTTCGATATCCTCTATACTCTGCCCTTCATCCGGCGCATAGGCGGACACATATACCAGTGCGGCCACTTTTTCATTGTTGCCGGCCTGGGTGATAACGACACCGCCATAGGAATATCCTACTAATATTACCTTTCCAGTCGCTTCGGCAAGCGCTCTCTCCGTAAAGGCTACGTCATCGGTCAAAGATGTCAGTGGGTTCTGAACAGCGATCGTCTTATATCCCTTCTTCTGTAATATCGGGATAACCTTGTTCCACGAAGATCCATCAGCGAATGCGCCATGGATAAGCACAATGGTTGGCTTTTCAGCCTCCTGCGTTACGGATAAACCGTCTGGATTGTTACGAGTTGTTGCAAAGGATAAACAGACGATAGATGCGATGCCTATCATTAAGGCAGCAATTTTTATATGCGTTTTCATATGCTTTATTATTTGTTAGTTGCTTTGTTAGTTGCACTCATTTTAGCACGTCCACACCTGGCTTTTTTCATCAGTCATTCACCAGCTTTTATGTTTTTTGTGCTAATCAAATTTCGCATAGTACAGAATATCTTGTACATCAGCAGACTGATATGTGTTATCAATCTGCTGATTAATGATGCCATGATTTGTTTTAGCAGTAGTCATAAAGGCGATAACAACCAGCATAATGATCATGAAAATCTTACCAGATCCATTAAACGCGCAATGATCCGTCGCAAAATTTTACGGAGATATTTTAGTTTAAATGCACATTCCCGAATCAGGTCTGATATATCAGATATATGATCACTGGTATAAGCGGAGTTGTTTTGATTGTGAAAAAGTTAGCTGGAAATTTGATTTCAACATATCGCGATGGCGAGAAATAATAAACAAAATTTTTAATCAACTAATTTTAAGTAACATGCCAAACAGTAAAACAATACTAATTACCGGAGCCGGATCCGGTTTGGGAGAAGGAACAGCAATTGGACTAGCCCAGGCAGGTCACAATGTAATCGCGGCCAAGGCTTGGGACAACGTGATCTAATTGGAAAAAAGGGAAACTGCGTAGCGGCTTTCCCTTTTTTTTCGTTGCCGTCAATCAAAATGCGAAAGCAAAACGCCCAGACTTGCGTTCGCCATATCGGCCTCCAGCTTCCATTTTCCCACCTCGGTCATATGGTACTGATTGAGTAAATGACAGCCCAAGATAGTCCAGGTTCCAGCATAAGAGAAATGCAGTCAATGTTAAAGGAATTCCCTCCCTTACATTTAAAAACGGGACAAAAGATAGCACCGGCAAAACTGAGAAACACATTATTATTTCTCGATACCGATCATTGTCCATTCATCAATTACAGGCCATATTTCTACGTTCAGTTTTGGCGGTTTCGCATGCCACCAGATAAAGCCTGTATTTTTATCTCGGCTACTTAAGTCGATTGATGCATAGTCCCCCAATCCATTACTGAAAAAGCCAACACAGGTACCCAGATTAAATGGCAAAGAGGCTGCATCTATATCATCCAGAATTCCCCAATCCAAGTCCCCGAGGATGAACACATCCTCAATAGGCAAAATGCCATTTGATTGTGATGAAAAATAAACCCAGCCATTGTGCAGCTGATCATAAACATTTGTAAATGATTTTGGAATACTATCCCAAATTAAGCCTATAACTGCTGGTACTTCCTTTGTATACGGATTTCTACCTTCATAAAAAACGATATTGCCCGACCTGTTTTTTACGGAATATAGCAATGAATATTTACTATTATTAAATATCAGTTCCACTTTCAGCAGGTTGACCCTTAAATAATTAAGAGTAGACTGGTATTGATAACTATATTTTGACCATTCATTAAACAATAGCTGATGCCTTAATTCAGTGTCAGCAACCGACAATATATCTCTCCAATATTCTGGAAGTGTGCTGCTAATCTCCTCGGGAAGAAGACTGAAATCAACAAAGCTGATATCGGCAGAATACTTCTTCAGGTATTCCAATTTTTCCATACGATAAATATACAGGCAATTATCTTTACAAAAGATAATGTTTATTAGCAATAAAAGGCTTTTTTTTTCGGTCTTTTTATTTATAGATTTGTATCAAATTGGGCAAAAAAGAATCTACTGAACGTGTTCTTGAAACCACAACCGACTTCTTACAGCCATAAACGCCCATCAATATCAACCAACCCACTGTTTCTCCGATGGTGACAGACCTTCATCCATATCCTTACATTGTATCTACTACCATGTGTGTGATCCTTGGCCTGTCCAATGCACTACGATATGACATTACGTTGTAAGGCTCGGGTATTCCACGCAGATTCATAGGTTATATCTCTATGCTTTGAATAAATCGTCCATAGTCACCTCATTTTGTACAAGACCGGTTTTATATATGTTATCTTTAGTACCATAGGTCGTGATCATTGTAAGGAATAATGTTTTCTTTGTTTTTGTTTCCGTTTTAAAAATATTTAATTTGTTTTGGAGTTCGGCGGCATACGACTTGTCAATTGCATATTCTTCATTGGAAAATTTCATTTCGCAAATGCTGATACACACATCCTGTCTATCTAAAAGCAGATCAATCTGGGCCCCATTACCTAACTTGCCTGGCGCAAATCTCCAGGCTGATTCTTCTGTATAGATGCCCGAGATACCTATGGCTTGCTTGATCTGGACAGTATGCTTTAGGCAGATACTTTCAAAAGCTATTCCGCTCCAACTTTTCCATGATTGTGAACTCGCCTTCTTCATCCATGTTCCCTGACCCGTTGCCCTGGAATGCACAATAAATTTTAGGTAAAACAGACTGTATTCATCAGCAAGCTTATATATTGATTCCTTAACATTTTTTTTAAATGGAAGATAAGTACTTACAAAGCCGGATTCTATCAACTCATCCAATAATTTGGTCGTCCCGCCACCACTAACCAACCCGCATTCCGAGATGATTTCATTTCGCGTTAATCCAGAAGACTTTGCTGCAAGTGCTTTGACAACTGCAATATGCCTATCAGCCATTTCGAACAAAGAGCTGTAAAGATTTTTAAATTCATTAACCAATAGCCCATCCTTGGTGAAGCACAGCTTATCAATAATTTGAGTAGCACTTTCTCCTTTCTTTATCTCTTTTAAATAATGTGGTATTCCTCCCAATGCCATATAAACTTGTAATATTTGATATTGGTCCAGGTTTACCGACTTCGTTTTGAGATATGCAGAAGTTTCATAGAGCGTAAAAGGGAGCAGGCGCATTCTTCGGGTGATCCTATTATGTAAACCACCCTTATTATTTACAACATTCTGGATCATCCATGAGGCTGCAGAACCGCATATCGCAACAATCAGATTTTCTTGTTTCGAACCCCATGAATTCCAAAAATACTCAAAGGCTGATAGAAATCCGGATTTGGGTGAACTCAGCCATGGAAATTCATCAAAGAAAATAACCGCCTTTTGTTTTTTTAGAAAGGGCTCTGAAAAATTGAGCAACAACCTGAATGCTTCAGTCCAGTTTTTAGGAATTGGGGGAGGAATTGGTGAGGTCAGTGCCTTTGCTATAACATTTCTAAAATTATCCAATTGCTCGCGCACTGGGGCATTATGTACACCTGAAAACTCAAAAATTAAATTCCGGCTATAAACCTGACCGATTAGAAATGTCTTGCCTACTCTTCTTCGTCCATAAACTGCAACAAGTTCGGCTTCGTTAGAGGTTAACGCTTGCTTTAATATATTGATTTCCGATTTCCTGCCAATGAGCTTTTCCATACAAGATTAAAATTAATATCCTTCAGTAAATCTACATAGATTTGGCGAGCTATTAAAACTAATAGCTCGCCAAATCTATGTAGATTTTGTAGCTTTTGGCGAGCTATCATAATAGATAGCTCGCCAAATCCATAATGTCGAATTGTTTATAAGAGCTGATAAGCTAAAACTAGCTGGGATTCCAGGATAAACAATCAATTTGTCTTTAACAAATTCTTCATAGAATTCCAGTGATCTTTTCCTTACCTGGATCAATTCGATCTCAGTTAAATAATCCTGCTCGCTGAGCTGCAGCAGGCGCTTGGCGTCCGCCAGTTCATATCTAAATGCTCATCGATCTTCTGTATCGAAAATCCCTCGCGTTCCATTTGGTGGACTAGATGATAGGTCATAAGTTTGCTTAAATAATAGTTCATAAAAAACCTTGTCTTTGTAGTGAATGACGAAGGTTGTTTTTCTTTTGGGGGCAAGCCCCCAAAAGGTGAACTATGTATTTATTCTTGCCGATTTCCCTGCACTATTCTTGCCGAAAACTATATACTGCTAAGGTTCTTCGCTAATTTTGATGCAATGACATGATTACTTAGGAAGTGGAGTGTGAATTTTAGTGCGGCCAAATTCAGCCAATTGTAATACCAAATTTTCCTTGGCGTAAATCTACAACCGCCACTTGAGTTCTTGAGTTGATCTATCACCATCTTATTAGTACTCTAATATTACATCTCATACTTAAATTCGAGATTTTTTTGTGAAGTTGGAGAATTGAGTTTGGCCGGTAAGAGTTGATGAAAGCATTAAAAACGCGGTTAAAATGAAAATTAAGCAACAAAATTTATTATATGGTACCAATGAAGTAAATTAAGTTGGGGAATCATGAAGCTAAGTTGGGGAATTGGAATGATTAATTAAGCTAATTCTACATTCAAGCCTTGTCGCATTTTAATGCACCGCTGCGGAATAGTAAACTGTGGTTGAACCAGCCCAATCAGAGCCATCCCAATATTGATAATTTACATACCATAATACCGTGAATCCACTATTTGTGACACCAAATACTGTCGCTTTTATTACTTTGTTGCCATCAGTTTTAAGATAGTTGTCTAATCTAACACCTGGCGTACCGCGGTAAATTGAAACGTATGCAGTGAAGGTTATGTTTTCGAATGAGCCATCAAAAGTAGAATAACCATCATAAGGATATCCAGGACTAGAAAGTGTGGAATTAGCAATTCTGTTGGAATTTGCTTTTTCAATTCGCACTGGTAATTCAAATGCCTTAACTATTCTACCGGAATCAGCTATCTTGTTATTAGCTGCTAAATCTCTTGAGAGATTTTTCAGAATTTTTATTCCTCCATATGTCTCAATTGTGGCAAGGCCATCTCCATTAATCTCTACTTTTTTAATATCATCGGGTGAGCCGTTCTCCGATTTGACTTTAGACGATGGTGGGGAATGATAGTCTTTTTTACACGATGGTATAGTCAATAAACTGCACAACAATGCCAATAAAATAAGAGCGTTAATCTTTTTCATATTTATTTATTTATTTATTTATTTATTTATTTAAGTAAAGTAAAGTAATTTATAATTCTAATTTCCGAATTAGAATTATAAATTACAAATTATATTTAAATATTTCTTTTTTAATTTTATAATTGATTTAATATAATTCTGTCAATGTTTATTTTTAAATAGTTTAAACTATCTAATATTCACTTTATTCAGACACTCATGAAAATTTCTACGAAAAGCGATCAAATTTTCTTTACTTCCACATGTGCTGAAAATGTTGAAGTTTGTGAACTCTCTAAATCATACAATACTGAGTCATTTTGGATGATTTAGAGAATCTAACATACTCGAATTGATTTATAACATTTCGTGCAAAGCTGCAAGTACACACAATGATACGTTTTGAATATATTATGAAAGAAAACTTAGACTTATTTGCCAGATTGATAATATAGATGGCGCTGCAGTAGCCACAATAGGATTTAAACAAGAAATGAATGATGGTTTGGTGATGTTTTTAAAGCAACACGTCGTTGATTTTGATTTGTTGCACTTTGAACCGATGAGCTATCCTAAGACAACAATAGCTCATAAAAAGACAGGAATTCAAAATGCCCTAAGTTCTTGCACATGAAATATAACTCTAAATTTTACACAAGAGCGACACATTTGAAACTTCAGGTAATGCGCTGTAATTAAAACTCAGAATTATTTTTAGACAAGTACCTGTGTTACCCTCCCTTTTTTCGAACCGGTTTACTAAGCGAGAATTCAAATTAATAAATTAATATTTATCCTTCAGCATGCAGTCAACTCCATAGGAGTTGGCTGCATGCTGAGGCCCCATTCTGCTCTATATTCCAATGGTGTTTTGCCATTAAGTGCTTCGTGTGGTCTTAGTGTATTGTAATCTGTGACCCATTCTTCGGCTAAAATCTGTACCTCCATCAGATCCTCAAATAAGTATGCGTCAAGAATACTTTCTCTGAAACTTCGGTTAAAACGTTCTATATATCCATTTTGCATGGGTCGTCCTGGTTGGGTGTAACGAATTTCTATCTCGTTCTTTTTGCACCAGGCATTAAATTTTTTGCTAATAAATTCGGGGCCGTTGTCAACTCTGATACATTTAGGCTTCCCGTGCTCGCTAATTATTTGCTCCATCAACCAGGTAACTCTCACCGCAGGCATAGAATGAGCTACTTCAATAGCAATCGCCTCCCGGTTAAAATCATCTATCACATTCAAAGTCCTGAATTTCCTTTGATTGGTGAGTACATCACTCATAAAGTCTACTGACCACATTTCCAGTGGCGCTTCCGGCTGCAATAGAGGATTCTTTACTCGTGTAGGTACCCGCTTACGAACTTTCCTTCTTTGATTAAGCCCTAATATGCGATAAACACGACGCACTCTTTTATAATTCCACTTATAACCTTGTGTGCGGATCCTCCCATAATAAAGATCCTGTCCTTCAGTGGGATAGCTTGTGGCTAATTCCTGAAGCTTTGTTACAGTTTCGGTGTCATCCTTTGTCTTTTTATAATAATACATGGATTTAGGCAGTGAAACTACACGGCAAGCCCTGCTAATACTGATATGATGGGTCTCCAACACATAAGTAACCATGTTTTTACGCTGGCAGGGCTTTAGAACTTTTTTGATAGTACATCCTTCAATATTTTATTATCAAGGGCTAGCTCGGCATACATATGCTTCAATCTGCGGTTCTCCTCCTCTAATTCTTTCAAACGCCGAAGCTCCTGATTGTCCATCCCAGAATATTTCTTCTTCCAATTATAAAAGGTCGCCTGGTGGATTCCAAGCCCACGGCAAATATCTGCCACCTTTTTTCCTGACTCCTGTTCCTTAATTGCGGCCACGATCTGGCTTTCACTGATTATTGACTTTTTCATCTTCGTATTTTAAAGTTACGAATTTTCGCCTTTTATACAGTCCGATTTTTAGGAGGGGTTACA
>Ga0247816_10001222_pt1 | contig 12786 bp, 8 predicted proteins | sample UWRJL209509C1_FD_179930 | JGI IMG/M metagenome (GOLD analysis project Ga0247816, IMG submission 179930) | Plant litter microbial communities from Arlington Agricultural Research Station in Wisconsin, United States - UWRJ-L209-509C-1 | ecosystem: Environmental > Terrestrial > Plant litter >...
TCAGCCAGTTCGATTTCCTTGGCGACGGAGACGCCGTCCTTGGTGATGGTCGGCGCGCCGAAGCTCTTTTCGAGCACGACGTTGCGGCCCTTCGGACCCAGGGTTGCCTTCACGGCATTGGCGAGCACGTTGACGCCGCGGACCATGCGGGCGCGGGCGTCTTCACCGAAACGAATATCTTTGGCAGCCATTGCGATTACCTTTTAATTGAAATGCGGTTGTAGCGCCGGGCGACGCCCGGCGGCTTGGTGCGCGGATGCAGCTCAGCCGATGACGGCGAGCACGTCGTCTTCGCGCAGGACCTTGTACTCCACGCCAGCTTCCTTGTAGCTGCTACCGGCGTACTGGCCGTAGATCACCTTGTCGCCAACCTTCAGCGACGGCGCGCGCACGCTGCCGTTGTCCAGTGCCTTGCCCGGACCCACGGCAACGACTTCACCCTTGGTCGACTTTTCCTTGGCCGAATCCGGGATCAGGATGCCGCCGGCGGACACTTCCTCGGCTTCGATCGGCTTGACTACAACGCGGTCGTGAAGCGGCTTCAAGTTGCTCATGTGAGACCTCTCAAGTTATTGATTGTGCTGAAAAAGTCCGGCGATTTTAGCACTCACCCGAGGTGACTGCCAGAACCGCTCGTGAAAAAAGCCCGAACTGATCGGGACACAGCAGAGATGGAGCCCGGCCTTGCCCTTTCAAGGGGCTCCTTCAATTTCTTTTTTGGTGATGCCGATCACGCCCCCCATAAGAAGCGTGCCGAATACGACAGAAATGTCATGGAATCGGCTTAGATTGCCGTCAGGGGATCCGCTCACAAGGAGTAGTCGATGCGATTGCTGTCACCACTAGCCGCTGCCTGCCTGCTGGCACTGGCCACCTCGCCCGTCCGGGCCGAAGTCTTCATCAACGAACTGCACTACGACGACAGCACCCCGGCCGGGGACGTCGGCGAGGCGATCGAGGTCGTTGCCACGGCCGGCGAGGACCTGTCCGGCTACCGCCTGTACCTGTACAACGGCAGCACGCCGTCGGCAGCCAGCGTGTACGCCAACACTGCGGTTCCGGCGGGCACGGCAGCGGCCTGCGGCAGCGCCCGCATCGCGGTGGTGACCTACCCGACCAACGGCATCCAGAACGGGGCCAACGACGGCATCGCACTGGTCGACGCCAGTGGCAAGGTGGTGCAGTTCCTCAGTTACGAGGGCACCATCACCGCCGGCAGCGGCCCGGCCGCCGGCATGACCAGCCAGAACATCCCGGTTGCCGAAAGCAACAGCACCGCGCCGGGAACCTCGCTGCAGCTGACCGGCAGCGGCAGCCAGTACACCCATTTCACGTGGGCCGAATCGGCCGCGCAGACGTTCGGCGCCTGCAACACCGGCCAGACCTTCAGCGGCAGCCCCGGCACCCCCGGCCCGAACACGCCGCCGTCGGTGTCCACGACCCTGCCCGCTCAGGGCAGCAGCACCTTCCCCGCCGCCGGCGATCTGGAAGTGGTGTTCAGCGAGAACGTGACCCTGGCCAGCGGCGCGTTCGCGCTGAGCTGCGGCCAGTCCGGCAGCGTGCCGCTGAACCATCCGTCCAGTGGCCGCACCCTGAAGATTTCCACCAACACCGCCCTGGTGGCCGGTGAAGCGTGCCGCTTCGACATCCGGGCCAGCCGCATCAGCGACAGCCAGGGCGCGCGACCGGCGGCCGATTCACGTATCGCCTTCACCGTGGCCAGCAGTACCGGCACCCCCGATCCGGGCAATCCGGGCAACCCCGGTGCGTACTACTCCAAGGTCAACACCTCCAGCCCCAGCCAGCTGCGCTGCTCGTTGCACGCCACCATCAAGGGCCACACTGCGTATCCGTACAGCGGGTCGGGCACCAGCACCTGGACCATCCTGGAAATCGCCGACGAAGATCCCAACAACGCCGGCAACGTGCTGGATGCCTACCGCAACCGCAGCTACGTCAAGGGCAGCGCGCGCGCGGGCACCGGCAGCGGCCTGACCTACAACCGCGAGCACACCTGGCCGAACTCGCTGGGTTTTGCCAGCACCTCCGGCGACAAAGGCCTACCGTACGCGCCGTATACCGATACCCACATGCTGTACCTGACCGATGCGCAGTGGAATGCCGACCGGGGCAACAAGCCGTTCGCCAAGTGCGACAGCAACTGCGGCGAGCGCGCCACCGAGTCGAACAACGGCCAGGGCGGCGGCAGCGGCGCCTACCCCGGCAATTCGAACTGGGTGCGCACGCCGGATGGCAACCAGGGCACGTTCGAGGTGTGGGGCAAGCGCAAGGGCGACATGGCCCGCGCGGTGATGTACATGGCCATTCGCTATGAGGGGGGCAAAGATGCCGCAACTGGCCAGTCCGAACCGGACCTGGAGCTGACCGACGACCGCAGCAAAATCGTCAAGACCAGCAGCTCGCCAGCTTACATGGGCCTGCTGTCCACCCTGATCGACTGGCACCTGGCCGACCCACCGACCGACGCCGAGCGGGCCCGCAACGAGGTGATCTACAGCTTCCAGGGCAACCGCAACCCTTTCATCGACCACCCCGAGTGGGCCACCCCGGCCCTGTTCACCTCAGCGAAGCCGGCCAGCTGCCAGCTGGCCAACTGATGCGCTGCTGATCTGCCTGATGCCCCGGTCCGGCCTCCTGCGCGGACCGGGGCCCTATACTCGGCGGCGATGTCGACCGCCGATCCCGTCCTGCTGTTGTTCACCACCTGCCCTGACCTGGCCACTGCCGAGCGCATCGCGCACGCATTGGTAGGTGAGCGGTTGGCGGCGTGCGTTACCCGCCAGGAGGGCGCGCGGTCCACGTACCGCTGGCAGGGCGAAGTGACCACGGACACCGAGCTGCAGCTGCTGGTGAAGACCACGGCCAGCCGACTCGATGCCGCCATGGCGCGGCTGGTCGAACTGCATCCGTATGAACTCCCCGAGTGCATCGCGGTCGAAGCACGCGCCGGCTTGCCGGCCTATCTGGATTGGATCCGGGCGCAGACCCGGGAGGAACACGCTTGAACACCTTTGGATTGATGACGCTTGCCCGTCGCGGCGCTGCCCTGTGTGCGCTGCTGGCCCTGGCCCTGCCCGCGTGGGCCCTGAGCGAGAAAGACCTGCTGCCGGTGGATGAAGCGTTCGCGCTCAGCGCCACGGCCCCCCAGCGCGGCCAGATCGAGCTGCAGTGGAAGATCGCACCGGGCTATTACCTGTACCGCCATCGCACCAGCGTCAAGGCCGATCCCGCGTTCAATGCAGGCACCCTGAAGATGCCGGCCGGTGATCGCCACCACGATGATTTCTTCGGCGAAGTGGAAACCTACCGGCAGCAGCTGGTGGCGACCCTGCCCGGCCAGCCGGCAGCCGACGCCGGCACGGTCAGCGTGGAAGTCCGCTACCAGGGCTGCGCCGATGCGGGCGTGTGCTACCCGCCGCAGAAGCGGGTGATCCAGGTCGCCCTGCCCGGCGCTGGCGCAGACACGGGAACAGCGGGTTCAGCGGTCCGTAGCGGCGGCGCGGCGGCCCTGCTCGGCAGCCCGCTGGGCAGCACCGGTGGCGGCCTGCGGCTGCCCGGGACGGCCAGCGCGACGCAGTCGTTGCCGCTGCCGGCGGAAAAAGCCTTCGGCTTCGACGCCATCGTCGACGACGGGAATACGCTGCTGCTGCGCTTCACCCCGGCCAAGGGGTATTACCTGTATCGCGACCGCACCTCGCTGAAGCTGGAAGGCGCCAACGGCGTGCGCCTGCAGCCGCTGCGTTGGCCGGCGGCGCGCTCGCACCGCGATGAGCACTTCGGTGATGTCGCGGTGTACTTCGATCAGACCGATGTGGCCCTGCCGTTGCAGCGCACCCGTCCGGGCCCGGTCGATGCCACCTTGGTCGTCACCTTCCAGGGCTGCCAGACCGACGGCATCTGCTATCCGCCGATGACCCGCCGGGTGAAGCTTGCGATCCCCGCCGGCACCGTCGACAACGGCGTTGCCGGCACCACAGCGGCGACCGAGCTGCCGGCCGCGCTGCCGCGCGAAGCACAGCGCACCGACGGCGGCGGCAGCGGTGGATCCACCGATGGGCGGCGCCTGGTTGCGATAACGCCGGACCCGCTGCCCGATGACAGCACCGTGGCCCGGACCGCCGATGCTGCAGCTCCCAGCCCCGACGCCAGCGCAGGCAATGCGCAGCGCACGCCGCCGCCTACGTCCGCGCCGACGACCACCTTCAAGGGTCTGCTGATGGTGCTGCTGCTGGCGCTCGCCGGCGGCCTGGTACTGAACCTGATGCCCTGCGTGCTGCCGATCCTTTCCCTGAAAGTGCTGGGCTTGGCGCAGAGCGGTGAAAGCCGCCAGCGCGCGCGGGCGCATGCCCTGTGGTACACCGCCGGCGTCCTGGTGGCCTTTGCGGTGATCGGCGCGTTGGTGCTGGCATTGCGCGCCGCGGGCCAGGCGGCCGGCTGGGGGTTCCAGCTGCAGCATCCGTGGTTCATCGCCACCCTGGTGTACCTGATGTTCGCCGTCGGCCTGAGCCTGTCCGGCGTTTTCACGCTGGGCGGCAGTGTCGGCGGCATCGGCCAGTCGCTGGCCTCGCGTAGTGGCCCGATGGGCGACTTCTTCACCGGCGTGCTGGCGTGCGTGGTCGCCAGCCCGTGCGTTGCGCCGTTCATGGGCCCGGCACTGGCCTATGCCTTCGCCGCACCGGCGGTGCAGTCGATGCTGGTGTTCCTGGCATTGGGCCTGGGCCTGGCGCTGCCGTTCCTGCTGGTCGGCTTCGTGCCCTCGCTGGCCCGCCGCCTGCCGCGTCCGGGGGCCTGGATGGAGACCCTCAAGCACGTCCTGGCGTTCCCGATGTATGCCACCGCCCTGTGGCTGTTGTGGGTGCTGGGCAAGCAGCGCGGCGTAGACGCGATGGCCTTCGTACTGGCCGGACTGGTGCTGCTGGCGCTGGGCCTGTGGTGGTTCGAGCGCAGCCGCTGGCGCAGCCAGCGCATCGGTGCGGTGCTGGCCGGCGTGGTGATCCTGGCGGCGCTGGTACCGGTGTGGGGCGTGAGCCGACTGGCGGCGCCGGTTGCCGGTGCACAGGCCGCCGGCGAGAACGCGGTGGCCTATTCGCCGGAGATGCTGGACCGGCTGCGCGGCGACAACCGCGTGGTGTTCGTCAACATGACCGCCGACTGGTGCGTCACCTGCAAGGCCAACGAACGCGCCGTACTGTCGCGTCCCGCGTTCCAGGACCTGCTGCGCAGGACCAATGCGGTGTACATGCGCGGCGACTACACCAACGTGGATCCGCAGATCACCGCGTTCCTCGATGAGCACAAAGCCGTGGGCGTGCCGCTATACGTGGTGTATGGCCCCGGCGCACCGCCGATCGTGCTGCCTTCGGTGCTGACCCAGGCGCTGGCCGAAGAGGCTTTGCTGCGTACTGCGCGGTGACACGCCTGCGGCCCGCACTGCTGTGGACGGCGGTGCTGGCCGGTGGCCTGGGCCTGTGGGCCGGGTACGTGATGGAAGAGCGTGGGGCGGCCCCCGTTCCCCGGCAGGCGAAGGCTGCAGATCCCATCGGATCGCCGCTGCCCGCCATCGTGCTGCCGGACCTGTCCGGGACCCCGGTGGACCTTGCCGCGTTCCGTGGACGGCCGCTGCTGATCAACGTCTGGGCCAGCTGGTGCGGCCCCTGCGTTGAGGAAATGCCCGAGTTGGCTCACTTTGCCGACGCGCAGGGCGACCAGGGCGTGCAGGTGCTGGGTCTGGCACTGGACACCAGTGAAGGCGTGCAGGACTTCCTGCAGCGGGTGCCAGTGGGCTATCCCATCGTGCTGGACACGCCGGGCCGCGACGACGCCAGCGTGCGCCTGGGCAATACGCAGGGCCTGTTGCCCTACAGCGTGCTGGTGGATGCGCAGGGCCGCATCGTGCGCCGCAAGCTCGGGCCTTTTGCCCCAGGTGAGATCGAGGAGTGGGCAACAGGCCGTTGATCGCGCTTGACCCTGAAGCCTTGGACCGGAACACTGTGTGAGTGATTCTCATTTGCTAATGGCAAGGATGCCATCCGCATCGCCACTTCCTGCGCAGCAGCCAGCCCCCACTGGCGGTACCGGTTCCTCCTCCCCCGATGTTCAAGAACGTTCTTTTCCAGGTGCACTGGTTCCTCGGCATCACTGCCGGCACCGTGCTCGCCCTGATGGGCCTCACCGGCGGCACGCTGTCGTTCGAGGACGAGCTGCTGCGCGCGCTGAATCCCGGCTTCGCCGCCGTGGCGACCCAGCATGCGGACGGGCAACAGGCATTGCCATTGGATACCCTGGTGGACACCCTTGCCGCTTCGAGTGAGACCCCGTTGCAGCGGCTGCGCGTGGACGCGACAGGCCAGCGCCCCTCAGTGGCCCGCTTCGAAGGCGGACGCGATAACTGGGTCTATTTCGATCCCTACACCGGCGAGTCGTTCAGTGCGCTGCGGGGACAGGCGTTCTTCGATTTCATGGAAGACCTGCACCGTCGCCTGGTGGCCGGCGAGCGGGGGCAGCTGGTCACCGGCATCTGCACGATCTTCCTGCTGGTGTTCGTGCTGTCGGGCATCTACCTGCGCTGGCCGCGGCAGTGGTGGAACTGGCGCAGCTGGTTCGCCGTGGAGTGGAAGCACCGTGGCCGCAGCTTCCTGTGGAGCCTGCATTCGGTGATCGGCACGTGGGTCCTGCCGGTCTATCTGCTGATCGTGCTCACCGGGTTGTGGTGGTCGTTCGACTGGTACCGCGATGGCCTGACCCACGTGCTGGGCGGCGAAAGGGAAACACCGGCCGTGCTGCAGGGCGAGGGCACGTTGAACCTGCAGCGCGTGCAGGCCACGTTGTACGCCCTGCCCGGCGTACGCGAGGGCTATATCGACCTGCGCTTGCCGGCCCGTGGCGACCGGCCGCTGACCGTGCGCGTGATGTCGGCCACCAGCACGCACCACGACCGCGCCCACGACGTACTGCAGCTTGATCCCTCCAGCGGTGCGCTCCTCGAGCAGCGCGCCTACGGCAGCCTGGATGCAGGCGGCAAAGTGTTGACCAGCATGTTCGCACTGCATTCGGGCAGCTTCTTCGGCCTGCCCGGCCGCCTCATCGTGATGCTGTCCAGCCTGATGATGGTGCTGTTCTTCGTCACCGGCTGGATGCTGTACCTGGATCGTCGGGCGAAGAAGCGCGCGGTACGCGCCTCACGTGTCGACCTTCCTGCGCTCGATGTCACCGGCGACGCCGGCGGGCCGGCGTGGCTGGTGTCCTTCGCCAGCCAGAGCGGGCAGGCCGAGCAGCTGGCTTGGCGCGCGGCCGGCCAGTTGCAGGCGGCCGGCATGCGCGTGCAGGTGCAGCCGTTGGCCCGATTGGATGTGGCCACCCTGCAGCAGACCGAACGCGCCCTGTTCGTGGTCAGCACGTTCGGCGACGGCGAAGCACCGGACAGCGCGCGGGTGTTCGAACGCAACGTACTGGCGCAGGCGCAGGCGTTGCCCGGATTGGGCTACGCGATGCTCGCACTGGGTGATCGTCAGTACGCGCGCTTCTGTGGATTCGCGCGCCGGGTGGAGACCTGGCTGGGCGAACAAGGGGCGGCGGCGCTGTTCCCCTGCGTCGAAGTGGATGGCGATGATGCACGCGCGCTGCAGCGCTGGCAGCAGCACCTGGTGGCGTTGACCGGCATCGAGGCACTCGAGGCAGATACAAGCCCGAGCGCCCTGCAGGAATGGTCACTGGTGGAGCGCGTGCTGCTCAATCCGGGCAGCCAGGGCGGTGCGATCTGGCAGATCACCCTGCAGCCACCACCCGGCACCGGCTGGCAGGCCGGGGACATCCTGCAGGTAGCCCCCCGGCAGGGCGATGCGCACGTACAGGCCGTCCTGCACGCCGCCGGCGTGGATGCGGATGCGTGGGTGCACGTGGATGGCGCAACGGTACGCGTCGGCGATGCAGCCGCACTGCGCGTGTTGCCCGATGCCACCCAGGTGCAGGCCGTGCACGACGCGGTGCACTGGCTGGATGAGCTGCCGCGGCTGCCGCCACGCGAGTACTCGATCGCCTCGTGCGCGGCCGATGGCACCGTGCAGCTGGTGGTCCGCCTGGTGTACGACGCCGCTGGTCGCGCGGGGCTGGGGTCGGGCTGGCTGGCACACCACGCGCCGGTGGCGGGACCCGTGCATGCGCGCGTTCGACGCAATGCCGGTTTCCATCGGCATGCCGATGCGCCGCCGATGATCCTGATCGGCAACGGCACCGGTATCGCAGGGCTGCGCAGCCTGTTGCGCGAAGCCCATGCAGCGGGGCACCACGGGCACTGGCTGCTGTTCGGTGAACGCCAGCAGGCCTGCGATGCGTTGTATGCCGATGAGCTTCGGGATTGGCAAGCACAGCGGCACTTGTCGCGCGTGGATCTTGCGTGGTCGCGCGACGGCGAAACGCGCCTGTATGTGCAGGACCTGCTGCGTGCGGCAAGCGCAGAGCTTCGCCACTGGATCGCCGATGGCGCCTGCCTGTATGTCTGCGGCTCGCTGCAGGGCATGGCGCAGGGCGTGGATGACGTACTGCGCGAGACGCTGGGCGAAGACGCCTTGGACGCCCTGCTGGCAGAAGGCCGCTACCGCCGCGACGTGTACTAAGCGAGGGCCGGCGCGCTGGCGCCTACCCGGTGGCGCCTACCCGGTGGCGCCGACTTCAGTCGGCTGGCATTTCGCGCACCACGTCAGCCGACTGAAGTCGGCTCTACCGGTCGGCTGGCGGTTCGCGCACGACCTCAGCCGACTGAAGTCGGCTCTACCGGTCGGCTGGCGGTTCGCGCACGACCTCAGCCGACTGAAGTCGGCTCTACCAGTCGGCTCTACCAGTCGGCTACCGTTCCCCGCTGACCGGCTGCAGATGCGGCTGCAGCAGCGCCGCTACCCAGTCCATGAATACCCTCACGCGCGCGGGCAGGTGCCTGCGCTGTGCATACAGCAACGTAACCGGCATCGGCTCGGCCGGAAACTGCGGCAGGATCTCCACCAGCACCCCGTCATGCAGCGCCTGCCGCACGCCCAGGCGCGGTACCTGGATGATGCCCAGCCCCGCCGCTGCAGCGGCGCTGTATCCATCGCCGCTGTTCACCGTCACCGCGCCAGCCATCGGCAGGGTGCGGTACTGCTGGCCATCGAAGTATTCAAAGCCGGACGGACGCTGGCCCAGCGTGCTCACGTAGTGCACCAGTCGATGATCCTGCAGCGCTTCCAGCGTATGCGGCGTGCCGTAGCGGACCAGATAACTCGGGCTGGCGCAGTTCACCACCTCCATGCAACCCAGCGTCCGCGCCACCAGCGTGTTGTCATCGAGGGGGCCGACCCGAAGCACGCAGTCGAATCCCTCCCGCACCAGGTCGACGCGGCGATCGGTGCCACTGAGCTCGATTTCCAGCCCAGGATGCTGCTGCAGGAAATCCGGCAACGTCGGCACGACGAGGTGCCGCGCAAGCCCGCTGGACATGTCCACCCGCAGGCGGCCACGCAGGGTGGCGGTGTCGCGTCGGAACATCCCCTGCAGGTCCTCCACATCGTCCAGCAGATCGCGTGCGCGCTGGAACAGCTGCTCGCCATCGGCGGTCAACTGCACGCGGCGGGTGGTCCGGTGCAGCAACTGCGTGCCCATCGCGGTTTCCAGCTGCTGCACGGCGACCGATACGCTGGCCTTGGGCAGGCCCAGTCCTTCAGCCGCTCGGGTGAACGACCCGCGCTCGGCCACATGCAGAAACGCGCGAAGCTGCGCCAGGCTGTCCATTGATTGTTGTTCCAGATTGAACAGTCATATCAGCATCACGCGATTTATTCGCGCCTGCAAGCCCAATACGCTGGCCCCCTACCCGCTGATGGAGTTCGCTATGACTACCGCTATCCGTACCGTATTGATCACCGGCGGCAGCCGTGGCCTGGGTCGCAATGCCGCACTCGCCTTGGCCGCCGACGGGGCCGACATCGTACTGACCTACCGCAGCCAGTCCGCTGCCGCCGATGACGTGGTGGCACAGATTGAAGCGCTGGGCCGTCGCGCTGCCGCGCTGGCGTTGGACGTGGCCGACAGCAGCGCGTTCGCGGCATTCAGCGAACGCCTGCAGCTGCAGTTGCAAGCCTGGGGCGTGGAGCGCCTTGACGGCCTGGTCAACAACGCCGGCGAAGGCCACTACGCGCTGATCGCCGATACCACCCCAGCGTCGTTCGATCATCTGGTCAACGTGCACTTGAAAGGGCCCTACTTCCTGACCCAGACGCTGTTGCCGCTGCTGGCCGATGGCAGCCGCATCCTCAACGTGTCCAGTGGACTGGCCCGCTTCTCGCTGCCGGGCAGCTCCGCCTACGCGATGATGAAGGGCGGCATCGAAGTGTTCACCCGCTACCTGGCCAAAGAGCTGGGCGCACGCGGGATCAGTGCGAACACCCTGGCGCCGGGCGCGATCGAGACCGACTTCGGTGGCGGCCGGGTGCGCGACGATGCAGGCACCAACGCGATGGTGGCCTCGTCCACCGCGCTGGGCCGCGCAGGCAAACCGGACGACATCGGCCCGGCCGTGGTCGCCCTGATGTCACCGGGCACGCACTGGATCAACGCCCAGCGCGTGGAAGCATCGGGCGGCATGTTCATCTGACGCGTCGACACGACGTTATCGCAGCATCCCGGTAGCGCCGAGCCACGCTCGGCGAGCGCAGCGGCCCAGATCACGCGGCCACGGCGAATCGCAGCACTTCGGTAGCGCCGAGCCACGCTCGGCGAGCGCAGCGGGAAGAACCTGACGGCCAGCGGCCGTCACTACCAAGCGCAGCGGCCCAGGTCACGCGGCCACGGCGCGTGGCGCGGCGCGCAGCTGGAACACGGCCACCGCTTCGGCCAGCAGATCCGCCTGGTCTTCCAACGCACGGGCCGAGGCCGTGGCTTCTTCCACCATCGCCGCGTTCTGCTGCGTGCTGGCGTCCATCTGCACGATGGTCTGGTTGACCTGGCTGATGCCATTGCGTTGTTCCAGCGACGCATCGCGAATCTGCAGCATGATCGCCGCCACCTGCTGCACGCTGGCCTGCAGCTCGGTCATCGTCGCGCCCGCTTGGCCGACCGCCTGCGTACCCTGCCCGACCTGCGCCACCGAATCTTCGATCAACCCCTTGATCTGCTTCGCCGCATCCGCGCTCCGTTGGGCCAGGCTGCGTACTTCGCTGGCAACCACCGCGAAGCTGCGCCCCTGCTCCCCCGCGCGCGCCGCTTCCACGGCTGCGTTCAAGGCCAGGATATTGGTCTGGAACGCGATGCCATCGATCAGCGAAGTGATCTCGCCGATGCGACGCGACGCCGCCGAAATATCACTCATCGAACGCTGCACGCGCCCCACCGCGTCGCCTCCGCGTGCAGCGACCTCCGCACTGGCCTGCACCAGTACACTGGCCTGGCTGGCCGCATCGGCATTGCGCGATACGGTATCGGTCAGCTCGTGCATCGATGCAGCGGTCTCTTCCAGATTGGCAGCCTGCAACTCCGTCCGGGTCGACAGGTCGGCATTACCTGCGCTTATCTCACCGGCCGCCTCGCCGATGGAACCCGCGGCCTGCTGGATGCGCGCCACGATCCCTGCAAGTTGCTGCACCGTCGCATTGGCATCGTCGCGCATGCGGGCAAACACCCCTTCGACCTCACCGTCCATGCGCGCGCGCAGGTCACCGCGGGCCAGCGCTGCCAGCAGCGTCTGCAGGTCGCCCAGGTTGTGTTCGAAGGTTGCCAGCAGATGGTTGATGCTGGCGGACAGACGGTGCACGAAGCCCTCCTTGCCCTCCAGCGGAATCCGCCCGGCCAGTTCACCGAGCGCCGCCGCGTCGACCAACGCCGCCACCTCAGTCTCCAGCAGCACCTCCAGTGCGCGACTGCGCCACTCCACCACCTCGCCCAGCGCGTGTCCATCGTCGAAGATGGGTGTCGTCACCACGTGCCAGGTCGTGCCGGCGTGCTGGATATCGAAGTCCCGCCTTCCACTCCCACCCGCGCTGGACAATGCGGTGTGCACGTCGCGGGCCGATGCGCCGATCACCTCATCGGCGGCACGTGACAAGGTCAGCAGCAGCGCCGGGTTGGCATGCGTCACGATGCCCTGTGGGTCTATCACCATCAATCCCGTGGACGCGCTGTCCAGCGCTTGGCGTGCGCGTGCATTCTCCTGGGCGACGGCGCGGTCCCGCTCGATGCGTGCGCGCAGTTGCTGCTGCATATGACCAAGTCGCTGGGCAAGCTGCCCGATCTCATCGTGTGGATTGTGCACACGCAGCTCGGTATCCAGCCGGTCTTCGGCAATGTCCTGCGCAAATCGCAGCGTGTCCTGGATCGGTCGACGCACCGCGCGCAGCACCATCAAGAGGGTGCCGATCAACACCAGCGCAACCGTCAACAGGCTCGCGGCGAACATCACACCCAAGCGGGACGCCTGCGCCTGCTGTCGTTCGCGCGCCTGCTCCAGGTTGCTGGCCTGTACCGTCTGGAATGCCTGCAATGCCGGCGCGATGCTCGACGCCGTGTCCACCAGCAGCTGTGCCTCGACATCCAGTCCAACACGCGCCGCGGTGTAGGACAGCAGCGCGCCCTGATACGCATCCATCAGCGCGCGAAGCTGCTGTTGCGTATCGGTAGACAGGCCCGCCAGCGCGAGATCGAACGGCAGCTTTTCTTCACTGGCCTTGTCGGCATGGCTGGAGTCACCGTTCAACAGCAACAGGCTCTCCTGCCGGCGCATTTTCTGCACGTGCATCGCCAGTA
>Ga0247816_10001224_pt1 | contig 12784 bp, 10 predicted proteins | sample UWRJL209509C1_FD_179930 | JGI IMG/M metagenome (GOLD analysis project Ga0247816, IMG submission 179930) | Plant litter microbial communities from Arlington Agricultural Research Station in Wisconsin, United States - UWRJ-L209-509C-1 | ecosystem: Environmental > Terrestrial > Plant litter >...
CTCAATTCATCCAGCTCCAGCTTCATGTCCTGGGGCAGCAACTCGCGGATGAAAAATCCATGCTCCAGAAAACGCGTCGCTACCATCCGCTCGCCCAGCGACGGTGACAGTTGCCGCGCACCCTCCAGCACCCTGCGACCATTGTCCCGTGGCATTTTCGCGCGGGCAGCACGTGGCGCGGCGGCCCCCACTGCTTCCTTGATATCCAGCAGGCAATATTCCTGATCCGCCTTGTCGCCTACCCCCAGCAACACGGCATAGCGCAGCAAGCCAAGGGAACTGCAGCCTTTGACCCAGTAAGCCGAATCCAGCAGTTCGACCTTGGCGTCCTTGGGCCGACCTTTCAATGAGGTGACCAGTTGGTGGATTTCATCCGACGCACACACCGTCTCAAGGGCCGACTTTTCAGCGCGTGACAGCGCCCAGAAATGCTTGCCCAGCGGAATCGTCGGCCGGGCATTTTCGATGCGTTCACGGGCAAGATTCTTCCAGGTGCGCTCTACCGCGCTGCGCATCCCGGCCTTGACCTGGGAAGGCCGTGGCGGCGCTTCATTGGGTTTGTCCTTAAACGCTTGCTCGTAACCCACCATCATTTCTTCAAGCATGCGAGCGGTGGTCACGCCCGGTAAATCCGAGCCACGGGCGGCGGTCGCCAGGGACAATGCCAGGCGCACCAGGTCGTGGGCCGGGTTGCCGATTACCGTTTGGTCAAGGTCGCGAATGTGCATGTCGATGCGGCCCTTGGTGTCGCCAGTCGGCCCCAGGTTGCCCGCGTGGCAATCGCCGCAAATCCATATCGCCGGGCCATGTGGCAAGCGGCGGCCGGACTGGCTGTGCAACCACTCATAAAACTGAACCGTACTGCCCCGCACATAAGCGTGGGCCGAGCGCGCCATCTTCAGGTTACGCAGTTGAATCAGGTGGGGCATTCGCGAAGAGGGACGCGGACTTTTCATGGAGATACTCGCTACGGGGAAACGGTAGAGGCTTGCCCATGGCAAATGTTTCATTTTATTTCAAGAAAACACAACATCGAGGCTCGCGATTTATAAGCTGCACCGGGGAGGGTTACACTCGCCCCGCTGCACCGCGAAGGCTGCAGCCTTAATTCAACTCATCAAGCTTATGGAAGCCACGTCATCATGGTCGAACACTTCTTGCCCAGCGTGCGCAACGGCGCGGTACTCGCCTTATTGCTCGGCGCCGGCAACTGCATGGCCGCCCCGGATGTACGCCAGGTCGTGGACGCAACTGTTCAACCGCTGATGCAGCAACAAGGCATCACTGGCCTGTCGGTGGCCGTGGTGCAAAACGGCAAGGCGCAGTACTTCAACTACGGCGTCGCTTCAAAGGACGGCCAACAGCCCATCACTGAAAACACTCTGTTTGAAATCGGCTCGGTCAGCAAAACCTTCACTGCTACCTTGGCAGCGTATGCCCAGGCCACCGGCAAACTGAAGCTGACGACCCCGGCGAGCCACTACCTTGCGGCGTTGCGCGGCGGCAAGTTTGATCACATCAGCGTGCTCAATCTCGGTACCTACACCGCAGGCGGCTTGCCGCTGCAATTCCCGCGTGAAGCAGACAGCAGCGATAAGATGATCAGCTACTTCCAGCACTGGAAACCCGATTTCGCACCCGGCACCCAGCGTCTTTATTCCAACCCAAGCCTTGGCCTGTTCGGTTATCTGGCGGCGCAAAGCATGGGGCAGCCGTTCGACCATCTGATGGAGAAAACGCTGTTGCCGAAACTGGGCCTCAAGCACACCTGGATCAACGTGCCCAAGGCGCAGATGAACCTCTACGCCCAAGGCTACGGCAAGGACGGAAAACCGGTGCGCGTAGGGCCTGGCGCGCTGGACGGCGAAGCGTACGGCGTGAAGACCAGTGCCTCGGACCTGATTCATTACGTGGCAGTGAACATGAGCCCGGCAAGCCTGGAAAAACCCCTGCAACAGGCGATCGCCACCACTCACACCGGCTACTACACGGTCGATGGCACCACACAGGGCCTGGGCTGGGAAATCTACCCTTACCCGATCACGCTGGACGCGTTGGTAGAGGGCAACTCAACGCAGATGGCCATGGAGCCTCACAAGGTTAACTGGCTGACTCCACCGCAGGCGCCCCACGGCGATACGCTGGTCAACAAGACCGGTTCGACCAACGGGTTTGGGGCGTATGTGGCGTATGTGCCGGACAAGGAGATAGGCATCGTGATTTTGGCGAACAAGAACTACCCGAATGCCGAACGGGTGAAAGCGGCGTATGCGATTTTGGGTGCAATGGATTAATCGCGATTGCCACACATCAACTGTGGGAGCCGGGCTTGCCCGCGATGGCGGTGTGTCAGTCAGCAAATTCGATAACTGACACACCGCCATCGCGGGCAAGCCCGGCTCCCACATTTTGTTATTGGTTTTGGGCAGTTAGATTTGTGCGGCCAACAAACGCTGCGCGCGCAGCAACACCGGCGCATCCACCATCTGCCCATCCAACTGATACGCCCCTGCCCCGTGCGCACCCGCCTCCACTACCCGCTTGGCCCACGCCAGATCCTCGGCGCTGGGGGCAAGTGCCTGGTGAATCACTGCCACTTGCTTTGGATGAATGCATAGAGCGCCGGCAAAGCCCATTTCATAGGCATGCCGAATCGAGCGGTGCAGGCCTTCGGGGTCGTCAATTGCCGGGTGCACGCCGTCAAGCGGGGCCACCAACCCCGCCGCGCGGGAATGCACAATCAGCGCAAGGCGCGCCTGGTCCAGGGCGAACTGCGCAGCCGGCGTGTTGCTGCTCAGGTTCAAGTCCAGCGCCAGGTCCAGGCCGCCAAATGACAAACGCTCAACCTGCGGCGCATGGGCAATTTCAGCCACGGCCAGCAAGCCCCGGGCGCTTTCGATAATCGGCCAGATGGCTTTGCCCGTAGCGGCCACCACCGCCACTTGGGCGGCGCTTTCGACTTTGGGCAACAACACACCCTCCACCCCCGAATGCGCCTGGCAAAAGGCAACATCGGCAAAATGCTCGGGGTGCTCCGGCGAATTGATCCGCACCCAAACCCGCGCCTCCGGAGTGCTTTGCAAAAACACCCCGAGATTTTCACGGGCCTGGCGCTTGAGCGGCTCTTCCACCGCGTCTTCAAAATCGACAATCACTGCATCCGCGCCGCTGGCCAAAGCCTTGGCAAAACGCTCGGGGCGGCTGCCTGGCACGAACAGCGCAGAGCGCACGATAGACGTTGGCATAGCTGAATTCCTTAATTAAATAACGCCGCGTTCGCGCAGGCTGTCGATGGCTTCACCGGAGTAACCCAATTGATCCAGGATCCCCTGGCTGTGCTGCCCAAGCCCCGGCACTGCGTCCATGCGCGGAGTAAACGCGGCATTGCGTGCCGGCGGCAGCAGCGACGGCAACTTGCCCGCCGGGCTGTCGACTTCACGCCAACTGTCGCGTGCCTTGAGTTGCGGGTGGTCCCACACACCCTGCATGTCGTTGACCCGCGCATTGGCGATTTGTGCGTCCTCCAGACGCTGGATCACCGCCTCGGCACTCAGTTGCCCGAAGCTGTCGACAATGATTTGGCGCAGCGCGTCACGGTTGGCCGAGCGCTTGAAGTTGGCCGAGAAACGCTCGTCGGTCGCCAGTTCCGGGGTCAGCAGCACCTTGTCGCAAAACGCCGCCCACTCACGCTCATTCTGCAAACCGAGCATCACTGTGCCGCCGTCGCCGGCAGGAAACGGCCCGTACGGGTAAATAGTCGAATGCGCCGCACCGGCACGCGGTGGCTGGGGCGCACCGTCGAAGGCGTAGTACATCGGGTAGCCCATCCACTCCACCAGGCTCTCCAGCATGCTGACGTCGATGCGGCTGCCCAGCCCGGTTTTACCCCGCAGCAGCAGCGCCGAAAGGATGCCGCTGTAGGCGTACATGCCGGCTGAGATATCGGCGATGGAGCAACCGGCCTTGGCCATCTGATCGTCATCGGGGCCACCGGTCACCGACAGGAAGCCACCTTCGCTCTGGATCAACAGGTCGTAGGCCTTTTTCTTCTCATACGGGCCACCTTCACCGTAGCCGGAGATGTCGCAGACGATCAGCCGCGGGAAGCGCTCGTGCAATGCTTCGAACGACAACCCCATACGCGCCGCCGCGCCCGGTGCGAGGTTTTGCACCAGCACGTCGGCATCGGCCAATAATGTATCGAGGATGTCGCCCGCCTCGCCCTGCTTCAGGTCCAGGGTCAGGCTTTCCTTGGAGCGGTTGGTCCACACGAAATGCGAGGCCAGGCCGCGCACGCGCTCGTCGTAGCCACGGGCAAAATCGCCGGCGCCAGGGCGCTCGACCTTGATCACACGGGCACCAAGGTCGGCCAGTTGACGCGTACAGAACGGCGCGGCAATCGCGTGTTCCAGGCTGACGACAGTAATGCCGTCCAGCGGTCGTTGATTAACAGTCATCACTATTCCTTAAAGCCAGTGATCCAGGGACTCGGCGCTGCGCAGATCCCAGACCTTGCGGATCAGCCCCTCGGTTTGTAAGGGCGTACGGGCCCCGCTGAATTGGGTGAGGCGCTGGAACTTGTCGGCCAGTTCGTCACGGCTCAAGGTATTTCCCGGATCGCCCTTGGGTTCGTCGATAGCCCCGTGCAGCACGCGGCCATCCACCGTGGTGACGATCACCCGGCCGAGCCAGCGCCGGGGATAGGCGCCATCGACTTCGGGATCAAGGGTCATGCCGACCTTCTCGCGAAACGTCGACACGGCCGGATCGGTCAGCGCCAATGTGTGGAACTCAGTCAGCCCGGCCTTGCCATGCACGGCAATCAGGCCCAGCACGGTGCCCATGGAAAACTTGGCCTGGTGCACGGTCTGCGGCAGTGTCACCCGGCCCAACACGTCGATGGCGCCCTGGTGTACGCGGGTTTCCACACGCGCGATCTGCCCATGGCTGAGGCCTTCGCGCTGCATCAAGTCCAGCAGCGCATCGGCGGCGGGATGGGTGTGTCGGCACGAGGCGTGGAACTTGAACGAGGTCTCCAGCAGCGCCCAGCGGCTGCCCAGGCGGTCCGATAACTTGCCTGGCTCGGCGTCGGTGGACATACCCGCGGCCAGGCCTTGATCCCCTTCAAGGATATTGCGCGCGCCGGTCAAGCCGTCGGCGGTCAAATAGGCGGCCAGCAACCCGTCGGCGGCGGCTTTGGCGGTGTGCAATTGCTTGGAGTCGGCGGCGTCGCGCAGGAACTCCCAAAGGCCTGCCGCCTGTGTGCCGGCACTGCCCAGCAGGTTGATGAATTGTTCTTCGTTGAAGTCCATCAGCTTGCCCACGGCTACTGCCGCGGCGAGGGTGCCAACTGTGGCGGTGGTGTGGAAGATCCGGTAGTGAGAACGGCCCATGAATTCGCCGATGCGAATCCCCGCTTCGTAGCCCGCCACGGAGGCCAGCAGCAACTCACGACCGGATTTGCCGAGGTCTTGCGCCGCGGCAAACGCGGCGGGAAACACCACCGTCGCCGGGTGCAATACCGAGCTGTTGTGCAAGTCATCCTGCTCAACCAGGTGCGACGACGCCGCATTCACCAGAGCGGCGAAGTAGGCGCTGCTGCTACCGCCGTTGACGATGATCTGCGCCGGGCCGCTGGCCGGGCCCATTTTCGACGCATAACGCTCAAACAGCGGGATCGGGTGCGCGCCCTGGCTGGCCAGCGCCGAGGCGAGCCAGTCGAGAAACAGGTCTTCAGTGCGGGCGAGCACGGTGTCTGGAAGTTGCTCGTAGTTCAACTCCGCCAGGAAGCGGCACAGGGCTTGGGTATGGCTCATGGTCAGGCCCTCAGAAACTGCGTGGCAGCTCGAGCAAATGCTCGGCCACGTAAGACAGGATCAGGTTGGTGGAGATCGGCGCGACCTGATACAGGCGGGTCTCGCGGAATTTGCGCTCCACGTCGTATTCGCAGGCAAACCCGAAGCCGCCGTGGGTTTGCAGGCACGCATTGGCCGCCTCCCACGACGCCTTGGCTGCCAGGTACTTGGCCATGTTGGCACTGGCTCCGGCGTTGACGCCGCTGTCGTATTCCTCGCAGGCGCGCCAGCGCATCAGGTCGGCCGCTTCGATCTCGATATGCGCTTCGGCAATCGGGAACTGCACGCCCTGGTTCTGCCCGATCGGGCGGCCAAACACCACGCGGTCGCGGGCGTAGGCACTGGCCTTCTCGATAAACCAGCGACCGTCGCCGATGCACTCGGCGGCAATCAACGTACGCTCGGCATTCAGGCCGTCGAGGATGTAGCGGAAGCCCTTGCCTTCCTCGCCAATCAAACTGTCGAGCGGCAACTCAAGGTTGTCGAAGAACAGCTCGTTGGTTTCGTGATTGACCATATTCGCGATGGGCTGCACGGTCAGGCCGTTGCCGATGGCTTCGCGCAGGTCAACCAGGAAGATCGACATGCCTTCGGACTTTTTCTTGACCTCGGCCAGCGGCGTGGTGCGCGCCAGCAGGATCATCAGGTCGGAATGCTGCACCCGCGAGATCCACACCTTCTGGCCGTTGATCACGTACTTGTCGCCGCGCTTGACCGCGGTGGTCTTGATCTTGGTGGTGTCGGTGCCCGTGGTGGGCTCGGTGACGGCCATCGATTGCAAGCGCAATTCACCGCTGGCGAGCTTGGGCAGGTAGAAACGTTTCTGCGCATCGCTGCCATGGCGCAGCAAGGTAAACATGTTGTACATCTGGCCGTGGACGGTGCCGGAGTTGCCGCCGCAGCGGTTCACTTCCTCCAGGATCACCGAGGCTTCGGCCAGCCCAAGGCCCGAGCCACCGTACTCTTCGGGGATCATCGCCGACAGCCAGCCGGCATCGGTCAGGGCCTTGACGAAGGCTTCGGGAAAGCCTTTTTCTTCGTCGATCCTGCGCCAGTAGGCGGCATCGAATTCGGCGCAAAGGGCGCGTACACCTTCGCGGATGGCGTTCAGTTGTTCGTTGTTGTTCGGGTTCATTTACGGCTCTCCGCCTGTTTTTCTTGGAGGTGTTCTTAAAGGTGTTCTTGGGGGGTTAGTCGAAGTGCAGTTCGGCGCGCTGGGCCAGGCCATCGGCATTACCCGCCCAGAGCTCAGCAACACCCGGCGTGGTGATCTGCCCACCGACTTCAAAGGGCTGCGGTGCGATCAACGGCCGCACACCGCGATAGGAAAAACGGCGCAACGTGGCTTCGGGATGCGCGCGGCAAAATGCGCGCAGGCTCAGGGTGGCGATCAGCGGGCCATGTACCACCAGGCCCGAATAACCCTCGGTGCCGGTGACGTAGGGGTAGTCGTAATGGATGCGGTGGCCGTTGAAGGTCACGGCGCTGTAGCGAAACAACAGCGTCGGCGTTGGGTCGACCGCTTCACGCCAGTCGCCCTGGGGCAGTGCGTCGCCGCTGCCTTGTTTGGGTGGCGTGGGTTCGCGGTAGACGATGTCCTGTTCTTCGCGAATGGCCAGGCGGCCGTCTTGCGAGTAATCGTGGCGCACGGTAACGAACAGCAGGGAGCCGGTGCGACCGGTCTTTTCTTCCACTTGGGTGATGGTCGAAACCCGCGTGGCAGCCTCACCGGCGCGCAGGGCATGGAGGAACTCAATGCGCCCACCGGCCCACATGCGGTTGCGGTTGTCGGCGGGCGGCAGGAAGCCGCCACGGGCCGGATGACCGTCGCCGCCCAGGGCTGACTCGGGCAACGGATCCTGGAAAAAGCACCACTGCCACAACGGCGGTACAGCCTCGCCGTCGGCGGGTACCGGCTCACCAAAGGTAGCGGCGATACGTTTGAGCAGGTTGTGGCTCAAGTGGTCGTGGGCTGTTTCGCTACGGCCGATCCAGTCTGTGGCGCTCATCAGTTGCATGTCCTTGGGCAGGGAATCTGTGCCGGATCATGCAAGGCCATCGCCGTTCTGAGAATTTGCATTTCAATAAAGCAGCGTTCGGCTATGCTGAACGCCGCTGACCTGTTCCGGAGCCCTCCATGCACTTCGATCTAGCTGACTTACGCCTGTTTATCCATATCGCCGAGTCCCCCAGCCTGACCCAGGGCGCCAAGCGCGCATTCCTTTCGCCGGCCGCTGCGAGTGCGCGGATCAAGGCGCTGGAAGGCCAACTCGACACTCGCCTGCTGTACCGCGACAGCCGTGGCGTGGAGATCACCCCGGCCGGCGAACGCCTGCTGCACCATGCGCGGTTGATCATGCGCCAGGTGGATTACCTGAAAAGCGAATTCACTCAATACGGTATTGATTCCGCCGGGCATATCCGCATCTTCGCCAATACCACCGCAGTCACCGAATTTCTCCCGGAAGTGCTCGCCGGCTTCCTGTCCCAGCGTCCTGGCGTGACGGTGGACCTGCAGGAACGCCTGTCCCGCGACATTGTGCGCGGTGTGCTCGATGGCACCAGCGACATGGGCATCATCGCCGGCCCGGTGGAGGCGGCAGGCTTGCAGGTGCTGCATTTCAGCACAGACGAACTGGTATTGATGGTGCCCGTGGGGCATGCGCTGGCGGCTCTTCCTTCGGTGACGCTGGAGCAAACCCTGGCGTATCAACACATCGGCTTGCACGAAGGCAGCACCTTGCTGAGCTTTTTGCGCGAACACGTCGAACGTCTTGGCAAGCTTTTGTCGCTGCGAATTCAGGTATCGAGCTTCGAGGCGATTTGCCGGATGGTTGAGGCTGGGGTCGGGGTCGGGATCATTCCCGAATCGGCGGCTGTGCGGCACAGCCGGACTATGCAACTGGTGACGGTCAAGCTCGACGAAAGCTGGGCAATCCGCGAGCGCAGTATTCTGGTGCGAGAGCTGGAAGCGTTGCCGGGCACGATCAGGGCGCTGATCGCCACATTGATGCCGCCGATGGAACCGCCACCACCGCCGAACGCCTAAACGCTGTGAAGGACACTTACCTTGCCTGAAGGAGTCATGCCATGCAGCTCGAAGGTTCATGCCATTGCGGCGCTGTCACGTTCACCCTTGAAAGCGCTCACCCCTACCCTTATCAGCGTTGCTACTGCTCGATTTGTCGCAAGACTCAGGGCGGTGGTGGTTATGCGATCAACCTGGGCGGCGATGCCACCAGCCTTAAGGTGCGTGGGCGCAAGCAGATTTCGATCTATCACGCGCGGATGAAGGCGCCTGGCGATAGCCGTGCACATGCCAGCAGTGCCGAGCGGCACTTTTGTTCGCAGTGTGGGACGGCGTTGTGGCTGTTCAGCCCGGAATGGCCGGAGTTGATTCATCCGTTTGCGTCGGCCGTTGATACACCGTTGCCGGTACCGCCGGAGCATACGCACTTGATGCTGGGATCGAAGGCTCCCTGGGTTGAGGTGACGGTGCGCAAGGGTGACCTGGAGTTTGATGAGTATCCGAAGGAGTCGATTGCGCAGTGGCATGAGCGGTTGGGGTTGGGTTGATTGGGGAATATCCGTTGCTGCGGTTATGGCGGGTATTGGTTCCAGCCAAGTGGTGTTAAGCAAAAGCAGATCAGAAGCCAACGCCAGTCTGCTTTTCTGTAGGAGCTGGCTTGCCTGCGATGCAAGCACCTCGGTCTACCTGAAAAAGCCGGATCAAAAATGTGGGAGCGGGCTTGCTCGCGAAGGCGGTGTGTCAGTCATGCATATATCAACTGACCCACCGCATTCGCGAGCAAGCCCGCTCCCACATTTGGACTGCATTTTTTCAGGTGAACAGTGGTGAGGCCATCGCAGGCAAGCCAGCTCCTACAGAGACCCAGCTCCGTAAACGCAGCCCCCCCACTTAACAGTCTTTGACACTTTCCCGACAAAGCACTCAAAGACTGTTCCCCTGCCCGTCCCTAGCATTCGAGCATCCAAACCACCCACCGGGTGCTCTTATGTTCCGCACTTTGCGCAGTATCCCGCTGCTGGGCTGCCTGCTTGGCAGCATCGGCTGCCACGGCCAACCTCCCGCCCCACCGCCGATCCCCAAGGGCGACTACAGCGCAATCATCCGCTACCTGCAAAACCGCATTCCGTGGGAAATGGCCCGGCTAAACATACCGGGCCTGTCCATCGCCCTGGTCAACGGCCAGGAACTGATCTGGGCCCGGGGCTTCGGCTATGCCGACAAAGCATTGGGCATTCCGGCAACCGCAAACACGGCCTTTCGCGCCGGAGCGATTTCCAAGCTGATCACCGCCACCGCCGCCCTGCAACTGGTCGAGCAAGAACGCCTGAACCTTGATGCACCGATCCAGGACACCCTCAAGGAATTTTACGTTCGCTCGCGCTTTCATACCGACCAGAGCGCCGCCGACCGCGACATTACGTTGCGCCGCCTACTTAGCCACCAGGCCGGCTTGCCCAGCGAACACCTGCGTGACCTGCGCAGCAACTTTGCCATGAGCCAGATGCCGATGCGCGTATCGGGCGTCTGGCTAAGTACCCCGCCCGGTACCCAGGTGGCCTATTCCAACCTCGGCTATGCGCTGGTCGGTGCAGCCATCGAGCGCAGCACCGGGCAGGACTTCGAGAACCAACTGCAACACAGCCTGCTCAAGCCTCTACAGATGAACCAGTCGAGCTTTGTCGGTACCGGCGCGCAAGTCGGCTTTCGTGCCCGCGGTTATCAGGACGACGCCGCCAGCACCGACGCACAAGTGCGAGACCTGGCCGCCGGTGGCCTGTGGGCCAGCCCCAAGGACCTCAGCCATTTCGTGCAAATGCTGTTCGCTCAAGGCCAGTACAAGGGCAAGCAGTTGCTGAGCCAGCGGTCGATGGGTGAGATGTTCCGCCAGCAAAACACTGGCAACGCACTGGATTTCGACTGCCAGATGGGCCTTGGCTGGTTTCTCGCGCCCTGCGGTGATGAGCCGGTCGGCCCTGGCGTGCGGACCTACCAGCACAGCGGCGGCGGTGATGACTTCGCCGCCCAGATGACCCTGCTGCCGGACCAACAGCTGGCCGTGATCATCATGGCCAACGACAGCAATGCCGAAGACCTGGTCGCCGAACTGACCACCGACACCCTGCGCCTGATGCTTCAGGCCCAGACCGGCGAAGCGGTGTGTGCAGACGACTGTCGGGAGCCGACCCACGGGTTGAAAATCCGCCAGGTGCCCGCCGCCATCGACCGCAAACGGCTGGCCGGTTTTTATGCCACCGCGTGGGGCATTTTCCGCATCAGGGATGAAAATAATCAGCTGCACGGCGAGCTGGGCGAGAGCCGTTTCGAACTGCTGCGCGACGATCAGGGTTGGCTGCGCGCACAACAGAAATTCCTCGGCTTCTGGCTCAAGGACCTGGGCGAACTGGGCCGCGTGCAATTGGACGTGGTGACCGTTCACGGGCGCCAGATGCTTACCGCCCGAAGCCACGGCCAGCGGGTGCCGGTGGGCGAACGCATCGAGCGGGCACCGCTGAGCGGCGCCTGGGCCGGCACCATCGGTACGTATCAGGTGCTCAATACCCATGAGCCCGACGCGCCGTTGAGCGGCATCAACGTGCGCCTCGAAGACGGCTTCCTGGTGATCCGCGGCCAACTGCATGATCTGGCCCTGACCGATTACATCCTGCTGCCGGTGGATAACGCCCATGCCGTGCTCGCCGGAAACGGCTATGGCCTGGGTGACACCGTAAGCCGCCAGATCAACGGCCTCAGCGCCTCCGGTTACCACTTCAAACGCACCGACTCTCCCCACAACCCCTTGAGTTTCTAACCTCACATGAAAACCATCATGCGTTCAAAACAGCTGTGCCTGTCACTCACTTCGCTGTGCCTGTTGGCCAGCACCGACACCCTGCTTGCCGAGGATTGGGAGTACAGCCTGAAGGCCGGCGTGGGCAACCTGCCCCGCTACAGTGGCAGCGACGAGCGAGTGACCGCGCCGTTGCTGGGCGGGAAAATCCTCAGCCCCTGGGGGATTTTCCTGGACACCGACAAGGGCCTCGGCTGGGGTTATGACGGTGGCGGCGCGAGTTTCAGTGCCTATGTAGGCACCAGTGGTTCGCGCAAGGACGAAAAGAAAAGCGCCCGCCTGGGTTCGGACCGCCTCAAGGGCATGGGCGAGATCAAGACGCGGGCCCAGGTGGGTGTCAGTGGCAGCTATAACCTGGGCGGGGTGATCCTCGGCGCGACCCTGGAACATGCACTCAAGGAGGATGATCACAAGGACGCCGGCAAGGCCTTCACCCACCTTGAGCTGAGCCTCGGCACCAACCTGTATGACGGTGACTACGGCAGCCTGGATGCCAGCGTCAGCAGCCACTTTGGTGACAAAAACTACCTGCAAACCTGGTACGGCGTGACCACCGGGCAAGCGGCGCAAAGTCGCTTCAAGGCATACAAAGCGAGTGCAGGCAATATCAGCAATGGCATGAACCTGGTGTGGAGCTTGCCAATCAGCGACCACACCCAATTCTCGACGCTGCTGGATGTGCAGTACCTGGCGGATGAAGCGGGGAAAAGCCCGATTGTGGAGCGGCGGTTGCAGACGTCGGTGATGGGGATGATCGAGTACACGTTCTGAACTCGAACCCGGTTGCGATGTGTTAACCGGATCAAAATGTGGGAGCTGGCTTGCCTGCGATAGCGTCCTGGCGGTCAATACATCATTGATTGAACTACCGTTATCGCAGCATAGGTATCTACACATCTTGTGAGTACATATCCGTTGCTGCGGTCGGGGCTTATAAGGGTTCCGCCCTTACGGCGGCTCACTTTTGATAGAGCGCAAAAGTAAGCAAAACGCTCTTGCCCCACCACTCGGCACCTCGCCTGGGCTCGGTGTGCCCTCACTCCGGCTTTG
>Ga0247816_10001227_pt1 | contig 12757 bp, 14 predicted proteins | sample UWRJL209509C1_FD_179930 | JGI IMG/M metagenome (GOLD analysis project Ga0247816, IMG submission 179930) | Plant litter microbial communities from Arlington Agricultural Research Station in Wisconsin, United States - UWRJ-L209-509C-1 | ecosystem: Environmental > Terrestrial > Plant litter >...
GGATCAAGGGCGGTAGTTGACCGCTGTTCCGGGGTTGCTTCTGCTGGCGAGCACCCCACCAGCAGTACGGAACCGAGAATCAGCGCCAGCCCGGCAGCGACAGGCGCGGTCTGACGCGAGCGTGCACCTGGTTGAGCGTGCCGTGAGCGGCCGGATATGGGATAGCGCTTGGTCAAAGAGTGAACTCGAATCATTACGTGCCTTTCGTTCACCTACGACGCTACGAACCAAGCCGCACTTGCACATCGGACTCCAGTCTCGAAAAAGAGCAACGAGGCAGTACCTGGGTCCACATCCATGTAGTCCTCGTGTGCCGGCCGTCGCAGTCCTTTCGGGTACGCAGCACCCGCTACTGATCGACCTCGCACCGAAAACGATCGCAGGCGAGGCGTCAGATCAGCACGCACCTGTTGACATGTTCGCGAAATAGGGCGCGTGGTGACACTGCGTGGATCGCCCGCCATGGACGATGACAAAGGATGTCAGGGGAGAACATCGACCGGGCGTAGACACCGACACGGGCGTCGGTGGGGCCTGACAAACGGTTACGTGCGGATAAGTGACCGCCGTCATGGTCCGCTCCGAGATGGCTACGTAGCGTGGTAATCAGCCCCGGCATTCTGGGGCTGTTCCCATTGGAAAGGCCCACCATGAGTACCATCGCGCCGACGACCACCCACACCAGCCTTCGCGCTGAAGGCTTCACCTGCCCGTCCTGCGTGTCCAAGATCGAGAAGCAGGTCGCACGCGTGCACGGGGTCGCCGCAGTCACGGTGAAGTTCGCTTCCGCCCGTATCGAAATCGACTACGACGCATCCGTTGTGAGCGTCGACGAGTTGATCGCGGTCGTCGCCAAGGCTGGTTACAGCGCACGCGTCGCCGCCTTCTGACGGTGGGCGGGATCTCCCGCCACCGAGTCAGCCGCAGCAGCCAGCCACAGCACCCCAAAGCCCAGAAAGGCACATGCCATGAACGCCATCCGCACCTGGATGAAGAGCCGGTGGGCAATCCCCGCCGCTTCCGGAGCACTCATCATCGCCGCGCTGGTGATCCTCCAGGTCGGCACCACCGACATCTTCGGGAACATCCTGATGGTGGCCGCGGCCATCGTCGCGGGTACCCACATCGTGATCACCGCCGCACGGGCACTGTGGGCGAGGGTGATTGGAATCGACCTGCTGGTCGCCGTCGCCGCCATCGGCGCGGTCGTGATCGGCCAGTACTGGGAGGCCGCGGCGGTGACGTTTCTCTTCGCCATCGGCCACGCCCTCGAGACGGCGACGCTGAACAAGACCCGATCCGCGCTGGCCGAGCTCGTCGCGGTCGCCCCCGACGTCGCCATAGCCCTGCGCGATGGTGAGCAAATGGAGGTAGCCGCAAGCGCCGTGATCCTCGGTGAGACGGTGCTGATCAAGAACGGCGCCAAAGTGCCCGTCGACGGGGAGGTCATCGGCGGTGCCGGCGCCCTCGACGAAGCCTCAATCACCGGTGAGTCCATGCCGGTGGAGAAGGTGACGGGCGATCGCGTGTTCGCCGGCACCGTAGCTCGCAGCGGTTTTCTGCAGGTGCGCGCCACCGGCGTCGGCGCCGACACCACCCTGGCCAGGATCATTCACCGGGTCGAGGACGCGCAAGACGCCAAGGCCAAGACCCAGGTGTTCATGGATCGGTTCTCGGCGTGGTACACCCCCGCAATCCTGGTTCTCGCGGTTGTCGTCGGACTGCTCACCCAGGACATCGTCCTAGCGCTGACCCTGCTGGTCATCGGCTGCCCGGGAGCGCTCGTCATCTCCATCCCCGTGTCCATCGTCGCCGGCATCGGCCGCGCCGCAAAGGACGGGATCCTGATCAAGGGTGGTGAGTTCTTGGAGACCTCGGCGAAGATCACCGCGATCGCCGTGGATAAGACCGGCACGCTCACGATCGGCCGCCCGAAGGTCACCGATGTTGTCGTGCTGAACCCGGCCCTGACCCGCAAGGATCTGCTCAGCTGGGCCGGACGCGCCGAAGCCGGCTCCGACCACCCGCTGTCGCGCGCGATTCTGGATGCCGCCAGGAATGAAAGCCTGGACGTCGCGGGCCTGCCGGAGTCCACCGAACCGGTGCCGGGCAAGGGCATCGTGGTCACCACACAGGGCCACCGCGTGCTGATCGGCAACCCGGCGTTGCTGGCACAGTACAAGATCAGCGACGCGGATGCCGCCACCCGGGCGGCCACCGCCTTGGCCGAGGCCGGTCGCACACCCATGATCGTCGTGCTCGACGACACCGTCGCCGGGGTCATTGGAGTGGCGGACGAGGTACGCGCCGACGCCGCACAGATGGTGTCCGACCTACACGCCGCCGGGGTGAAGCGCGTCATCATGCTCACCGGCGATGCCGAGCTGGTCGCGAATGCCGTCGCGGCCGTCACCGGTGTGGACGAGGTGCGTGCGTCACTGCTGCCCGAGGACAAGCTCGACGTCGTCACCGCCCTGCAGGCCGAGGGTTACATCGTGGCCATGGTCGGTGACGGTGTAAACGACGCCCCCGCCCTCGCCACGGCGAACATCGGGGTCGCCATGGGAGCCGCCGGGTCGGCCGTCGCGGTTGAAACCGCCGACATCGCCCTGATGGGCGACAACCTATTGAAGCTCCCCGAGGCCATATCGCTGGCCCGGCGCACGGTGAACAATATGCGACAGAACATCGCCATCGCGCTCATCACCGTCACCCTGCTGCTACTCGGCGTGCTCATGGGCGGAGTGACGATGTCGATCGGCATGCTCGTGCACGAAGCATCCGTGCTGATCGTGATCGTCAACGCCATGCGTCTGCTACGCCGGCACGGCAGCGTCAGCTCGGGACCCGCCGCCACCAACACCACAATGCCGGCGACCCGGTCAACGGACCACGGCCTCACACCCGCCAACGCCCGCCCCGACCAGGCAGCAAGTGCCACAGGAGGAACACCATGACCATCGAACCCCAATCCGCTCACGGCGCGAATGTCGAACACTTCACCATCGCTCGGCTGGCCAGCGAGAACTCGGACTTTCGCCGGGTGCTGTGGACGGGCAGGCATTCCCAGATCGTGCTCATGGCCATCCCGGTGGGCGGTGACATCGGTGCCGAGGTGCACGAAAACACCGACCAGGTCCTCACCTTCATCAGCGGCGTCGGGGAGGCAGACCTGGCCGGTCGGACCCACCCGATCGAGGGCGGTGACCAGTGCGTCGTCCCGGCCGGCACCGGGCACAACTTCCGTAACACCGGGGCCCAGCCGCTCACCCTGTACACGATCTACAGCCCGCCTGAGCATGCCCCCGACGCGGTGCACGCCACCAAGGACGAGGCCGACGCCGCCGAGGCGGCCGGCATGGACGAGGCACCCGTCGACTGACCAGCACCGCTCCAACAACCTGATACCCCCGCTCCACAACCAAAGGAAAGCCATGTCCACCACGAACGAAACCACCAGCCCAGCCGCCGCCCGGGTACTGGAACTCATCGATGCCCCCCTTCCCGCGCCCGGCCCGGGGGAGCTGGGCGTGCGGGTGCGAGCCGCCATGTTGAACCCACTGGACTGGACGACGGCATCCGCGGGTCTAAACCCGCAACTGCCGGAGTGGCTGGGTCACGAGGTGGCCGGGACCGTAACTGCCATGGGCGATGGTGTGGACTGCTTCGCGATCGGCGACGCGATCCTTGGCCGGGTTGCCGTGGGCCACGGGAGCTTCGTGCAGAACACCATCGTGCGGGCAGTCGACGCGGTGGTCAAGCCTGAAGAGATCTCGTTCGGGACGGCCGCCACGATCCCCGTCGCCGCGGTGGCCGCCTACGACGGTACCCACCAGATTGACCTGCAAGTCGGCCAAACCGTGCTGATCCTCGGCATCGACAGCGGGGTCGGCCTCATGGCCGCTCAGATCGGCCAGGTGCACGAGTTCACCGTTCTCGGCACCGGAAGCGAAGCTATGCGCGGCCTCGTCGAATCCACCGGTGCCACTCTCGTACCGGATGGCGATGACCTGCTCACCCGCCTCCGCCAGGTCGCACCCGACGGCGTGGACCTCATTCTCGATCTGATCGGCGGCGACACGCTCCGAGCTGCCGCGGAACTGGCGACCAGCCCGGCCGGCATCATTTCCGGCGCGGATCCGGCCGCTGCGATCGAACTTGGCGGTGCCGCCCTCCAACGCAGTGATGAGGCTCTGGCCAAGATCACCGGAGTGATCGAATACGGTCTGGTCACGCCGCATATCACCGCGCGGTATCCGCTCGATCAGGTCGGCGAGGCGATCACCGTCGTCGAGGGGGGTCACGCCAGCGGCCTCATCATCATCGATATGGACTGATCTAGCGTTCCCAGCCAGGGGAGTGGGCCAGGCGTGAGCTTGGCTAGAGCGCGGCCGCGGCGACGGCCCGGCACTCCGGGCGACGATGATCGCCTCCGCGGTGCGGTCGGCGTCGGCGATGCAGCTGGCGCGTGCGACACCCCGAAAGGCTGAACCGGTGAGGAACACGCCGGCAAGGCCGGTCAGCTCGGCCGATATGGCGTCGAGCCGGGCCTGATGGCCCACACGATACTGCGGCATACCCTGCGGCCAACGCAGGACGAACTGCTCAAGCGGCTGACCACCCAGGCCCATCGCCTCGTCGAGCTCATCGCGAACGCGCCGCACCAGGGCCGTCTCGGTCGTGGTTAGCCAGCGGTTGTCACCACGGCGACCGACCATGCAGCGCAGCAGCACCACGTCACCATCGGCCAGGTGCGGCCACTTCAGGCTGGACCTAGGTGGGCCTGTACATGTCGGCAGCGTAAGCTTCGCGGACCGACTCGATCCAGGCTCGACCCCTTCTATAGTTCGAGATGAGTACGTTCCTATGTCGCAACACCAGTCACCCGGTTACCGAACTCTCGCCTCCTTCAGCAGGATTACCCTGCTCTTCCACCTGCAACAACGCGGAGCGATGACAGTGCTCGACCTGTCGGAGGCTGCCGGACTCCGCGGGAGCGCCGTGCGAGAGCACCTGCAACGCCTGATCAGAGACGGTTTTGTCACCTGGCAAGCCGAGCACAAGGACGCCAAGGGTCGCCCGCGCATTCTCTACAGCGCCGCGACCGGGTCCGATACTCGAGATGGCTGCGTGCGGGAGGTAAAGGCGTTGGCCGCCGAACGACGTGGTGACCAGCTGCGGCAGCTGTTGCCGATTGAGGCGATCCTCAATCCCGCGCTGCAGCGTCAGCTCGACACCCTCGACGACCATCTCGACCAGACCGGGTTCGACGCAAAGCTGGATGCCGACGGCCGGCACGTGTACCTGCGCGAGTGTCCGTACAGCGACATGGCCAAGGCGCATCCGGAGGTCTGCCGGGTCCACTTCGGCCTGCTCAAGGGCGTTCTCGAGCAGACTGACGGGCCTCTAAGTGCCGATGCGCTGCATGCTTTTGTGGAGCCAAATACCTGCACCCTGGACATCGGTCGCACCGATGACGGAAGCACCCGGTCACAGACCGCGCACCCGGCGAGTCGCCGGCGGGCGGTGAGTTAGGCCGCGGGTTCCGCCGGGGCTGGCGTGGCGGCGGGGTGCGTCTTGACGAACCTGGTGTCCACACCGATGACAGGGATCTTCGAGGCCCCGCCAGGGGCTCCGACCGGGCCCTCCCGGCCCTCGAGCGTCTCGGCGAAGAACCTCTCGTTGTCGGCGAGGTACGGTTGCTCCTCGTCGGGCAGGTCGGCTTCGTAGTAGATGGCCTCGACAGGGCAGACAGGTTCGCAGGCGCCACAGTCGATGCACTCGTCGGGCTGGATGTAGAGGGTGCGTTTGCCCTCGTAGATGCAGTCGACCGGGCATTCGTCCACGCACGCCCGGTCTTTCACATCGATGCAGGGGGAGCCGATCACGTAGGTCATCGGGTTACCTCCATCGACAAGGTGGCGAGGGCTTCTTCGATCACGGTGGCCGCGTCATCAATGAGCTCCTCGCTGATCACCACGGCGGGCAACAGCCGCAGTACCGAATCCCACGAGCCGGCGTCGAGCACGATGACACCGTGGCTGGTGGCATGCTTGATGATCGCTCGCAGGGCGGCCGGGTTGGGGGACACGCTGCCGGGAATGACGAGCTCGACGCCGAACATGGCGCCCTGGCCCCGCACGTCGCCGACCACGTCGTAGGTCTGGGGCCAATGGCCGATGCGGGCCCACAGCATCCGTTCGACCTGCCGCGCACGCTCGATCAGGTCATCGCGTTCGATCAAATCGAACACCGCCAGGGCCGCCGCGGTAGAGACCGGGTTGCCGCCGAAGGTGCCACCGATACCGCCGGGCTGTACTGAATCCATGATGCTGGCGCGACCGGTGACGGCGGCGAGCGGGAGCCCGCCGGCGATGGCCTTGGCCGTCGTCACGAGGTCGGGCACGACGCCGTGGTGCTCGATCGAGAACCAGGCACCGGTTCGTCCGAGGCCCGCCTGGATCTCGTCGGCGACGAAGACTATGCCGTTCTCGGTGCAGAACTCGCTCATGCGCTGGAAGTAGCCGGGCGCGGGGATGTTGATGCCGCCGTCGCCCTGGATCGGTTCGACGACGAACGCGGCCACCTCGCTCGCACCGATGTGAGTGACTATGTAGTCGATGGTGCGGTCCGCGGCCTCGGCGCCGGACAGGCCGTCGCGGTAGGGAAAGCTCACCGGGGCGCTGTAGATCTCGCCGGGGAATGGGCCCATCCCTGCCCGCTCCGGCCAGGGCCGGTAGGTCATCGCCATGGTGAGGTTGGTGCGGCCGTGGAACGCGTGGTCGAGCACCACGACCGCGCGACGGCCCGTGAACCTGCGCGCGATCTTCACGGCGTTCTCCACGGCTTCGGCGCCGGTGTTGACCAGGATGGAGCGCTTCTCGAAGTCGCCGGGGGTCATCGCGTTGAGCTTTTCGGCCACCCGCACGTAGTTCTCGTAGGGGGTGACGGTGAAAAGGGTGTGGGTGAGCTTGGCGGCCTGTGCCGCGGCGGCCGCGGCCACCTCGGGCAGGGCGTGGCCGAACGAGGTGACGCCGATGCCCGAGCCCAGGTCGATGAGCTGGTTGCCGTCCACGTCTACCAGGATTGCGCCCGATCCGTGGTCCATGTAGATGTCGGCGAGGGTACCGGCGCCGACGGACACGCTCTCCGTTCGGCGCTTGTGAAGGGCGATGGACCGAGGTCCGGGCAGGCTGGTGAGGAGCTTTCGATGTTGTGGAACGCTGTACGTCATGACGCCACCCTACGACCGACATCTGCTGCCACGCCCGGGATTCAGCAATAAAAAGGAAAATGATTATTTATTTGCGGGTGTGCCGTGACTCCCGGATATCGCCCAGGTAGTCGGCCAGGATCCGGGCGTGATTGACCTCGGGGTCCTTGGCGCCGTAAAGCAGGGTGGTTGGCCCGCCGCCCTGTGCGACGAGCTCGCGCAGGTCGGTCACAGCCTGCATGGTCGTCGGGTCACCGTCCAGTTCGGCACGGTAGCGGATGGCGAATTCGTCCAGTAGCTCCGGATCGTGATTCCACCAGGTGCGGAGCTCCGCAGACGGGGCCACCTCCTTGAGCCAGGCATCCAGGCGCGCCCGCTCCTTCGAGATGCCGCGCGGCCAGAGTCGGTCGACCAGCACCCGGAATCCGTCGTCGCTGGCCACATCGTCGTAGATGCGTTTGATTCGGATGGTCACGGCCTACCTCGCCGCTACGTCGGTGAGACCGAGGTGCTCCAACGCCGACTGGGCGTAACCCGCCGCGTCGGCTTCGGTGATCGGGTCGAGCAGCCCGAGCAACCGGCGGCGGTAATCCTCGCCCAGCAGCAGCGCGTAGAGCGCCTCGGCCCGGTCGGTGGCGCCCCAGCCGCGTTCGGTGTCGATGTGCTCGGCGAGCCGGGCGACGTGGCGCATGTCGCCGTTGTCGTGCAGCGTGCGGGCTAGATCGGGAAAGCGCAGCGACTCGGCGATCACCAGCCTGTGCAGCCCGATCATTTGGGCGGAGTGCAGGCGGAAGACGATGCGGGCGGCGAGGGACTCCAAGGTGTCCGGGATCTGAGTGTCGCCACTGACGGTCTCGGCGAGGCGGCCCTGCATCTCGGTGAAGAGGGCGTCTTTGTTGCCGAAGTAGCTGTAGATGGTGCGCTTGGTGACGCGGGCGTCGGCCGCGATCCGCTCCACGGTGGCGTTGCCGAAGCCGTACTCGAGAAAGTTCGACAGGGCGGCGTCGAGAATTTGCTCCTGCCGCTCGATACGTCCGGCCTCGGTGGGACGGCCACGCTTTCGTTCGAGAGGTTCTGGCTGCGCGGGTTGCACGGGTGCCTTTCGGATTGTCGGAAATCTCTGTACAACCACGGTACTCGTCGTTGTAGAATGATACAACGTCGTGTCATTAATTCGATTCGACTCCTCAACCGCGACCTCACGAAGGCCGAGAAGGGAGTTCAGCCATGTCTACCCGACAGCGAACTACCGTGGCGCCCCCCAAGCCCAGCGCGCACCAGAGCAGCAGCCCCAACACCAAGGCAGAGCAGCCAGACCGGCGCGACAGCGCCTCTGGCCTCCGCGCCACCGATTTCTATCGACAGATGGTCTTCATCCGCCGATTTGAAGAGCGCGCTGCCCGGGCATACACCCAGGCGCTGATCGGCGGCTACTGTCATCTCAACCTGGGCGAAGAAGCCGCCGTCGTTGGCCTGATGGCTGCGTTGCGGCCCACCGACTACCTGTTCACCAACTACCGCGAGCACGGTTACGCGCTGACGCGGGGCATCGACCCCAACCGGGTGATGGCCGAGCTCTTCGGCCGGTCCGACGGCGTCTCCAAGGGCTGGGGTGGCTCAATGCACATGTTCGACCTCGAGAAGCGGATGCTGGGCGGCTACGGAATCGTCGGTGGCCAGATTCCGCTGGCCACCGGCGCGGCCCTCGCCATCGACTACCGCGGGGTGGACGAGATCGTCATGTGCACCATGGGTGACGGCACCACGAACATCGGCGCCTTCCACGAGTCGCTGAACATCGCGGCGCTCTGGAACCTCCCGATCGTCTATGTCGTCATCAACAACCGACTCGGGATGGCGACGACAGTCGACAAGTCCTCGGCCGAGCCAGAATTGTACAAGCGGGCATCGTCGTACCGGATGGCGTCCGAACGGATCGACGGGCTCGATCCCGTCGCCGTCTTCGAGGCGGCCCAGCGGGCTGCGACCATGGCCCGTAGCGGCAAGCCGTTCCTGCTCGAGGTGATGACTGAACGCCTGCGCGGGCACTCCGTGGTCGACCCCGGCAAGTACCGGGGCGCCGAAGAGATCGCACTCACCAAGGAGCGCGACCCGCTGATCACCTTCGCCGCCCACCTGGTCGACACCGGCCTGCTCACTGAGCCGGAGATCACCGCCATCAACGACGACGCCATCGAGCGAGCCACCGCCGCCGCGGTTTTCGCCGAGGCGAGCCCGTTTCCCGACGTGTCGACACTGTTCGACTACACCTACGCCACACCCGTGGCCAACGACTCGCACAGGTTGCCCGGGCAGCCCCTCTTCGAGCCGGCACCGTTCCCCGATCAGGAGGCCACCCGATGAGCATCATGACCTATCGGCAGGCACTGCACGACACGCTGCGCTCCGAAATGCACCGCGATCCCGACGTCTTCCTGATGGGCGAGGAGATCGGCCTCTTCGACGGCGCCTACAAGATCACCGCGGGGATGCTCGACGAATTCGGTGAGAAGCGGGTGCGTGACACTGCGATCGCCGAAGAGGGCTTCACCGGCGCCGCTATCGGCGCCGCGATGCTGGGACTCCGGCCGGTCGTGGAGATCATGACCATCAACTTCAGCCTCCTCGCCCTCGACCAGATCGTGAACCATGCCGCCAAGATCTACGGCATGTTCGGCGGTCAGGCCAAGGTTCCCCTTGTCATCCGCACCCCGGGCGGCGGCGGCCAGCAGCTCGGCGCCACACACTCGCAGAACATCGAACTGTTCTACGCCTTCGTGCCCGGCATGAAGGTCCTGGCCCCGAGCACCCCCGCCGATGCCAAGGCTATGATGCTCGCGGCCATCCGCGACGACGACCCGGTGCTTTTCCTCGAGAACCTGTCGCTCTACAACACCAAGGGCGAGGTGCCCGACGAGGACATCCCGGCCGAGATTGGCAAGGCTGCCGTCACCCGGCGCGGCAGCGACATCACCCTGATCGGCTACTCGCGGATGGCCTACGTGGCCGCCCAGGTCGCCGAGCAACTCGCCGAGTCCGATGGGCTCGACATCGAGGTCATCGACCTGCGGAGCCTGCGTCCCCTCGACCGCGAGACCGTCGTGGAGTCCGTGAAGAAGACCCACGCCGCCGTCATCCTCGAGGACGACTGGCTCACCTACGGAATCGGCGCCGAAATCGCAGCGACGATCTCCGACGGCGCCTTCGACTACCTCGACGCCCCCGTTCGCCGGGTCGCCATGGCAGAGGTTCCGATGCCGTATTCAAAACCACTGGAGACGGCCGCGTTGCCGTCTGCGGACGACGTCATCGGCGCCATCCGGCAGACACTCGACGCCGTCGGCCGCCGCCGCTACCCGATGGGGAACAAGTCATGATCGAAATCACAATGCCACGTCTTTCCGACACCATGACCGAAGGAGCGATCGCGGTCTGGCACAAGAAGCCCGGCGACCGGGTCGAGGTGGGCGACGTGCTCGTGGAGATCGAAACCGACAAGGCCACCATGGAGTACGAGGCCTATGACGCCGGCACGCTGTCGAAGCAGCTCGTGCCCGAGGGGGAGCAGGTCGCCATCGGCGCACCCATCGCCCTTCTCGACGACGGCAAGCCGACCGCGACGCCCCAGCCGACGGCGGAACCCGCTGCCGCTGTCGCGGTACCTGCTGCCGCCGCGGCCACGGGTGCGACTGTCGCGGCTGGTCCGGCGACGGATGCCGCGGCCCCGGCCGAGCAGGCCGGCCAGACGCCCGCGGATGGCCCGCGATTGTTCGCGTCTCCGCTGGTGCGAAAGCTTGCCCGTGAACACCACCTCGACCTCAGCCAGGTTCACGGAACCGGCCCCGGCGGGCGAATCATCCGCGCTGACACCGACGGCCTCCTCGCCCAGGAGCCTGACTCCGTCGCCGTGCCGGTCGATGCCGTGGTCGCCGCACCGGCGCGGGAGCACAGCGCCCCCGCGGCAACGGGTGATGACAAGCGCGGCTCGGAGGCTGTGCCGCTGAGCAGTATGCGTCGGATCATCGCCCGCCGGCTCGGGGAGAGTGCCCGCACCATTCCGCACTTCTACGTCACCGCAACCGCGGACGCCGAGAACCTGGTGCTGTTGCGCACCGACCTCAACGCCCAACTGGTGGCCGCCGGACGGCCGAAGGTCAGTGTCAACGACCTGCTGATCCGCGCGAGTGCGCTGGCGCTGCGAGAGCATCCTCTGGTGAACGCCTCGTACATCGACGACGCGAGCGACGAGATGCTCGTGCACCAACGCGTCAACGTGGGTGTGGCCGTTGCGGGTGCCGTCGGCCTGGTAGTTCCGGTGATCGAGGATGCCGACCAGAAGACGGTCAGCCAGCTCGGTGCAGAGGCCAAGGCCCTTGTCGCCCTGGCCAACGCAAAGAAGCTCACGCCGGCGCAGATGTCCGGTGGCACATTCACGATCAGCAACCTCGGCATGTTCGGCGTTGACCAGTTCACCGCCATCATCAACCCGCCCGAAGGAGCGATCCTGGCCGTCGGCGGCATGACCCGCGAGGCCGTTATCGTCGGCGATGAGATTCTGCCCCGGCACCGGATGCGATACACCCTGTCCGCCGACCACCGCATCATCGATGGCGCGTTGGCCGCTCAGTTCCTGCAGACGCTCACTCGCCTGATCGAAAATCCGTGGACCATCCTGGCCTGACGCAACGCACGACTCAACAACAAGGTTTCGAACACAGAAGATTGGAAGCACAGCCATGGCACGCACAGAAAACGGAAAAGTCGCACTCATCACGGGTGGCGGACAGGGAATCGGGAGGGGAGTCGCGGAGCGGCTCCACGCTGACGGCTTCAAGGTCGCAATTGCCGACCTCAACCTCGAGACCGCGAGCGCCGTGGCCGAGTCGCTGGGCGGAAAGGCCGGCGGAGCAATCGCCGTGCACGTGAATGTTGCCGACAAGGCGAGTGTCTTCGGCGCCGTGGCTCAGACCGTGACCAGCCTCGGCGGCTTCGACGTGATCATCAACAACGCCGGCATCGCCCCGACCTCCCCCCTCGAGGAGATCACCGAGGAGAGCATCGCCAAGATCTTCTCCATCAACTACAACAGCGTGATCTGGGGAATCCAAGCCGCCACCCAGGCGTTCACGGAACTGGGACACGGTGGAAAGATCATCAGTGCCGCATCCCAGGCCGGTCACATCGGCAACCCCGGCCTGGCCTTGTACTCGTCGACGAAGTTCGCGATTCGCGGTCTGTCCCAGACCGCTGCTCGCGACCTGGCTCCGCTTGGCATCACAGTCAACTCCTTCGCCCCCGGCATTGTGAGAACACCCCTGATGGAGAATCTGGCAAAGAAGTTGGCCGCCGACAACGGCAAGCCGGAGTCGTGGGGGTGGGAGCAATTCACCAAGGGCATCGCTCTGGACCGACTTGCCGAGGTGGCCGACGTCGCGGGCGTCGTCTCGTTCCTGGCCGGACCCGACTCCAACTACGTCACCGGACAGTCAATCCTGGTCGACGGCGGAATGGTCTTCAACTAGGCTCCGCCCCGCGCAAGACCGG
>Ga0247816_10001228_pt1 | contig 12745 bp, 13 predicted proteins | sample UWRJL209509C1_FD_179930 | JGI IMG/M metagenome (GOLD analysis project Ga0247816, IMG submission 179930) | Plant litter microbial communities from Arlington Agricultural Research Station in Wisconsin, United States - UWRJ-L209-509C-1 | ecosystem: Environmental > Terrestrial > Plant litter >...
CACCTTGTCGGCGTAGGAACCCCAGTGGGTGAACCCGGGCTGGGTCTGGTTGCGGCAGACCTGGGCGTTGCCGCTGGCGCACTCCGGGCAGTCCCCGCAGGCGCAGACGAACGGCACCGTGACCCGCTGGCCGACGACGAAACGGCGAACGAGGGGACCGACCGCGTCGATCACCCCGACCAGCTCGTGGCCGGGCACGTGCGGCAGCCCGATGTCGCTGTCATGGCCCGACCAGCCGTGCCAGTCGCTGCGGCAGAGCCCGGTGGCTTCCACCCGCACCACCACGCCGGCGGCGCTCGGCTCGGGGTCGGCGACTTCGCGCAGCTCGGGCAGCCGGCCGAACCGGTCGAACCAGACCGCCCGCACGTCAGGACGCGGCGGAGGCGTCGCCGGTGATTCCGGTGATGCTCGGCAGCTCGACCGGGGTGATGATCTCGGTCGGGTCGGTCACCGCGATGCCGAACAGGGCGTCCAGACCGCCGAGGAAGGCCTCCTGCTCGCCGGCGCGGGCCAGCTCGCGGGACCGCACCATCGGGGTGTGCAGCAGGACCCCGGTCAGGTGCCGCAGCGCGGCCTCGGTCTGCTCGGAGTTGTCACCGCGGGCCCTGGCCCGCTCGATCTCGGCGTCGAGGATGTCGAAGACGTAGGAGCGCAGCGCCACCACGGCCGGGGCCAGGCTCTGCTCCTCGGCCACGGCGGAGAACTTCTTGGCGGCCCGGCCGACCAGCTTGCGGGCCTCGCTGGTGGCGTTCAACGCTTCCAGCGGGGCGTGGATGCGGATGGTCTCCAGGTCGAGCAGCTCCACGCCGCTGACCTCGCTCACGTCCGGGTCCACGTTGCGGGGCAGGCCGAGGTCGATGATCAGCTGGCGGGCCGCCTCGGGCTCCGCGCCCATCGGGCAGGCCCGCAGCTCGCCGGCCGGGTCCGTCGCGGTGTGCGCGGCATGCGCGTCGGCCGCGGTCTGCGCGGCCATCAGCGCGCGGCCGGCGGTGAGGATGGCCGCGTCGATGACGTGGTGCTCCACCGTGGTGCAGGTGAGGATGAGGTCGGCGACGGCGGTCTCGGCGGCCAGGGCGTCGGCATCCGTCGCAACGGCCTGGATGGCGTGCGAGGCGGCGAACCGGCCGGCGCGGCCGGATGGCGAGTACACCCGCACGTCCTCGGCGCCGAGGTCGCGGAGGGCGGCCAGCGAGGCGCCGGCGTAGCGGCCGGTTCCCACCAGGAGCACCCGGGTGTGTGCCCAGTCGGTGACCCGGCTCTCGGCCAGTTCGAGGGCGAGGCGCACCAGCGAACGGCCGGCCGAGCCGATACCGGTGCGGTTCTTCACACCACGGGAGGTCTGGGAGGCGCGCTGGAAGAGGCGCTCCAGCTCTGGGCTGGTGGTGCCGGCCGCGCGGGCCTCCTCGAGGGAGCGGCGCACCTGTCCGGCGATCTCGCCCTCGCCCACCACGACGGACTCGAGTCCGCTGGTGACGGCGAAGAGGTGCTCGGCGACGCCGTTGCCGTGCACCAGGTCGAGGGTGTCGCGCAGCAGGTCGGCGCTCACACCGGTGCTCGCGCTGACGGCGTCGATGGCGGCGTAGACCGCGGGCAGCGGGGAGACCCCGAAGGGTTCGTCCAGGTCGAGGTAGGCCTCGAATCGGTTGCAGGTGGCCACGACCACGGCGCCGCTGAGCGCGTCATGGCCTGTGAGCATCCCGCCCGCCGCAGCATCCGCACCCACAGACAGCTTTTCGAGCACGTCGAAACTGGAGTTCTTGTGGTTCGCGGACAAACAAATCAACACTTCTCGATTCTACGTCGTGTCGAACGGTCCCTCGAATCGTTCACCCAGCCGATGTAGGGGAGAATCGACGGTGATGAACCTCGACACGTTGCACCCTCTGTCCTCCGGCCTCACCTCAGACTCCCGGCTCGTTCGGGCCTACCAGGGCACCCGGCCGGCCGTGACGCCGGTGTGGTTCATGCGCCAGGCCGGCCGTTCGCTGCCGGAGTACCGCGAACTGCGGGTCGGCACCCGCATGCTCGACGCCTGCCTCGACCCCGAGATGGCCAGCGAGATCACTCTGCAGCCCATCCGCCGGCACGGTGTCGACGCCGGCATCCTGTTCAGCGACATCGTCGTGCCGCTCAAGCTGGTGGGCGTCGAGGTCGAGATCGTCGCCGGCAAGGGCCCGGTGCTCGCGCAGGCCGTGCGCACCAAAGCGGATGTCGACCGGCTCACCGCGCTCGACCCGGCCGTGCTCGACACCGCGCTGGCTCCCATCCGGGAGGCCGTTGCCCGCACCGTGGCCGAGCTCGGCTCCACCCCGCTGATCGGTTTCGCCGGGGCACCGTTCACCCTGGCCGCCTACATCGTCGAGGGCGGACCGTCCAAGGACCACATCCACGCCCGCACCCTGATGCACTCCGACCCGGCCGCCTGGGCCCAGCTGATGGAGTGGACCGCCGAGGTCACCGGGCGGTTCCTGCGCGCCCAGGTGCTCGCCGGCACCAGCGCCGCGCAGCTGTTCGACTCCTGGGCCGGCGCGCTGTCGCTCGACGACTACAGCCGGTTCGTCGCTCCCGCCTCGGCCGCGGCCATCGCCCACGTGCGCGACCTCACCTATGTCGAGACCAGTGCCGACGCGGCCGCCGACCCCGAGTCGGTGCGGCGCAATGTGCCCGTGGTGCACTTCGGTGTCGGCACCGGTGAACTGCTCAAGGCCATGCACGGCATCGGCGCCGACGTGGTCGGCGTGGACTACCGCGTTCCGCTGGACGAGGCCAACCGTCGCCTCGGCGGCGTCGTACCGGTGCAGGGCAACGTCGACCCGGCCCTGCTGAACGCGCCCTGGCCGGTGCTCGAGGCGCACGTGCTCGACGTGCTCGAGCGCGGCCGGACGGCCCCGGCGCACGTGCTCAACCTGGGCCACGGCGTTCCGCCGGAGACCAACCCGGACGTCCTCACCCGGCTGGTGGAGTTCGTGCACCAGGCCAGCGCAGAGATCTCCAGCGCCCAGTAACAGCAGTGCCCGCGCGCGGGCGGAAGGCACGGTCATGAAGGACGTTCTGGTCATCGGCGGAGGTGTCGCCGGGCTGGTGGCTGCTCGCGAGTGCGCCCACCTGGGCCTCAGCGTTCTGATCGTGGATGCCGGTGACACCGTCGGCGGCGTCGTCGCCGCCCACGAGGTGGCCGGGCTGGTGCTCGACAGCGGCGCGGAGAGCTTCGCCGTGCGCGGCAACACCGTGGCCGGCCTGGTGGCCGACCTCGACCTCACCGACCAGATCGTCGAACCGAACCCGGCCGGCGCCTGGCTGCACCTGCCGGCGCTCACCGCGGCCGGTGAACCGGTCTCGGTGCCCATGCCCAAGGCCGGTGTGCTCGGCATCCCCGGCACGCCGCTGGCCGCAGACGTAGTGCGCGCGATCGGCTGGTCCGGCGCCCTCCGGGCATACGCCGACCGGCTCATCCCGGTGCTCAAGATCGGCCGGGAGCGCAGCCTCGGCGAGCTGGTGCAGAAGCGGATGGGCAGCCGGGTGCTCGAACGCCTGGTCAGCCCCGTCGCCGGCGGCGTCTACGCCACCGCCGCCGTCGACCTCGACGTGGATGTCGTCGCCCCCGGTCTCAACCGTGCCCTCACCACCGCCGGTTCGTTGTCCGGCGCGGTCACCGCGCTGCGCACCATGGCCCCGGCCGGCTCGGCCGTGCGTGGACTGCGCGGCGGGATGCACCACATGGTCGAGGCTCTCGTCGCCGACCTCGACCGCTACGACGTCGAGATCCGCACCGGCCGCGCCGTCACCGGGCTGACCCCGGTCGATACCGCGACCGACGCCGCCGCCGGTGGCAGCCACGGCACCGTGCGCCGGTGGGTGGCCACGCTCACGGCCGATGCCGACGCCGCCGCCGCGACTCCCACCGACGACACCGGGACCGACGACGCCAGCACCGCCGCCACCGCCGCCAGCACCGCCGGCACCGTGGAAGCCCGTCAGGTGATCCTGGCCACGCCCGCGGCATCCGCTCTGGCGCTGCTCGCGCCGCTCGGTGGCGCCTTCGCCGAGCTGGCCGGCCTGGACTGGCCGCAGCCGGCGGCGGTGGAACTGGCTACCCTCGTGCTCGACGCCCCGGTCCTGGACACCCACCCGCGTGGCACCGGCGTGCTCGTGGCCGCCGGCACCCCCGGCGTCACCGCGAAGGCGCTCACCCACGTCACCGCCAAGTGGGCCTGGCTCGCCGAGCTCACCCCGGCCGGCCAGCACGTGCTGCGCCTCTCCTATGGGCGGGCGGGCGCGCCGGTGCCCACCCTCGAGCTGAGCGACGACGACCTGCGAAACCTCGCGGTGCGGGACGCCGGTGCCATTCTCGGCGTGGAGCTCTCGGTGGACCAGGTGCGCGGCTTCGCCCGCACGCTGTGGCGGGACGGGTTGTCTCCGGCGACCCTCGGGGCGACGGAACGGATTCGTCGGGTGCGGGACACCGTCGAGCAGACCCCAGGCCTGGACGTCACCGGCGGCTGGCTCTCCGGCACCGGGCTGGCCTCGGTGATCCCCGACGCACGTGACGCGGGTATCCGAAGCAGACGGGCCGTGCTAGACCTCTGATCAGGCCTCTTCTCGGCCCGGCGCACATGTTCCGCGCCGGGGTTGGGGGTTACGCTGGGGATACATGAACGTCGAGGAATGGAGTCACAATGCGGGGAAAGCTACTTTTCATCACGGGTGGGCTCGTCGGCTACGTGCTCGGTGCACGCGCCGGTCGTAAGCGCTACGACCAGATCGCCGCCACTGCCTCAAACCTGTGGAACCGGCCGCCCGTGCAGAAGCGCGTGAACGAGGTGCGCGATTTCGCCCTCGAGCGTGTGGGGGACGTTCCGTCCGCCCTGTTCGCAGCCGGTAAGAAGGTCGCCTCCGCCGTGCAGAACAAGGTCGAGCAGTCCAAGGACGACAAGCCCAGCGCGGGTTTCAACCCCGCTCAGGCCGGCGGTGCCACCGCGGCGAGCAAGGCCGCGGCCTCCGCGACGAAGTCCGCCACGGCAGCAGCAGCCTCGGCCAAGTCGGCCAAGCGGTCCGCCGAGACCGCCGGCGACGCCCCCACCGACACCAACGCGTAGTCTCGCGATGACAGTCCAGAAAGGACTCCAGTGACTAACAGCGGGTACAACCCTCGCAGTAAGCAGTCGCTGATCACGCTGATCAGCGAACTGCCGGGTCAGATCACCGACCTGGTCAAGGCGGAGATCGCGGCCTTCAAGGCCGACATCTCCGGCAAGGCCAAGAACGTCGGTCTCGGCATCGGGCTTTTCATCGGCGCCGCGCTCTTTGCGTTCTTCGCCGTGATCGTCTTCATCGCGCTGGCCGTGATCGCGCTCGACCTGGTGCTGCCCCTGTGGCTGTCCGCGTTGATCGTCGCCGTCGCCCTGCTTCTGGTGGCGATCATTCTTGCCCTGATCGGCCTGAACCGGGTCAAGAAGGGCACCAGCCACGACCCGGAGGGCGTGACCGAGAGCATCCGCAAGGACGTCGACGCAGTCAAGGGAGTTGGCCAGTATGAGCACTGATCAGAACGACTTGCCCGCAGAGAACAAGAGCAAGACCGAGCTCCGGGCGGAAGCCGAGCACGCCAGGGTTGTGCTCGCCGACACCCTGGACGCGATCGAGTACAAGCTCAACGTGCCCAAGCAGGTCAAGATCAACGGCCGCCGGTTCACCCTCGGGCTGCACCGTCTCGGCGAAGAGAACCCGTCGGCGCTGGCCGGGATCGCGCTCGGCGCGGCCGCCGTCGTCGGCACCTGCGTCTGGTTCGGCGTCAAGGCGGTCCTCGACCGTCGGTAAGGTTCACCGCGCACCTTCTGGTGGGCGAAAGAGGGCGTTCGGCTTCGGCCGGCGCCCTCTTTTCTGTGCTGGGTAGCGTTCGTGGATACCGGCTGGCGCCGGCCTACTTTTGGCTCTCCGAGCAAAGCGGTGGAGACTAGTACTCATGACTCACCCGGCTGCCGGAGAGGCAGTAGACACAACCGCGCCCACCCCCGAATTGAACACCACGCCAGAGGCTGAACCCAGCGAGGCCTCGCCCACCGGTTTCACCCTCTTCACCGTGCTGCGCAGGGACCCTGCGAACCCCGACGACCTCGACGGCCGAGACGTGCCCCGCTTCGTCAACGAACTCGACGACATCGTCGCGCTCGTCGAAGCCGAGGGTGTCACCGTCCGCGGCTTCTACGACGTGTCCGGTCTCCGCGCCGACGCCGACGTGATGATCTGGACCCACGCCGACGAGGCCCAGTCCCTGCAGTGGGCCAACCGTGAACTGCGCCGCAGCCGACTGCTGAAGAGCCTGTTGCCGACCTGGAACGCGATGGGCGTGCACCGCGACGCCGAGTTCAACAAGAGCCACGTCCCCGGCTTCCTGCGTGGCGTCGACGCCAAGGCCTGGCTGACCGTGTACCCGTTCGTGCGCAGCTACGAGTGGTACCTGCTGCCGGAGGCCGAGCGCCGCCAGATGCTCGCCGACCACGGCCGCAAGGGTGCCGCCTTCCGCGGCGCGATCGCCAACACCGTCTCATCGTTCGCCTTGGGCGACTACGAGTGGCTGCTGCCGATCGAGTCAGACGAACTCACCGAACTGGTCGATCTGATGCGCGAACTGCGTGCCACCGAGGCTCGCCGGCACGTGCGCGAAGAGATCCCGTTCTACACCGGCCGGCGCATCACCATCGCCGAGCTCGTGGAGGTGCTGCAGTAATGGCTGCCTACGACGCCATCCTGCTCGCCGGTTTCGGCGGTCCAGAAGGCCAAGACGATGTGATCCCGTTCCTGCGCAACGTCACCCGCGGCCGCGGCATCCCCGAGGAGCGCCTCGAAGAGGTGGCAGTGCACTACCGCCACTTCGGCGGTGTCAGCCCGATCAACAATCAGAACCGGGTGCTGCAGGCCGCCCTGCAGGCCGAGCTCGACCGCCGCGGCATCGACCTGCCGGTGATCTGGGGCAACCGCAACTGGGCGCCATACCTGCCAGACACCATCAGTGAGGCGCACGCCGCCGGCCGGGACCGCCTGCTCGCCATCGCCACCAGCGCGTACAGCTCATACTCCGGCTGCCGCCAGTACCGCGAGGACTTCGCGGCCGCCCTGGAGACCACCGGCCTGACCGGCACGGTGCAGATCGACAAGATCCGGCAGTTCTTCGACCACCCCGGCTTCGTCACCCCGTTCATCACGGGTGTGCGGCAGGGACTGGCCGACGTCGAGGCTGCCATCCCCGGCATCAACCTGGGCACCGAGGTCGAGGTCCTGTTCTCCACCCACTCCATCCCATCCACCGACGCCGCCAAGAGCGGCCCGGCCGAGCGCGGTTTCGGTCCGAGCGGCGCATACGCCGCCCAGCACCTCGCGGTAGCGGATGTCGTCATGCAGGGCCTGGACAGCCCGTGGCAGCTGGTCTACCAGTCCCGCAGCGGCCCGCCCAGCATGCCCTGGCTCGAGCCCGACATCAACGACGCCATCGCCCTGCTGCCGGCCCGCGGCATCCGCGCTGTCATCATCGTGCCGCTGGGCTTCGTCAGCGACCACATGGAGGTGATGTGGGACCTCGACAACGAGGCCACCGAAACCGCCACGGAGAACGGCCTGTTCTCGGTGCGCGTGCCGACCCCCGGGGTCGACCCGGCCTACGTCAGCGGCCTGATCGACCTGGTCGAGGAACGCCTGAACGACACCCCCGCCGAACAACGGCCCGCCCTGACCGATCTCGGACCCTGGTACGACATCTGTCGGCCGGGCTGCTGCGAGAACGTGCGGCTCGGCTTCAAGCCGGCCGTCGCGGGTATCGCACCGTGAGCGTCATCCGCGTCGGTACCCGGGGCAGCGCCCTCGCGATGGCCCAGACGACCGCCATCGCCAACCGCATCCAGACGGCCACCGACACCGAGGTGCAGATCGTCCCGATCACCACGCACGGCGACGTCTCCCGCGAGTCCCTCGCCAGCCTGGGCGGCACCGGTGTTTTCGCCAGCGCCCTGCGCGAGGCCCTGCTGAACGACGAGTGTGACGTCCTGGTGCACTCGCTCAAGGACCTGCCGACCGACCCGTACGCCGGCCTGGTCATCGGGGCGACGCCCAAGCGGGCCGACGCGCGCGATGTGCTCTGTGCCCGCGACGGCTTCACCCTGGCCACCCTGCCGGAGGGCGCCAGGGTGGGCACCGGGTCGCCGCGCCGGGCCGCGCAGCTGCGCGAACTGCGGCCAGACCTCGACGTCGTCGACATCCGCGGCAACGTGGACACCCGGCTGGCGATGGTCACCGACGAGAAGTTGCACGCTGTGGTGCTCGCCGCCGCGGGCCTGGGCCGGCTCGGCCTGCTCGAGAACGTGGCCACCGACTACCTCGAGCTCTCCGACTGGCCCACCGCGCCCGGCCAGGGCGCCCTGGGCATCGAGGTGCGCGAGGGCAAGCCGGAGCGTCTGCTCGCCAAGGCGCTCGCCGTGCTGAACCACGCCACCACCCAGGCCGCCGTCACCGCCGAGCGGAACGTGCTGGCCCGGCTCGAAGCCGGCTGCGCCGCGCCGATCGGCGCGACCGCGGTGCTCGACGACGGTCTGTTGTTCCTCACCGCCACGGTGTACAGCCCCGACGGCACCCGCCGGGTCACCGCCTCGCACGCGGCCACCCCGGAATCCCACGCCATCGTCGACCTGCTCGACGCCGCCCACGACGTGGCCGACCGGGCCGCGCGGGAGCTGCTCGCCGGCGGCGCCGCCGACTTCACCCCCCTGACGGTGACCTCGTGACCGGCACGCAGAACGGCAGCCCCAAGCCGCTGGCCGGCTGGCGGGTGCTGGTTCCCCGGGGTGGCCCCTGGGGTGACCAGGTCGCCGCCAACCTGCGCTCCCGCGGCGCCCTGCCGGTGGTGGCACCGATGATCAACTTCGCCCCCACCGACGACGCACCCGCGCTCGAGAAGGCGCTGGCCCGGCTCGCCGCCGGCGATTTCGACTGGATGACCGTGACCAGCGCCACCACCGTCGACGTGTTGTCGTCACATCGCGCCGTCGTCGCGCCGGGCACCCGCATCGCCGCCGTGGGGGAGACCACCGCCGCCGCGCTGGTGGCCGCCGGGTACCACGTCGACATCGTGCCGTCAGAAGACAACTCGGCCAAGGGCCTGCTCTCCGAGTGGGAGGCGGCCACCCAGGGCGTCATCCCGCTGCGGGTGCTCACGCTCCGCTCCGAGATCGCCAAACCGTTGCTCACCGAGGGCCTGCGTCGCATCGGTCACGACGTCGAGTCCGTCGTCGCCTACCGCACCGTCGGTGTCCCGGTCGCCGACAAGGTCGTGGCCGACGTCAAGGACGGCCGGGTGAACGCGGTCCTGGTGACCAGTGGCAGCGTCGCGCAGCAGGTGCAGGACCAGCTCGGCCCCATCCCGCGCAGCACCCTGATCGCCTGCATCGGGCCCCGCACGGCGAAGGATGCCGAGGCCATCGGGCTGCACGTCGACGTGATCGCCGATTCACCGAGCGCGGAGGCCCTGATCGAGGCCCTCGTGCGCCGGGCTCCCGCCCAGCCCTAGGACCGCCCGCACACTCAGCCGGGAGGCCTAGGCTGGTCGGGTGATAAACCCCGTCATCCGCCCGCGACGTCTGCGCAGCACCCCCGCCCTGCGTCGCCTGGCCAGCGAAACCCGTGTCCACCCCGCCGAGCTGGTTCTGCCGCTGTTCGTGCGCGAGGGCAACGACTCCACCCCGATCTCCTCGATGCCCGGCATCGTGCAGCACAGCATCGACGGCGCACGTCGCGCCGTGGCTGAGGCTGCAGCGGCCGGCATCGGCGGGGTCATGCTCTTCGGTGTGCCAGAGGTGCGTGACGCCACCGGCACCGGCGCGACCGACCCGAACGGCATCCTGAACGCCGCCACCCGCGCCGTCGTCGCCGAGGTGGGCGACGCCCTGGTCGTGCAGACCGACCTCTGCCTGGATGAATTCACCGACCACGGTCACTGCGGCGTGCTCGCCGCCGACGGTTCCGTCGACAACGACGCCACGCTGCTGCGCTACAACGACATGGCGCTCGCCCAGGCCGAGGCCGGCTCGGCGCTGCTGGGCCTGTCTGGCATGATGGACGGCCAGGTCGCCTCCGTGCGCGCCACCCTCGACGCCGCCGGCCACGCCGACACCGCCGTGCTGGCCTACTCGGCCAAGTACGCCTCCGCCTACTACGGCCCGTTCCGCGAGGCCGTGCAGTCCACCCTCGTCGGCGACCGTCGCACCTACCAGCTCGACCCGGCGAACCGTCGCGAGGGCGTGCGTGAGGCCAGGATCGACATCGACGAGGGCGCCGACGTCGTCATGGTCAAGCCGGCCGGCAGCTACCTCGACGTGCTCGCCGCCGTCGCCGCCGAGAGCGAGGTTCCGGTCTGGGCGTACCAGGTCTCCGGCGAGTACGCCATGATCGAGGCCGCCGCCGCACAGGGCTGGATCGACCGGCGCCGCGCCATCGAAGAGTCGGTGCTCAGCATCCGCCGTGCCGGCGCCGACGCCATTCTCACCTACTGGGCGGTCGAACTCGCCGCCTGGCTGACCGAAACGGATGCCCGATGACCCAGACCACGCACAACGACGAACTGTTCGAACGGGCACAGCGGTCCATTCCCGGCGGGGTGAACTCGCCGGTGCGCGCCTTCCGGTCGGTCGGCGGCACCCCGCTGTTCCTGGTCAAGGCGCAGGGCGCGTACGTCACCGACTCCGACGGCCGCGACTATGTCGACCTGGTCAGCTCCTGGGGTCCGGCGATCCTCGGCCACGCCCACCCGGCCGTGGTCGCCGCTGTGCAGGAGGCCGCCGCGCTCGGCCTGTCGTTCGGCGCATCCACGCCGGGGGAGACCGTGCTCGCCGAGCTGGTCAAGGACCGGGTCAGCGCGATCGAGAAGCTCCGCCTGGTCTCCACCGGCACCGAGGCCACCATGACCGCGATCCGCTTGGCGCGCGGGTTCACCCAGCGTGACCTGCTGATCAAGTTTGCCGGCCACTACCACGGCCACTCCGACGGCCTGCTGGCCGAGGCCGGCTCGGGTCTGGCCACGCTGGCCCTGCCCGGCTCGGCCGGCGTCACCGCGGCCACCGCCGCGCAGACGCTGGTGCTGCCGTACAACGACCTCGACGCCGTGCGGGCCGCGTTCGAGGCGCACCCCGGCAGGATCGCCGCGGTGATCACCGAGGCCGCCGCGGCGAACATGGGCGTCGTCGCTCCGGCGGCCGGTTTCAACCAGGCCCTGTCGGCCCTGGCGCACGAACACGGTGCGCTGCTGATCGTCGACGAGGTGCTCACCGGTTTCCGGGTGCACCCGGCGGGGTACTGGGGACTGCAGGCCGAGGAGGGGGAGAGCTACACGCCCGACCTGGTCACCTACGGCAAGGTCATCGGCGGTGGCCTGCCCGTCGCCGCGCTCGGCGGCCGAGCCGATGTGATGGACTTCCTCGCCCCGGCCGGGCCGGTGTATCAGGCCGGCACGCTGTCGGGCAACCCGGTCGCCGTGGCCGCCGGCATCGCCACCCTCACCGCCGCCGACGCCCAGGTGTACGACCGACTGGATGCGACCGCCGCGCTCCTGTCCGACGCCGTCTCCACCGCGCTCTACGCCGAGGGGGTCGCTCACAGCGTGCAGCAGGCCGGCAACCTGTTCAGCTTCGTCTTCGGCCAGGAGGCTGCGGTCACCCCGCCTCGCAACTACGCCGAGGTGCAGCGCCAGGAGGCCTACCGGTACGGGCCGTTCTTCCACTCCATGCTGGCCAGCGGGGTCTCGCTGCCGCCGTCGGTGTTCGAGGCCTGGTTCGTGTCGGCCGCGCACGACGGCGACGCGATCGGTCGCATCCTCGAGGCGTTGCCGGCAGCCGCGCGGGCCGCCGCGCAGGCCCGTCCCACCGTCTAGTCCCGCTCCGCTCCGGCGGCGTTACTGGTTTGTGAGAAAAGCGACAGGGGGATTTCCAGCCGGACCGGGCAGACTGGGGGAATGGCTTCCTTGCGTGTGCACCCCGACCGGCTGGAGATCCACCTGACGACCGCGGAGAAGACGCTGGCCTTACGCCGCGAGGATCTGGTGATCCCGCGGGGAAACATCAAGTCGGTGACGATCACCGACGACCCGTGGATCTGGGTGCGCGGCATCCGGGCGCCCGGCGCGCTCGTTCCGCTGGTGCTGGCAATCGGCGTGTGGAAGTTCCACGGCGGCAAGGACTTTCTGGCGATCAAGCGCAAACGTCAGGCCGTCGTGCTCCACCTGCGCGGCGACGACTTCGCCCGGGTGATCCTCTCGACCAACCACGCGCCCGATCTGATCGCCTCGCTCAAGCTCGACGACGGCGAGACCGTCGAGCTCGCCGCTGCGGCTGCGCCGGCCGCATCCGCTGAGCCGGCATCCGTTGACCCGGTCACCGCTGAGCCGGCCGCGCCAGTGAAGAAGCGGCCTCGGGCCCGCAAGGTAGCCGCGCCGGCCGAGCCAACCGACGATCTCTCTGTCGTGAAGCCGGTGGAGCCCGTGAAGCCCGTGACGGCTGTGCCGCCCGCGAAGGCTGCGCCGGCCGCCAAGGCTGCCGTCAAGCCCGCCCGGCCCACCAAGACTGCTCAGACCAAGGACGCTCCCGCGGCTCCCCAGCCCGCCGCGTCGAAGCCCGGTCCCGCCCGGCACGCTGCTCCGAAGCCGCCGGCAACCGAGCCCGACGCCCCCGACACCACGGTCTAGGGGCTTTGCCGGTCAGCGGATGGTGCT
>Ga0247816_10001231_pt1 | contig 12732 bp, 11 predicted proteins | sample UWRJL209509C1_FD_179930 | JGI IMG/M metagenome (GOLD analysis project Ga0247816, IMG submission 179930) | Plant litter microbial communities from Arlington Agricultural Research Station in Wisconsin, United States - UWRJ-L209-509C-1 | ecosystem: Environmental > Terrestrial > Plant litter >...
TATTAATGTCTTTTTTTCATCATGTTTTTTTTACAATATATATTTTTTTTGCTACAATAGCTCAATTAATATTATTATATGGAAAATTGCAATGAAGTCGCTAAAAAAAATTATTACTAGTAGTATCTTAAGTATTGCTTTATGCTCTAATTCTTCTTTTGCACAAGATGCAGCAAATCAAATTTCTTCTATGATTCAAACTGGACAATTTGAAAATGCTTTAAATACTATCGATAATGAACTTAAAGCTAAACCTAAAGATCCATTGCTTAAATTTCAAAGAGGTATTGCATTATCTGGATTAGGTCGTAATGATGATGCTATTGTAGAATTTTCTAAAATTACAGAAGAATATCCGCAGTTACCAGAGCCATATAATAATTTAGCAGTATTATATTCATCAAAAGGCGATTTAGCTAAAGCTAAGACTTCTTTAGAACTTGCAATTAAAGCTCAGCCTAATTATGCTACAGCGTATGATAATTTAGGCGATATTCATTCTAAATTAGCTAATCAATACTATCAACAAGCTATTACTATAGATTCTAATAACGTATCTGCAAAATCTAAAATAGATTTATTAGCACCTATTACAACAATAGCTATTGGTTCAAGGCAAGTTTATAATTCTCGTGCAGCCTCAGCAGCATTTCCCTCAGCTCCGCCGGTTATTGTACAAGATGAAAAATATTCAAAATCTAGAAACAAAATGGCTAACGAAATAAAAGAGCCTAAAGAAGTTAAAGTTACTAAAAAACCTGTGGTTAAGGAAAAATCTCCTAAAGATGACAAAAAATTAGAAACGCCTGTTATAGATAACGCACCAAAAACAGCAGAACAAACAGAAATTATTAAAAATGTTAATGACTGGGCAAATGCATGGAGCAGTAAAAATGTAAATGGATACTTATCTCATTATGCAAGCGACTTTAAACCAGAAAACGGCGATAAAGCAAAATGGGAAGAAAATAGAAAATTACGTATTCAAGATAAAGGTAATATTAGCGTAAGTGTTAGCAATCCTGTAGTTAATATTAAAGGGGATACAGCTACTGTTAACTTTAGACAAACCTATAAATCAGATAAATTTCAAGATGTTACACAAAAAACTTTAAATATGACTAAAGTTAATGGGAAATGGCAAATTAAACAAGAAAAAGGCAACTAATTAAAAAAACCCTGTATATTAGCTAAATATACAGGGATAAGGGAGGAAACCTAATTATTTTTATTTATTCTTAATGTAAATTTGTCTCCTGTATAACAGGTATTGCCCCCATATACAAACTATTAGTAGTATTTTTATTATTATTTTTAAATGCCATAGAACCAGAATTACTGTTGAATTTCAAGTTTGCCCAATCATTATAGTCACGCAAAGTTCCTATAGTGTTATCTTGATTTAAATCAAGCGCATATTTTTGTGAATTATTTGCACCATCATTATTCCAATCAGCATAATATCCATTGTTATTTCCATCTAATTTATTAGATTCTAATAAATTATCCTCATCAATATTTGCTAATAAACCTGAAGAATAATCAATTTCAAAAGTATTACTACAAGGCGAGTTCACCATAGTGCATAAACTAACACCCTTATACCCTTTAAAATTATAATACCTATCTAGAGATAAATTTGACTGCATATCTCGTATAATTCCACGCAATTGATATAAGTAGTTCATTGTGCTTATATAATTAGGTTTATAAGTGGTATGTTCATCGCCGCCATGTAATAATCCAAAATTATGACCAATTTCATGCATTAATGCACCTGCTTGATAATTATTTAATAAATTTTGTTCAGCTGTTGTGCTAATAGTATCATTTATGCCCCACCCGCCTAACGTTATAAGTGCATTTTTACCATTATATTCTGCCATACCAGAAGGGCCAACTCCTGTTGCAGTTTGAGATTTACCCCAAAATACATAATGAAAAAAACTTCTTCTCATACCTTGCATTGTTTGCTTATAATCAAATAAGTTAGTACAACTTCCTGATTTTGATTCAAACATTGTTGGTAAAGTAGTACAATTTTCTATTTTGAATAATTTACCATGACCTAAATTATATTTACTAGGATTGAATGTTTCACTATATAAATTACCTGTATCCATATGTAAAGCTATATTGTGTTTAGCAAAGGCTTCTTTAACTTTGTCTAATGCTTTTTGTTGCGGGATACTAACAATATTATTCATATAGTCATGTTGTATAAATACATCTTTTTGACCTTTTCTCGCTCCCATAGAATATACATCTATACCTCCAAAAGTTTTACCAGGTACTTTGGCACTTGAAGGAATTCCATCTAAATCATCATCTGTAGCATTTGGATCAGTATCATTATTACCGCTTGGGGTAGCAAAATTCATATCCTGCCAACTAGACTGCCATAAAGCTTTACTTTGTTTGCCGTCTGCAATAGAAGATATAACTGCAATATTAGCACCGCTAGTTGTTGGCTGATATAAACTATTGAAAGTTATCATATCTGAAGTTTTATTATTATAAAGTATTTCTATAAAACCATTATTCCCCCAATAAGGTAAAGTACCATTTTTTTCTACAAATGCAGCATCAGCATCACTGTTTAACCATGTATACTCTTTAGGTGAAACTATTGCATAACCATTTGCAGGGATCGCAATTTCAGGTAAATCAAATATAACTATATTGCCTACTGCATTATTTTTTACCGAAAAAGACCGTAATTTATGACCGCTTAAATTAACAACTTCATTATTTGGATTATAGACTTCAAACCAAGAGACAGAAGCTGTATTAGAAGAAATTTCATTGATTTTAACACCTAAAGTAGGAGATTTATTACCTAAATTAGTATTTTTTTTCCATTCTGCCAAAGTTTTTTGACCACTACCATCAGATGTTATAGTTTGACCGCTACCCATAGACATAGAGTCAGAGGGTGTTGTATTAGTAGAAGAATTAGAAGAAGACTCAGTACCACCTCCGCCACAACCAGCTAATAATATAGACGTAGCTATGGCTATAGAGCACATTTTTATATGTGTATTCATAACATTCCCTCCCGAATGTATTACATTTTGTATGATTAAAGATACATGTTGTTTATTTATATTTTTATGTATCTGCTCCCACAGTTCCCATTTTTAAAACATATGCTATAAATGCATTGTTTTTTATTTTTATTGTTATTTATTACATAACTTATTAATTAATTTATAGTTTATAAATTTGACTTTATCAATTAAACAACATATTTGTTGTAAAAAAGAAACTTCATTTTATTTATATTAGGAAGAAGAAAGAATTATAGATGTAGGAGTTTATAGAATAAAGTTAGGTAAGTTATCCTTTATAACACGTAGGCTAGTGTCAGGTGCTAATATATTAATATTGATCCTATAAAAAATACATATTTTAGTTATTTTTTGTAATATTTATTAGTATGTTTTGTCTTAATTGTATAAAATGACATTTAACTAAAATTTTACCTATGAAGTTTTATAAAATCTTTTTAGTAAATGTATACAAATTATAGATAAAATGGCTAAAGTTATTGTACTAACTAAAAGACTGATATAAATATTAATATCCCCAACTCCCAAAAAACCATATCTAAACCCATCTACCATGTAGAAAAATGGATTAAAATGAGCAATTATTTTTGCATAATAAGGCATATTATTGATTGAGTAAAATACCCCCGCAAGCATTGTAGCAGGCATAATTAAAAAATTCTGAAAAGCAGCTAATTGGTCAAATTTCTCAACTATAATCCCTGCAATTAAACCCATAATAGATAGTATCCAAGAACTTAGAACCGCAAATATCAAGATCCAAAGAATACTATATAAGTGAATTTTAACAAATATTACTGTTGTAACTAATACACCCAACCCAACAACCAGCCCTCTAAATGCCCCTGCTAATGTATATCCAAAAAATATCTGTGTCTTTGATAATGGCGATAAAATTATAAATATAATACTGCCTGTAATTTTTGATTGTATTAAAGATGAGGAAGGATTAGAAAATGCATTTTGTAATATGCTCATCATAACTAGCCCCGGGATTAGAAAGCTATTGTATGAAATACCTGTATAAATTTGAACATTATTTTGTAAAACACTGCCAAATATTATTAAATACAATATAGCTAATAAAACAGGAGCTAAAATTGTTTGGAAACTAACTTTAATAAAACGAATAATCTCTTTATAAAATAAAGTGTAAAAGCCTATCATATTTTCTCTTAATTATTTTGTTGTGTAAGTTGTAAAAATACATCTTGTAAATCTGCCTGCAAAATTTCCATTTCATCTATATTAATATTACTATTATTAAATACATTAATAATATTCCCAATTTCAGAATATTTTTCTAGTCTTAATAAATAATATTGACCCTCTTGGCGAATTAAAATCCTATTTAATTCTACAGGTAATATATAGGATCTAATTTTCAATTGAATACCAGCAAATTTATTTAGTAAATCAGCAGTTTTATCTAGTGCTACTAGATTCCCTTTATTGAGTAATGCGACTTTATTGCATAAGGACTGAGCTTCCTCTAAATAATGTGTAGTTAATAATATTGTATGACCATCTTTATTTAATTTACTAATAAAACGCCATAAATTTTGTCTTAATTCTACATCAACTCCTGCTGTAGGCTCATCTAATACAATTACAGGCGGTTTATGTACTAAAGATGAAGCAACCATTGCTCTACGCTTCATACCGCCAGAAAGCTTACGCATATTAGTATTGGCTTTATCTGATAGATTTAAAGAATCAATTATTTCATCAATCCATTTATGGTTATTTTTAATACCATAATAACCAGACTGCAATAATAAACTCTCTCTTACTGTAAAAAATGGATCAAATACTAATTCTTGAGGAACTAAGCCTAAATTTCTTTTAATTTGTGCTAAGTTAGTATTAGTATCAAATCCCATAATAGAGATTTTACCTTTATTAATTTTATGTAATCCAGCTAAAGCACTGATGAGAGTTGTTTTCCCAGCCCCATTAGGACCTAATAAAGCAAAAAATTCCCCTTGCTCTACATTAAAGCTTATATCATTTAAAGCATTAAAATTATTATAAGATTTACTAACTTTATTGATTGTAATCGCATTATTTTTATTATTCAATTTGTTTTTTACGTCCTTAATATACGCATAAATGTGATATAATTTTATATTGTAAAGTAAACAATAAAAAAGCTCAAACAGGGTCACTGGACTTTTTTATAAAATCCTCTACAATATGAGAACAAAAAACGAGGTTAATATGGCAAAAGAAAAAATTCTTTCGGAAGAAGAAATATTAAAAATGTCTGAGCAAGACTATATGAATGAGCAACAATTAGCTTTTTTTAAAAATAAATTAGAAGTGCTAAGAGATGACATATTAAAATATGCTGACCAAACTACAGAAAATTTACGTGAAACTGTATTTGTACCAGACCCAATTGATAGAGCAAGTATAGAAGAAGAGCATGCTTTAGAGTTACGTACTAGAGATAGAGAACGTAAATTATTAAGAAAAATTGAACAATCTTTACATAAAATTGTAGATGGCAGCTATGGATGGTGTGATGAAACTGGAGAACCCATAGGAATTCAAAGATTAATAGCACGCCCTACTGCTCATCTTTCTTTAGAAGCTCAAGAACGCCGTGAACACCGCCAGAAAATGTTTGGTGAATAACAACTAATAAAGTAAAATAATTTATGGAAAAGAAAAATATATATAGTATAGATTTTTTAGTAGGGATATTTGTCATCCTTGGCGTGATATCTTTATTTTTCTTTGCTATTAAAGTTAGTAATATCAGTTATAAACAAGAAAAAGGTTATACTGTAGAGGCTAGATTTGATAATATTGGAACTTTAAAAAAAGGTGCTTCGGTTAAAAGTGCTGGTGTAATAGTAGGCCAAGTAGAGAGTATTGTTTTTAATGATAAATTATTCCAAGCTCAAGTTTTTATACATTTGAATAATCTTTATAAATTTCCTAAAGACAGCCAATTAAAGATTTCGACCACTGGCTTATTAGGTGATCAATATTTAGCTCTAGAAGCAGGTGCAGATACACAAACCTTAAACCAAGGTGATATTATTCAACAAACTCAGTCTGCCTTAGTTTTAGAAGATTTAATAGGTAAATTTTTATATTCAAAAGCTCAAGATATGGGTAAAGATAATACTAGCAGCAACACTCAAAATAACTAAAATAATTAATAAAATATATGATTAAAATAAAAACTCTTTATATTTGCCTATTAGCTTTTATTACAGGTTGTGCAAGTCAGGATCCGTTTGAAAAGCCTAATCGAACAATTTTTTCTTTTAATGAGAAGATTGATAAATATGCACTAAAGCCATTAGCTCAAGGTTATGAAAAATTAACTCCAAAACCAATTCGTACTATGGTTTCAAATTTTTATTCCAATATTGAAGATGCTTATTCTTTTGCTAATAATATAGTGCAATTAAAACCTAGAGCAGCCGGAGAAGATCTTATAAGATTTTCTATTAATACAACCTTTGGTATTGGAGGCTTAATAGATATTGCCACTGCGGGCGGTATACCAAAACATGAGGAAGACTTGGGACAAACATTAGGATATTGGGGAGTTCCAGCAGGTCCATATTTAATTTTACCATTTTTAGGCCCAAGCACCATTAGAGATAGTGCAGGCAAATTGGGTGAAGCTAGTATTGGTTTTTCTAGATTATTTGATGATGAGTATGCTTATCTAATTACATATAATGCTATTAATTTAGTTCAACTAAGGGCAAATTTATTAGATCTTTCTAATAATATTGATGATGTAGCTTTAGATAAATATAATTTTGTAAAAAATGCATATTTACAAAAACGTAATTATGATGTTTTAGATGGTAATGTACCAGAAGAAGACTATATACCCTTACCAAATCAAGATGCTACTCAAGATGAGTCCTCTAATAATATTTCACAGACAGACGCTGCTGCTATATTACCGGTAAAAAATTAATATATATGTTTGAAACATTTGGCGTAACTGAATATCAAAACTTTTTAATAGCGTCTATTAGCATTATATTATTACCGGGTCCAAATTCTATATATGTACTATCTATAGCTAGCAGATATGGAGTAAAATCAGGTTACAAAGGAGCGTTAGGAGTATTTGTAGGGGATAGTATCCTTATGCTTTTAACTATTTTAGGTGCAGCTTCTGTTTTAAAATCTATGCCGTATCTTTTCAACATATTAAAATTTGCAGGGGGCATATATTTAGGTTATTTAGGGGTAATTATAGCTATCAATGCTATAAAATCAAATAATTCTAATAATGTACAAGATAAAATACCTATACTCAAACCCCAAAAAAAAATTTTCTTTAATGCATTATATATTAGTTTAATTAATCCTAAAGCTATTTTATTTTTTTTAGCTTTTTTTATTCAATATATAAATCCTAAATATCCTATATGGCAGCCATCAATTATTTTAGCTATTACTATACTAAGTATTAGTTTTTTATATTTAAGCTTATTAATCTTTTCTGGGAAAAATTTAGCTATTTATTTTCAAAAACATATAGCCTTAAAAATATTAGGGAATTTAGCAATAGGTAGTTTATTCATATTTTTCTCTTTTAAATTATTAACTGCACAGTTAATATAATTTTTTAAAATTTACTCTTATTTTCTCACTTTTGATATAAATTTAACTGGTTTAATGTTATAATTATGCCAGCCAAATAGTATAAAAGTAATATATTAACTATAAAAATAACTTAATACGTAATCTGAAATTAATATATATACATATAAATAGCCGTACAATTAAGGAGTAATCATGCCAAAGCGTCAGGATATTAAGAGCATTTTAATTATAGGAGCTGGACCTATTATAATTGGTCAAGCCTGCGAATTTGATTATTCTGGTGCTCAAGCATGTAAAGCTCTTCGCGAAGAAGGATATAAAGTTATTTTAGTTAATAGCAATCCAGCCACTATAATGACTGACCCTAATATGGCAGATGTTACTTATATTGAACCAATAACTTGGCAAGTAATTGAGAAAATCATTGCTAAAGAAAAACCTGATGCTATCTTACCGACTATGGGCGGACAAACAGCATTAAATTGTGCCTTAGACTTAGATAAGCACGGTATTTTAACGCAGTATAATGTTGAATTAATAGGCGCATCTCCCAATGCCATTGATAAAGCAGAAGATAGACAAAAATTTAAAAATGCTATGACTAAAATAGGTCTTAGCTCAGCACGTTCTGGTATTGCTCATACCCTAGAAGAAGCATTAGAAGTACAAATAGAAATATCTAATCAAAATCAAAATAGCGGCTATCCTGTAGTTATAAGACCTAGTTTTACATTAGGCGGAACAGGCGGCGGCATTGCATATAATAAAGAAGAATTTTTTGAAATATGTAAAAGAGGGCTTGACTTGTCTCCCACTAAAGAACTTCTTATTGAAGAGTCTTTATTAGGCTGGAAAGAATATGAGATGGAGGTTGTACGCGATACAAAAGATAATTGTATTATTGTATGTTCTATTGAAAATTTAGACCCTATGGGAGTTCATACAGGAGATTCTATTACTGTAGCTCCTGCCCAGACTTTGACTGATAAAGAATATCAAATTATGCGTAATGCCTCTATGGCAGTGCTAAGAGAAATTGGTGTTGAGACAGGAGGTTCTAATGTACAATTTGCTGTTAATCCCTTAGATGGACGTATGATTGTAATCGAAATGAATCCAAGAGTTTCAAGATCTTCTGCATTAGCTTCAAAAGCGACAGGCTTTCCAATTGCTAAAATAGCTGCTAAATTAGCTGTAGGTTATACTTTAGATGAGCTAAAAAATGATATTACAGATGGACAAATGCCCGCTTCATTTGAGCCTAGTATTGATTATGTAGTAACTAAAATACCACGCTTTGCCTTTGAAAAATTTAAAGAAGCTAATGCTAATTTAACTACTCAAATGAAATCCGTTGGAGAAGTAATGGCAATGGGAGGCTCATTTCAAGAGTCATTTCAAAAAGCTTTACGGGGTTTAGAAATTGGCATTGACGGATTAGATACTAAAACTAATGATCTAGATATTATAATTGAAGAATTATTTCATCCTAGAAATGAAAGAATATTATTTGTAGGTGATGCATTTAGACAAGGTTTAAGCGTTGAAGAAGTTCATAGGTATAGTAAAATTGATGTATGGTTTTTATATCAAATCGAAGAATTAATTAAAATAGAAAAATATATATCTATTAAAAAATTAACAGATATTTCAAAACCAGAATTTTTGTTTATTAAACAAAAAGGTTTTTCTGACGCTAGAATTGCTAAGCTTTTAAATATCACATTTGATGAAGTAATGAGCTACCGTAATAGTCTAAATATCAAACCAGTCTATAAAAGAGTAGATACATGTGCCGGCGAATTTTCAACTAATACGGCTTATATGTATTCGACTTATTGCGGCAATGAGTGTGAAGCTCAACCAACCGATAAAGAAAAAATTATAATTCTAGGCGGAGGTCCTAATCGTATTGGGCAAGGTATTGAATTTGATTATTGCTGCGTACATGCTGCATTAGCCCTAAGAGAAGACGGATATGAAACTATTATGATTAATTGTAATCCAGAAACTGTTTCTACTGATTATGATACATCTGATAGACTATATTTTGAACCATTAACTTTAGAAGATGTGCTAGAAATAGTTGAAAAAGAAAAACCTAAAGGAGTGATTGTACAATATGGCGGTCAAACCCCTTTAAAACTAGCATTATCACTAGAAAGAGCGGGAGTTCCTATTATAGGCACAAGCCCAGATATGATAGATGCAGCTGAAGATAGAGAACGGTTTCAAACTTTATTACAAAATCTAGGCTTACGTCAACCTCCAAATAGAACAGCTAGAACAGAAGAAGAAGCTTTAAAACTAGCACAAGAAATTGGATATCCATTAGTAGTTAGACCAAGTTATGTATTAGGCGGCCGTGCTATGGAAATAGTACACGAAAGCACAGGTCTTCAAAGATATATGAAAGAGGCGGTTAAAGTTTCTCATGATTCTCCTGTATTACTTGACCATTTTTTAGATAATGCAATTGAATGCGATGTAGACTGTATTTCAGACGGCGTTAACGTTTTAGTAGCTGGAGTAATGGAACATATTGAACAAGCGGGCGTACATTCTGGAGATTCTGCATGTTCTTTACCGCCCTATTCTTTAAGTAAAGAGACTATATCTCAAATTAAAATTCAAACTAAAGCAATGGCAAAAGCTTTAAATGTTGTTGGTTTAATGAATGTTCAATTTGCAATAACAAAAGATAAAATATCTAATGAAGATATTATTTATGTATTAGAAGTAAATCCTAGAGCATCACGTACAGTTCCATTTGTATCCAAAGCTACTGGAGTTTCTTTAGCAAAAATAGCTGCTAGAGTAATGGTTGGTAAGAATTTAATTGAACAAGATGCATTGCATGAAGTCAACCCTCCTTATTATTCTGTAAAAGAGGCTGTATTTCCATTTATTAAATTCCCAGGAGTAGATCCAATTTTAGGGCCTGAAATGCGTTCAACAGGTGAAGTTATGGGAGTAGGAAAAACATTTGGAGAAGCCTTATTTAAAAGCCAGTTAGGAGCTAGCAGCAAGCTTCCAGAGGCTGGCACTGTATTTATAAGTGTTAAAAATAGTGATAAGTCTAAATTACCTGCTTTAGCTAAAATGCTTCAAGATTTAGGCTATAAATTAGTTGCAACTAGAGGAACAGCTAAAGTTATCGATGAAGCTGGTATTCCTGTAATTATAGTCAATAAAGTCAAAGAAGATAGACCGCATATTGTAGATATGATAAAAAATCAAGAAATTGCTTTAGTAATTACAACTGTTGATGAAACGAGTTCAGCAATTAATGATTCCCGCTCTATTAGAACTAGTGCTTTAGCTAATAATATTAGTTACTACACAACCTTTTCAGGAGCTCAGGCTGCCATTGAAGGTTTAAAATCTATGCATAATTTAGAAGTTTATGCATTACAAGATTTACATACTAGATTAATATAAGGTTTATAAAATATATGGGGAAATGGTTAGCTATGATTAAAAGTATAATCTTTAATCTGTATTTATGTATTAGTACAATTATTTATGCTTCTTTTTGTTTAATTGTTTTTCCATTTTTAAATATAGAAAAGCGTTATAATTTAATACGCTATTGGTGTAAAAATTTTGTTAAAGCAGCTAAAATTATCTGTGGAATTGATTATCATATAGATAATTTAGATATTCTACAGCAAGCACATCAACAGCAAAAAAAAATTATAATATTATCTAAACATCAGTCAGCTTGGGAAACTGTTGCATTTATTGGTTTATTACCACAAAGATTATGTTATATATTTAAAAAAGAATTATTATATATTCCATTTTTTGGTTGGGTAATGGCTATGCTGGACATGCTGCATATTAATCGCAAATATGGTTCTAAAGCCTTTATATATCTTAGTAAACAAGTAAAAATTAAAATTAATACCGGCGGCACGCCTATAATTTTTCCAGAAGGTACAAGAGTATTGCCTCATAAAAATCTACCCTATAAAACTGGCGGTATTAGATTAGCCATGCAGAATGATGTACCAATTATTACAATTTCACACAATGCAGGTCAACTATGGCCTAAAAATAGTTTTACTAAAAAATCTGGAATTATTAATATTATTATTAATCCGCTAATTGAGGTTAAAAATAAAAATCTAGATCAAATTCAAAAAGAAGTTGTAAATTCAATTGAAAATAATATTAAATATAATGAGTAGAGTGTTACAAAATTTTACCAAAAACCACTCTCACGTAGTAATTAGTATGCTAATTGGTCTAGTCATAAGTTTTTTAATCCCTAGCATAAATTGGAATTTAATTACTAGATTTTTAGTAGCTTGGAATATTGGTGCATGGATATATTTAATTTTTATTATGTGTTTAATTATCAATAAAAAAGATAACCAAATAAAAAAAATCGCAGAGTATGAAGATGAAAAACAGATAAATATAGTGATAATTATGGTTTTAGCTGTATTTATAAGTATAGCAGCTATAGTTATGGAAATTAATCATGCTAAACAAAGTACTTCACACTTAAAATTTTTTAATTATTTATTAATACTTTCGACTATATTTGCTTCATGGCTAATTCTAGGCGTAATCTTTACCTTTCATTATGCCCATCTATTTTATTCTAATCGTCAAAATCAAATTATGACTTTCCCCGATGACATACAACATCCAAACTATTGGGATTTTTTATATTTTTCCTTTACTATTTGCGTCGCTGCCCAGACTTCAGATATTTGTATAAAATCTACTAACTTGCGAAAAATTGTTCTATTTCATTCAATAATTAGCTTTTTCTTTAATGTAGCAGTTATAGGATTATCAATCAATATTGCTGCTGGACTCATTAATTAATTAAGCTAAGTATCCCCCTCATAATACGTAAGCTAGTGTCAGGTGCTAAAATATTAAGATTGATCCTATAAAAAATACATATTTTGGTTATTTTTTGTAATATTTATTAGTCTGTTTAAACTTAGGTGCTATGAGGGGATACTTAGCTTAATTATATAGTAATATATGAAATATATTTATGTGGTTAATAGTAAACTTTAGTTGAATTAGTATAGTTTTTAAAGATATA
>Ga0247816_10001232_pt1 | contig 12731 bp, 9 predicted proteins | sample UWRJL209509C1_FD_179930 | JGI IMG/M metagenome (GOLD analysis project Ga0247816, IMG submission 179930) | Plant litter microbial communities from Arlington Agricultural Research Station in Wisconsin, United States - UWRJ-L209-509C-1 | ecosystem: Environmental > Terrestrial > Plant litter >...
TGCCGACCTCGCCGAAGGCAAGATCGACATCGTGATCGGTACGCACAAGCTGTTGCAGGACGACGTCAAAATCAAAAACCTGGGGCTGGTGATCATCGACGAAGAGCACCGTTTCGGTGTCCGTCAAAAGGAACAGCTCAAGGCCCTGCGCAGCGAAGTCGACATCCTCACGCTCACCGCGACGCCGATTCCCCGGACACTGAACATGGCCGTCTCGGGCATGCGCGACCTGTCGATCATCGCCACGCCGCCAGCGCGACGCCTGTCGGTGCGCACCTTCGTCATGGAACAAAACAAGAGCACGGTCAAAGAGGCCCTGCTGCGTGAGTTGCTGCGTGGTGGTCAGGTCTACTACCTGCACAACGACGTGAAGACCATCGAGAAGTGTGCCGCCGACCTCGCCGAACTGGTGCCGGAAGCACGGATCGGCATCGGCCACGGACAGATGCGTGAGCGCGAACTCGAACAGGTGATGAGCGACTTCTATCACAAGCGTTTCAACGTGCTGATTGCCTCGACCATCATCGAAACCGGCATCGACGTGCCGAGCGCCAACACCATCATCATCGAGCGTGCCGACAAATTCGGCCTGGCGCAGTTGCACCAACTGCGCGGTCGGGTCGGGCGCAGCCACCACCAGGCGTACGCCTATTTGCTCACGCCGCCACGCCAGCAAATTACCTCCGACGCCGAGAAACGCCTGGAGGCGATTGCCAACACCCAGGACCTCGGCGCCGGTTTTGTGCTGGCCACCAACGACCTGGAGATCCGTGGCGCCGGCGAGCTGCTGGGCGACGGCCAGAGCGGGCAGATTCAAGCGGTCGGGTTCACCCTTTATATGGAAATGCTCGAGCGTGCGGTGAAAGCCATCCGCAAGGGCGAGCAACCGAACCTCGACCAACCGCTGGGTGGCGGCCCGGAAATCAACTTGCGTTTACCGGCGTTGATTCCCGAAGACTACCTGCCAGATGTCCACGCGCGGCTGATCCTGTACAAACGCATCGCCTCGGCTACCGACGAGGAAGGCCTCAAAGACCTGCAAGTGGAAATGATCGACCGCTTCGGCCTGTTGCCGGAGCCGACCAAGAACCTGGTGCGCCTGACCCTGCTCAAATTGCAGGCCGAGCAGCTTGGCATCAAGAAGGTCGACGCCGGACCGCAAGGTGGGCGCATTGAGTTTGAAGCGCAGACGCCAGTCGACCCACTGGTGCTGATCAAGCTGATTCAGGGCCAACCCAATCGCTACAAGTTCGAAGGGGCTACGCTGTTCAAATTCATGGTGCCGATGGAACGCCCGGAAGAACGTTTTAATACGCTGGAGGCGTTGTTCGAGCGCCTCATCCCGAAATCTGCTTGAAGGACGCCCCAATGCGCCTGTTCCGCATTTTGAGCTTGTTGTTGGTGGTCGTTGCCCCTTCGGCGTTCGCCGATAGCCCGTATCTGGTGGAAATGATTCTGGTGCGCCAGAACGCCGAGCCGGTGATCAATAGCCGTGCAGCCCCGGAAGACTGGGATGCCGGCGCACCGCGCCTGCCAGCGGACCAAATGAGCCCGCCGCGGCTGGGCAACATCGTCGACAAACTGAGTGCCGACAATAACTACACGGTGTTGCTGCACCGTGCGTGGGACCAGAACCTCGGTGAACAGCCAATCAAGCTGGCCATCAGCGATGGCGCGGAACAGTTTGGCCAGTTCCCCATCGAAGGCACCCTGAGCCTGCAACTGGGGCGCTTTACCGATATCGACGCGGACTTCTGGATCAACCAGTTCGACGCCAACGGCAGCGTCATCGCCAGCGAACACCTCAGCCAAAAAGACGTGCGCACCAAGAACAACCAGCTCAACTATCTGGACGGCGGCCATCTGGCGCTGCTGATCAAGATCACGTCGCTGACCGCCAAACCGCCAAGCGCCCCACCGCCCGACGTTCAGGACTGATCCAGCACCATGCCCCCGACGTCGTCGCTGACTAAACCCCTGGCTCCTTCGTGGGCCAATCGCTTCAAAGAGCAAAGCCTGGAGCGCGGCCGGCGCTATGCCCTGGAAAATCGCGTGCGAATCGTCGAGTCCGGCGACAGCACGATCATCGCCAGTTGCGAAGGCTCGGGCGGTAACGTCTACCGGCAGACCATTTCGTTGCGCGAATCCGCCAAGGGCACGTTGATCCTGGTGGACAGCCGCTGTACCTGCCCGGTGCACACCAATTGCAAACACATCGCCGCCGTGCTGCTCAAAGTCCAGGAAACCCTGGCCTACCCGGCCGCAGCCCAGGATGCCGAGCTGCTGGAGAAACTCCAGGCGGTGCTGGATAACCGCGTGGTGCTGCCGCAAGTGGTGCTGGAGGATGTGCAGCCGGTGCCGCGCTTGTGGCTGGCGAGTATCGAGTTCAGCGCCTTCGAACCGCGCAACGGCAAGATGCAGCGCTACATCCAGCACCGCGCGGCACTGTCCTTCAACTATTTAGGCAACTATGTCAGCGGCCAGAAGAACGCCGACATCATCGTGCGCCAGGAACAGCAGAGCCTGCGGATCAAGCGCCATCCGGAAGTGGAGCAGCAGTTTCGCGAACAGTTGCGCGTGCTGGGTTTCAAGATCGCCACGCGCCAGAGCAAAGCGTTGCCGGAAAGCGCCGGCGAGCTGTTCGAAATGGTCAACGACAGTGCCTGGCTGAACTTCACACTGAACGCGTCACCGACGTTGCGCGCACAGGGCTGGGAACTGCAGATCGATGAGGATTTCGGTTTCGACCTGAGCGCCGTCGACGATTGGTACGCCACCGTCGACGAAGTGCCGGAACGTGACTGGTTCGACCTGGAACTGGGGATCATCGTCAACGGCGAGCGCCTGAGCTTGCTGCCGATCCTGTTGAACCTGATGCGTTCGCACACCGAGATTCTCAACCCGGAAAAACTCGCCCGGCGCCGCGATGACGAACTGATCCTGGTGAACATTCCCGGCCTGCCCAACGGCCACGGCCCGCTGCAAGTGGCCCTGCCGTATGGCCGACTGAAACCGGTGCTGGCGACGCTCGGCGAGTTCTACCTGCAAGAGCCCGGTACCACCACCTTGCGCCTGGCCAAGGCTGACGCGATCCGGCTCAACCCGCTGGAAGACCTGCCGCTGCAATGGGAAGGCGGTGAGCAGATCCGCAACTTCGCCCAGCGCCTGCGGGACATCAAGGATTTCAGCGCAACCGCGCCCGAAGGGCTCAATGCAACCTTGCGCCCTTATCAACTGGAAGGCCTGAGCTGGATGCAGTCACTGCGCCAGTTGGACGTCGGCGGGATTCTTGCGGACGACATGGGCCTGGGCAAAACCTTGCAGACCCTGGCGCATATTCTCAGCGAGAAAATCGCCGGGCGCCTCGACCGGCCGTGCATGGTGGTGATGCCCACCAGCCTGATTCCTAACTGGCTTGATGAGGCGGCGCACTTCACACCCCAACTCAAGGTGCAGGCGCTATACGGTGCCGGGCGCAAGAAACACTTTGCGCACCTGCAGGATTACGACCTGCTGCTGACCACCTATGCCCTGCTGCCCAAGGACATCGAGCAACTGGCTGCCCTGCCCTTGCACGTATTGATCCTCGACGAAGCGCAGTACATCAAGAACCCCAGCAGCAAGGCCGCCCAGGCCGCCCGCGAGCTGAATGCGCGCCAGCGCCTGTGCCTCAGTGGTACGCCACTGGAGAATCACTTGGGCGAGTTGTGGTCGCTGTTTCACTTCCTGTTGCCGGGCTGGCTGGGTGATGTAAAAAGCTTCAACCGCGATTACCGCGTGCCCATCGAAAAGCGCGGCAGTGATGTGCGATTGCAGCACCTCAACGGTCGGATCAAACCGTTCCTGCTGCGCCGCACCAAGGAACAGGTGGCCACTGAACTGCCGCCCAAGACCGAGATCATCCATTGGGTGGATCTCAATGAAGCCCAGCGCGACGTGTACGAAACCATGCGCCTGGCCATGGACAAGAAAGTCCGCGACGAGATCACCCGCAAGGGCGTGGCGCGCAGCCAGATCATCATTCTTGAAGCGCTGCTCAAGTTGCGCCAGGTGTGTTGCGATTTGCGCCTGGTGAATGACGCGACCCTGCCAGCGCGAGGCAGCAGTTCGGGCAAGCTTGACAGCCTGATGGAGATGCTTGAGGAGCTGTTCGCCGAAGGCCGCAGGATTTTGCTGTTCTCGCAGTTCACCTCAATGCTGAGCCTGATCGAGGTCGAACTGAAGAAGCGTGGTGTGGCTTACGCGCTGCTGACCGGGCAGACCCGGGATCGGCGCACGCCGGTGAAGGACTTCCAGAGCGGCAAGTTGCAGATCTTTCTGATCAGCCTGAAGGCAGGCGGCGTCGGGCTGAACCTCACCGAAGCGGACACGGTGATTCACTACGACCCGTGGTGGAACCCGGCGACGGAAAACCAAGCCACCGACCGCGCCTATCGCATTGGCCAGGAGAAGCCGGTGTTCGTCTACAAGATGATCGCCCGGGGCACGGTGGAGGAGAAAATCCAGCACTTGCAGAAGGAAAAGTCTGACCTGGCGGCAGGTGTGCTGGATGGGCGCACCACCGGGGACTGGAAGCTGGGCAGCGAGGATATTGAGGCGTTGTTTGCGCCGCTGCCTCACAAAGAAGACAAACGCTGATTTTGCGGTGATTTATAAATCGTCATCGCCGCGGCTCGGTCTTCAGCCAGGCAACGGAGCAAACAGCGCTTCGATATCCCGCTGCTCCAACTTCCATCCGGCATTCGCGCCACCTTCAAGCACGCCATCAGCCAGCGCGGCTTTCTCCTGCTGCAGCGCCTGAATTTTCTCTTCCACCGTACCCTTGGCGATCATTTTGTAGACGAACACCGGCTTGTCCTGCCCGATACGATAAGCCCGATCAGTCGCCTGGTTTTCCACCGCTGGGTTCCACCATGGATCGTAGTGGATCACCGTATCCGCAGCCGTAAGGTTCAAGCCCGTGCCGCCGGCCTTCAAACTGATCAGGAACAGAGGCGTCTTGCCCTCCTGGAAGTTTTTGACGGGAGTACGTCGATCAAGGGTTTCGCCGGTCAGGATCGAATAGCCGATCTGCCGCTGCTCCAGCTCTTGCTCAATCAGCGCAAGCATCGAGGTGAACTGCGAGAACAACAAGATACGCCGACCTTCACTCAGTAATTCCTCCACCATTTCCATCAAACTGCCCAACTTGCCGGTGCCTGAACGAACGGCCTTGGAAGACGGTGCCGACTTGACCAAGCGCAAGTCACAGCACACCTGCCGCAATTTGAGCAACGCTTCCAGGATGATGATCTGGCTGCGAGCTACGCCATGGCGGCCGATTTCGTCACGCACCTTTTTGTCCATGGCGACGCGTACGGTTTCATAGACGTCCCGTTGCGCCTCGCTCAGTTCCACCCAATGAACGATTTCGGTCTTGGGTGGCAGTTCGGTCGCCACCTGCTCCTTTTTACGGCGCAGCAAGAAGGGCCTGATGCGAGCCGTGAGGTGCTGCATACGCTGCGCATTACCGTGTTTTTCAATTGGCGTGCGGTAATCACGATTGAAGGTTTTGCTATCGCCAAGCCAGCCCGGCAACAGGAAATGGAACAGCGACCAAAGCTCACCCAAGTGGTTTTCCAACGGCGTGCCGGAAAGACACAAACGCTGATCGGCCTCCAGTTGCCGTGCAGCCTGGGCAGCCTTGCTGTTGGGGTTCTTGATATTTTGCGCCTCGTCGAGGATCAATACGCTCCAACGCTGAGGCTGCAGGGTTTCGAGGTCGCGGGGCAGCAGCGCATAGGTGGTCAGCACCAGGTCGTAGTCGCTCAAGCGTGTGAAGTCGTCCTGACGCCGTGCGCCGTGCAATGCCAGCACGTTGAGTTGCGGAGTGAACCGCGCGGCCTCATCCATCCAGTTAGGGATCAGGCTGGTGGGCATGACGGCCAAGGCAGGGGTTTGCAGGCGCCCCGCTTGCTTCTCGCACAACAGATGCGCAAGCGCTTGCAGGGTTTTGCCCAAGCCCATGTCATCACCCAGGATGCCGCCCACCTCAAGCTCGCGCAGGGTTTGCATCCAGTTCAGGCCTTCGAGTTGGTAGCCTCGAAGCTCTGCGTTCAGCCCTTGCGGGGCTGGAACGTGGGTGTGAGTGGATTCCTTCAAGCGCCTGGAGAAGTCGCGCAGGCGCTCACCGCCTTGCCAAACGAGGGGGATGCCGTCCAAACCGCTCAATCGGGCAGCGTCTGGCGCGTTCAAACGCAGCGAAGTCCCTTCGGGCTCGCGCAGATATAGCTCGCCGAGGGTTGCCATCAGCGGCTTGATGCGGCCGTAAGGCAGCGCGACTTTGGTTTTCTGGCCCGCTCCCAAGGTCACTAGAAAGCGCTCGTCATCATCGCGCTCGGCCAAATGGTCAGGCTGAAGCAACTGTGGCTGGCGGCGCATCAGGTTCAGGAGAATGGGAAGCAAACTATGGCGCTCGCCGTTGACCTCAATACCCAGCTCCAGGTCAAACCACTCCCGCCCGGATGATTCTTCAACGTCGGCATACCACTGCTCGACGCTTTCCACATCGTAGTAAAAGCCGGGGTTGATGAACACTTCCCAGCCCGCTTCACGCAACGCTGGCACACGGTTTTCAACGAAGTTCAACCATGCTTCATCGCTGCTTAGGTTGAACATCTCTCCAGCAGATTCCGGCAGCGCCAGGGTCTTGCGGGTGACTTTGGCAAAACCCAACCCTGTAAGCGCCTTGCGAAACACCTTCTCGGCGGCGGGCTTGCGCTGAATGCGCTGGGTTTCAGTGCCCGTCAGCAGCAGGATTTCCGTGGAGCCCTTATCGCTGCCCATGCCATCGCCATAGCGATAGGCCAGCGCCGCACGATTCTCAATGATTGTCATCGGACGATAGGAATCCGGGTCATAACCATAAGATTCATGACTGCCCAATGTCAGGCGCGCTTGTGGCTCGATGTCGTCGATGACCCTTTCGACCAATTTTTGCGGTGGCGGAATCGCAGAAGCCACGGCGCTGATGCGGTGACTGAACAAGGCAACGTAGCGCGCAGGCACCTCGGGCAATTGGCACATATGGCGAGCCAAGGCGTCGTCCAGCCCATGCTCCAGTTGCCCGAGCTCCAGGCGAGTGCGGTCCAGGTAATAGAGCGGCGTAAGGGGCAGCACATCGTTGAGTTGCTGCTCGGCACTGTGCCATTGCGGGCGGTAGTCACCGTTGGGTTGTTCAACCCATCTGAAATGGGCGGCCTGGCTGGCGCCGCGCTGAAGCGTCTCGACCGGGTCCAACGTGTAAAACAATCGCCCGGTGTTCAGCGCCAACTCTAGGATTTGCGCACCGGCCTCGCCCACCAGCGGATAAGTGGTGATGTATCGCCCATAGGTTTGGCCCAGTATAAGCAAGCGCAAGATCCGCTTATCCACCTCGAGCAAATAACCCGGCGAACGTATCAACAATTCGTCCAGTGAGTAGAGCGACTTGATGTCGTTCAGCGCGCCACTTTTTAACTGACGAGCCTTGTAGACCACCATGGACCACTGGCCCGCAACATGCCCATCCTGGAGTTTATACAGTACTCGGCTGTTGGCGCCCTTGGCGTATGTCTCGATTTCGGGAACGGGCGCAGGGATGGTGCCGAGCCAGCGCTCAAGGTCTGGGCTCAGCTGCGAACTCGCGGCTGTCTGACCAGAGTAGGTTTCTTCCATATGAATAAGCACTGCAGCACAGTGTTTGCAATCGCGGAACATCGGGCAGGAGCATTTACAATCAAACTGGACAGAACCCGCATAGTCCACCAGCGTGATGACCTGCTCATAGATACTCGTACCCGACCCTCGACATTTCGCGTGCAGGGCGCTGGGGCCAACATCAACTATTTGGACTCGCCCACCTTTCGCGTATCTGAAGCCGCGATCAAACGTGCCCCGATCAAAAATTTCAGGCCAATCCAGTTCTATAATTTGCTCAATAAGTGTGGTCATAGGCTTGGAATTTTACCGCTGGTGGTTATGTCTTCAAGACGGGTTTTCTCACACATAGGTACGAACCACCCTTAGTTGCAGTCGGATTCATCTGACATCAAAAAGCGTTAATGAACACGCCACCGAGGATTGGCAACGGGCATGCCATTGCCGTCCTCTTATTCAATCAGTTGAACATCTCGAAGTGCACCAACGGCAGCCAACCAGCGTGGGTCCTGCTTATATTCGGTAGACGCAATCGCCTGGCCGCGCATCCGTGCAATACGCGCCGATGGCGTGACCTTCATGCGCTGTGCGGCGCTCAATGCCAGCTCGGCAGCGGCGCGGTCGTTGCACACCAGGCCCATGTCGCAACCGGCGGTCAGCGCGGCTTCGATGCGACTCGCGGCGTCGCCCACCACATGGGCGCCCGCCATGGACAGGTCGTCGCTGAAAATCACCCCGTCGAATTGCAATTCGCCGCGCAGGATGTCTTGCAGCCACCGCCGGGAGAAGCCGGCAGGTTGCGCATCCACCTGTGGATAAATCACGTGGGCCGGCATAACGGCCGCCAGTTGCTTGCTAAGGCGCGCGAAAGGCACCAGGTCATGGGCGCGAATCTGTTCCAGGCTGCGCTCGTCATTGGGAATCGCGACGTGGGAATCGGCTTCAGCCCAGCCGTGGCCGGGGAAGTGCTTGCCGGTGGCGGCCATGCCGGCGCTGTTCATGCCCCGGATGAAGGCCCCTGCCAGCAGGGCGGCGCGCTCGGGGTCGCCTTCGAATGCGCGAGTGCCCACCACGGCGCTGCGTTGGTAATCGAGGTCCAGCACTGGGGCGAAGCTCAGGTCCAGGCCAACCGCAAGCACCTCGGTGGCCATGATCCAACCGCATTGCTCGGCCAGGTACTCAGCGTTGGGGTTATCGGCCAAGGCGCGCATCGCCGGCAGGCGTACAAAACCCTGGCGCAGGCGCTGGACGCGACCGCCCTCTTGATCGACAGCCAATAGCAGGTCAGGACGCACGGCGCGAATCGCGGCGCTCAACTCACGTACCTGCCGCGGGTGCTCGATATTGCGCGCAAAAATGATCAGGCCGCCTACTTCAGGCTGACGCAACAGGTGGCGATCTTCAGCGGTCAGCCACGTACCGGCGACGTCTACCATCAAAGAACCTTGCAGGGCTTGCGTCATAAACCTTCCTTAAATAGAGCGCACGAACCAATGCCCTCGCGAGGTCGCATCGCCAGGTTCAGACCTGGCAACGGACGCTCAGCGAGAGCAACGGGGTGTGGATAAATAGCTGAAATCGGCATGGGCGGCTAGCTTAGCGGATGCAAGCGGCCGCGCACACCCGAGAGCGGTTAAACCTTGGCCGCGACCGGAACGGACTTGCTGCGCGGGCGCAACTGGGCGGCGGCCATGGCCTGATCGGTGACGCCGGTTTCGGCACGCATACCGGCGGCGAGGAACGGCACCATCAGGCGCATCACCTGCTCAATGGAGGTGTTGACGCCAAAGTCGGTCTCGGCAATTGCCCGCAAAGCCTTGATCCCGGACATGCTGAACGCCGCCGCACCAAGCATGAAGTGCACGCGCCAGAACAGCTCGATGGGCGGAATGCGCGGTGCGGCCTCGTTGACCAGCAACATATAGCGGCGGAACACCTTGCCGTACATGTCTTCCAGATAGCGACGCAGGTGGCCCTGGCTCTGGCTGAAGGCCAGGCCCAGAAGACGCATGAAGATAGACAGGTCGTTGCCACTGCGCGGTTGCACCACAAGGGCTTGCTCGACGAGGATTTCCAGCAGGTCTTCCAGGCTTGGCTTGTTTTCAGGTTTGGCCTGGCGGCGCTCAAGCTCACGGTCGAGGCTGACGCAGAAAGGCCCCAGGAAGCGTGAAAACACCGCCTGGATCAGGGCTTTTTTCGAGCCGAAATGATAATTCACCGCCGCGAGGTTAACCCCGGCCTTGCTGGTAATCAGCCGCAATGAAGTTTCAGCAAATCCTTTTTCCGCGAACAGCTGCTCGGCAGCATCAAGAATGCGTTCAACGGTTTCCGACTGGGCCATGGCTACTCCGCCTGACAAACACTTGTTTGAAACATACGTTTCACATTGTGTCTTGTCAAGCATGCAGGTCGTTTTCCGGCCGGTCAGTCATCTATTTCAGCGCTATTTAATCACATCCACCAAGGTCTGTAGGCAGCGCTATCTCCGGGCTGTAGGACCAATTACAACTGACCGTCCAGCGGAGCCGGTAAAAACGGTGATTGCCAAGTGCAATTCACTGTATATAATCCCAGTCACTGTATAAAAAGACAGAGCGATCAACATGCTAAAACTGACGCCACGCCAAGCTGAGATTCTGGCTTTTATCAAGCGCTGCCTCGATGACAACGGCTACCCGCCGACCCGGGCGGAAATTGCGCTGGAGCTGGGATTCAAATCGCCCAATGCTGCTGAAGAACACCTCAAGGCCCTCGCCCGCAAAGGTGCGATCGAGATGACCCCAGGTGCTTCACGCGGTATTCGCATCCCTGGTTTTGAAGCCAAAGCCGACGAATCGACACTGCCGATCATCGGTCGGGTCGCTGCCGGTGCGCCGATTCTTGCGCAACAGCACGTCGAGGAGTCCTGCAACATCAACCCGACCTTCTTCCATCCTCGAGCCGACTACCTGCTACGTGTACACGGCATGAGTATGAAGGACGTCGGTATTTTCGATGGCGACCTGCTGGCCGTCCATACCACCCGCGAAGCCCGCAATGGCCAGATCGTAGTCGCCCGTATTGGTGACGAAGTCACGGTCAAACGCTTCAAACGTGAAGGCAGCAAAGTCTGGCTATTGGCCGAGAACCCTGAATTCGCGCCGATTGAAGTGAACCTGAAAGATCAGGACCTGGTGATTGAAGGCTTGAGCGTCGGCGTTATTCGCCGCTAACGGAGGCATCATGCAGTTCCTACAGACCCCACAACACACTCAGTTGTCGCTGTTTGAGGCCTTTATGGCCCAACCCCTTGCGCCCATCCTAAAGGAAACGGTCGAAGCGCCCTGGAGCGCCGAACCCGAAGCGTTCAGCGAACTGTCGTTGCGCGGTGCTGCCGGGAACTGCCTGAGCCTGCTGGCGCCGATTCTTCGCGAGTTAAGCGAAGAGCAGGACGCACGCTGGCTGACACTGATCGCTCCACCTGCAAGCCTGACCCAGTCATGGTTACGAGACGCAGGCCTGAATCGCGAACGTATCCTGCTGCTGCAACCCCGTGGCACTCAAAGCGCCCAGCAATTGACCTGCGAAGCCTTGCGCCTGGGCCGTAGCCATACGGTTGTCAGCTGGTTGAACCCGCTGAACGCTGCGGCCAAACAGCAACTGATCAGCGCCGCACGGACGGGCGATGCACAGAGCTTGAATATTCGATTGGGATAAAACGTAGTGCGGATAGCTGACTGCTTGTCAGTGTCCGCGATACCGAGGCTTCATCAAGATTGAGAAGCCGATCTGCAACGTTGATGCCTACCAAAAACCGACAAACGGACTCAGTGAAGAATCCGTGGACCGTCGTCTTTCTCAGGCTCGCCTTCAGCCAGGCGCCCAGCCATCTGTACACCGACGCTCAACATGGCTTTTGCCACTTCCACGTGCTGGCCTTGCAGGAACGCCTTGGCGTCCTCGGAAAAATCCAAAATAACCAGAGAACCCTCGTCCTCAGCCCTGCGCAGCTCAATTCGGCCGTCGGGCAATTCAACAATTTCCAAAAAGGACGTTGGCATAAAAGTCTGTTCTCCACGAAAGGCCGGCATTATATCAGTCATCAGCGCGGCCTCGCTCAGGATCTGAACAGCTTTCTTTACGGCTTGATGAATGGTGCCGAACTTAACTCAGCACTCGTTCAGCCCATCACGAAACCGAATCGCCAGCTTCTTGAGCTCCTGGCGCCAGCTTTCCAACTCAGCCCGACTCAACGGTTCCGGCCCTTCCTCTTCCAGGCTCACCGCTACGATCAGGGGCTGGGTCACGTCGCCCTTGGGCTTGTGCTTCACCCGCGGTGGTTGAAACATTTGCGAATAAGCCACCAGTAAACGTGCCAGCCAACTGTCAGGGCTATGGGCCATTTCCACCAGCTCGGCCAGTTCGGGGATGGCCATCGACTCCAGCACGTCGCGGTTTATGATCGCTTCAGCACGCGGCGAGCCGGCCTGAGGCAAGCGATAAAACCCGGCAATTTCATGGCACACACCAAGCAAGGCGCCATATAAATGGAATAACGAAGCTTCACGCACGGCCTGTACCAGCGCGATAGCATTCATCTCCTTCCCTTCCTCGGCGCGGCCAAGAGCTTCCAGGGATAAACCCGCGAAGTAAATTTTCTGGTTGGTACGGGTATAGAGTTCGTTGGCCATGACGGCAGTCTCCACAACGAATAAGGCGTGATGCTGGCTGTGTAGGAGCGAGCTTGCTCGCGAAGACCTAAAGGATAACGCGTTTAGCCAGAATGCCCGCGCTAGCGTTAACGATCTTCGCGAGCAAGCTCGCTCCTACAGCCTGGATCAAGCACCCTGGCGCTTGTCCTCGACTTTCCACTTGCCACCGTCGTAGAACGCTTTCCAACCGGTAGGCTTGCCCTCAACCTCGGTCTGCACGTACTGCTCCTTGGTCTTGCGGCTGTAGCGGATCACGGCCGGGCGACCGTCCGGATCCTTCTTCGGCGCTTCGCAGAGGAAGTGGTACTTCGGATCGATCTCGTCTTTGTGCGGCACGATTTCCATCACCAGCGGTGCACGGGT
>Ga0247816_10001233_pt1 | contig 12724 bp, 12 predicted proteins | sample UWRJL209509C1_FD_179930 | JGI IMG/M metagenome (GOLD analysis project Ga0247816, IMG submission 179930) | Plant litter microbial communities from Arlington Agricultural Research Station in Wisconsin, United States - UWRJ-L209-509C-1 | ecosystem: Environmental > Terrestrial > Plant litter >...
GCGGCCGGCGCGTTCGCCCTGGTCGGTGTCGTCTCCATCGCCGGCCGCCGCGGCGGCGCGCCCAGCATGACCCTGTCCCGGGCGACCTTCGGCGTGCGCGGCAATGTGGGGCCGACGCTAGTGTCGCTGCTCTCCCGGCTCGGCTGGGAAACCGTGAACACCACCACCGGCGCGTTCGTGCTGCTCTCCCTGTTCGCCATCCTCTTCGGCACCTCCACCGAGGCCAAGACCATCCCGCTGCTGGTGATCCTGGCGATCCTCATCTTCGAAGGCTGCACCCTGCTGGTGTCCGGCCTCGGCCACGCCGCCATCCTGGTCATCCAGAAGTGGGCCACCTGGATCTTCGGCGCCCTGAACGTGCTCGTCGGCGGGTTCCTCGTCGCCACGGTCGACTGGACCGCCGTCGCCGCCGCTCCGGCCGCTCCGGTCAGCGCCGTCCTGGTGGGTGTCAGCGTCATCGCCGCCGGCACCGGCATCGGCTGGGCCAACGCCGGCGCCGACATGGCCCGGTACCAGCGGCACTCCGTCTCCAGCGGTCGGTTGATCGCCTCGAGCGCGCTCGGCGCCGGGTTCCCGCTCGTGGTGCTCATCGGCCTCGGCGCGCTCGTCACCGCGGGCGACCCCACCCTGGCCTCCGCGTCCGACCCGGTCGCCGCGATCCGCGCGCTGCTGCCCACCTGGATGGCCGTGCCCTACCTGATCACCGCGTTCGGTGGGCTGCTGCTGTCGAACCACCTGTCGGTGTACTCGGCCGGTCTGACCACCCTCACCCTGGGCATCCGGGTGAAGCGGGTCTACGCCGTCACCCTCGACGTGGTCGTCACCTTCCTCGGCGCCATGTACTTCATGCTCGTCGCCGACAGTTTCTACGGCCCGTTCATCACGGTGATCTCGGTGCTGGCGATTCCGATCACCGCCTGGCTGGCCGTGTTCCTGGTGGACATGATCAAGCGCCGCCACTACGACGCCGATGGCCTGCTCGACCTGCGCCCGTCGAGCCGCTACTGGTACCGGGGCGGAGTGGAATGGCGCGCCTTCGGCAGCTGGGCTCTCGCCATCCTCGTCGGTCTGATGTGCATCCGGGTCGGCGGCTCCGACGGTGACATCTGGTTCGCCGGCCCGCTCTCCACGACCGTGATCGGCGAGAACGGTCTGGCCTGGGTGGTCACCTTTGCGATCGCCGGCGGGTTGTACGCCCTGCTCGGCGGCGCTCGCGGCCACGACCTCGCGGAGCAGCCGCATGACTGACGCGCCCCGCCTCGTGTACACGGGCAACGTCATCGTCGACCTCGTGATGACCGTCGACACCATCCCGGCGCCCGGCGGCGACACCGTCGCCAGTACATCCCTGGTGACCGCCGGCGGCGGCTACAACGTGATGGTCGCGGCCCAACGCGACGGCCTCCCGGTGGTCTTCGCCGGCCAGTACGGCACCGGCATGTTCGGCGAGGTCGTGCGCGGAGCCCTCGACGACGCCGGCTTCGAGCTGGTGCAGCCGGGCCTGCCGGATCGGGACAGCGGCTACTGCGTGGCCCTGGTGGACGCCACCACCGAACGCACCTTCGTCACCTCGGTCGGCGCGGAGGGACAGCTGGGTCGCGATGATCTCGACCGGGTCGAGGTGCGCGGCACCGACGTGGTCTACGTGTCGGGTTACAGCCTGGCCCATCCGGTGAACGCCGACGCGCTCGCGCACTGGATCGGCACAATCGATCCGAGAGCGATCGTGATCACCGACCCGTCGCCGCTGATCGGTGAACTGGATGCCGAAGTGCTGACCCGGGTGCTCGCCCGCACCGATGTGCTCAGCCTCAACGCTCGCGAGGCCCGGCTGGGTTCCGGCCTGGACGACCTCGTCGCCGCCGCGCGGCACTTCCTCACCCGGCTGCCCGCCGCCGGGGTCGTGCTGGTGCGCGACGGTGCCCAAGGAGCCCTGCTGCTCAGCGCCGCGACCGGGGACGAGCCCATCCGGGTGCCGTCGTTCGTTGTCGACGCGGTCGACTCCAACGGTGCCGGTGACGCCCACGGCGGTGTTCTCGCAGCTGCCCTGGCCCGCGGCGACGACCTCGTCGCCGCGGTGCGCCGGGCGAACGCGGCGGCGGCGCTCGCCGTGACCCGGTTCGGCCCGGCAACGGCCCCCACGGCCGCGGAGATCGACGTGCTGCTCGCCACAGACGCGGCCTGACGGCTCGCACCGTCGGCATCCGCAGTGGGTAAACACCCTGATGAATCGCTATTATCGGGGCATGCGCCTACATCGAGTGACCATTCTGTCCGCGGCAGTGCTCACCCTGGCCGGTCTGTCCGGTTGCGCGGCGGGTGCACCAGAGATCTGCAGCACCCTCAAGGAGGGCGGCGCCGGAGCATCCATGTTCACGCCGTACGTGGCCTGGGGGTCAGGCACCGCCGACGTTGACGCGCGGCTCGCGGTGATGGATGCCGCCGGCGAGCCGCCCGCGGAGATCGAGGACGCGTGGGGCACCTGGTCCACCCACCTCGAAGCCATCCGGGAGGTCGAAGACACCGGCAGCAACCCAGCCGACGCTATCGCCGACGGATCGTCGGGTGACGCGGCCGACGCCGGCTCCGAACTGTCCTCGTTCTACAGCGACTCCTGCCTGTAACCCCCATTGGCATAACTCCTGCAGAATTCCACGGCGCGGCCGGGCGGCCGCGTAATTCCGGCATCCACTTGCCGTAGTTGCAAAAATTGCAGGAGTTATGCACACGCAGGGGCGGTAGGGGCGGCGTACCAGGGGCGGTAGGAGCGGTGCGGCGGTCTCGGGGTCGGCGGCGGGGTCAGTGCCGGGTCACCACCAGAACGGGGCCTGGGGCGTGTATGGCGCTTCGAGTCGCTGGATTTCCGCCGGGGTGAGCTCGAGGTCGAGGGCGGCGACGGCGTCGCTGAGGTGGCCGGGCCGGGTGGCGCCCACGATGGGCGCGGTCACGGTGGGGTTCTGCAGCACCCAGGCCAGCGCAACCGCGGCCATCGGCACGTCCCGTTCCCGGGCGACCTGCTCGACTGCGTCGATGATCGGGGCGTCCAGGTCGCTGTCGAACGCCTTGGCGACCTCGTCGATGGTGGCCCGGGCGCTGGACTGCCCGAGCGGGCGGGTGAGCCGGCCCTTGCCGTTCGGCGAATACGGCACCAGTCCCACCCCGAGGTCGGCGCAGAGCGGGATCATCTCCCGTTCCTCCTCACGTTTGAGCAGGTTGTACTGATCCTGCATCGCCGCGAACGGGGTGTAGCCGCCGACCGCGGCCGCGGTCTGCAGCTTGGCGAACTGCCAGGCGAACATCGACGATGCTCCCAAATAGCGCACCTTCCCGGAACGCACGAGGCCGTCCAGCGCCGCCATCGTCTCCTCGACGGGAGTGTCGGGGTCGAACCGGTGCACGTAGTACACGTCGATGTGGTCCGTGCCGAGCCGGGTCAGCGACGCGTCCACCTGCTCGAGAATCGCCTTCCGCGACAGCCCAGACCCGCCGGGCCCATCGTGCATCTTTCCCGACACCTTGGTGGCCAGCACCACGTCTTCGCGGCGGCTGTACTGACGGATGGCCCGGCCGACATACTCCTCGCTGGTGCCCTGCTGGTAGACGTTGGCGGTGTCCCAGAACGTGATCCCGAGCTCCACCGCCTGGCGGAAGAACGGGGCCGACGCGGCCTCGTCGAGGGTCCAGCCGTGCAGTCCGCGGGCGGGGTCGCCGAAGCTCATGCAACCCAGGGCGAGGCGGCTGACGGTGAGCCCGGTGCGGCCGAGACGGGCGTATTTCATCGATTGTCCTTCGTTCGGGTTGGGCCGGCCGAGCCGGCGGTGCTCGTCGTCCGGTCCGGCTCGCGGTCGGGCGAGTGGATGTCGCCGGTCGCCGCCCAGCTCGCCAGCAGCTTGAGTGAATCCACCGTGGGGGTGCCCGCCTCGGCGGTGTAGATCAGAAAGTTGAGGCCCGGCTGGTCCATCGGTTCCATCGCCTGGTAGATCATCCGCAGCTCCCCGACGACCGGGTGCCGGAAGACCTTCTCACCGGAGGCGTGGTGGCGCACGTTGTGGGCACCCCAGCGGGTGCGGAACTCGGGGCTGCGGGTGGACAGTTCGCCGATCAGGTCGTGCAGTGCCTTGTCGTGCGGGTTGCGGCCCGCTTCGGTGCGCAGAATCGCCACGTTGATGTCGGCCGACATCGACCAGTTCGGGTAGAACTGCTCGGCCAGCTCGCGGTGCAGAAACACGAACCGGGCCAGGTTCACCGGCCGTTCGGGCAGGGCGTACAGGCCCGAGTACAGCGCCCGAAAGAGCGCGTTCTCGGCGAGCACGTCCATCCGGCCGTTGCGCAGAAAGGCGGGACCGGCCGTGACGGCATCCAGGGCCAGCTGCATGCCCGGCCGCAGCTGCGGCGTCGGTCGGGTGACGGCGCGGATCGGGGATTCGTTCGCCGTGCGGGACAGGTCGATCAGGTGCGCGCGTTCGGCGTCATCGAGCAGCAGCGCGGTCGCGATGGCGTCGAGCACGGTGTCGGAGGCCCCGGCGAGGGTGCCGCGCTCCAGCCGCGAGTAGTACTCCACGCTCACCCCGGCAAGCATGGCGACCTCGGAGCGGCGCAGGCCAGGCACTCGACGGTTCGTGCCGCCGGGCAGGTTCACCTGCTCCGGTGCCAGCCGGCTGCGTCGGGACATCAGGAACTCCCGCACCTCGGCCCGGTTGTCCACGGCGATCTTGTTGTCCACATCAATCACGCTAGCCGTGACCCGCCGACCGTGGGGTGCCCTGGCAGAGCACCGTACGCAAACCGTGCTGAGCGCTTCGGTCTACTTCAGGTCGTCGAAGGGATGTCGACAGGCAGTTCCGACGGAGCACGTTCCGCGGTCGACCAGGGGGCCGGTGTGCGCGGAGAGCCGCAACCCGATTCTGGTCGTCCCCTAACTTGAAATTCGGCATTCCTCATCGGCCCAAAAGGGTCGATTCGCCTGTTTCGGTCTGCTTAGCTGGGGTCATCGAAGGGGAGTAGTTCCCACAGTCCGCGACAGTCTCGCGGGCGTTGCGGTACGTCGACATGCTGGCGGTCACGATGATCGCCCGGCGTGCCACCCCGATGCTCTCGGGGCGAGCGAGACCTTCGGCCCACTCTGTGGCCGAAGTCTCTTAAGTGTCGATTCCGGTTGCAGCCCGACCGAAGGACTCCCATGCCTCCCGCTTTGCTGCGCCGAATCGTGATTCAGCTCACGATCGCCGCTCCCGCCATCGTTTTCCGCCTCGCCGGCTTCGCCCCGCACCCCGTCATCGACCTCGTGGTCTTCGGCGCCGCCGTTGTCGCGGCATCCTTCATTCTCGCCTGGGCTGCCGAGGCCGCCCAGAAGGACATCTCCGGGGCGCTGGCGATCGCGATCCTCGCGCTGATCGCGGTGTTGCCGGAATACGCCGTTGACCTCTACTACGCGTTCCGGTCGGGCACCGACCCGGCCTACGAGCAGTTCGCAGCGGCGAACATGACCGGCTCAAACCGGTTACTACTGGGTTTCGGGTGGCCGCTGGTGATCTTCGTCGCGTTGTTCGTGGCGCGCCGCGCCGCTCGCTCGCGGGGCGTGACCGGCTCCCGCCTACCGGTGGCGCTGCGGCTACCGGGCAGCAGCCGGATGGACATCGGTGTGCTCGCGATTGTGGCCGTTCTCGCGTTCATCATCCCGCTGATGGGCGAGATCGCCATGATCGTCGGCATCGCGCTGATCCTGATCTTCGTGGCCTATCTCTGGCGGGCCAGCCGGGTGCCCGACTCCGGTGAGGAAGAGTTCGTCGGCATGGCCGCGCACATCGCGGAGATGCCGGAGCGTCGTCGCCGCATCACCGTGGTGAGCATGTTCGTCGGGTCGGCCACGGTCATCCTGCTCTCGGCGGCGCCGTTCGCCGACGCGCTGGTCGACTCGGGCAGCTCGCTGGGCATCGACAGCTACTACCTCGTGCAGTGGCTCGCGCCGCTGGCCTCCGAGGCGCCGGAGTTCATCATCGCGGTGCTGTTCGCCCTGCGCGGCATGGGCACGGCGGCCATCGGCACCCTGATCGCGTCCAAGATCAACCAGTGGACGCTGCTGGTCGGCTCCCTGCCGATCGCGCACTTCTTCGGCGGCGGCGGTACGGCCCTCGCCCTTGACGCCCGCCAGGTGGAGGAGTTCGTGCTCACCGCCACCCAGACCGTGCTCGGCGTGGCGATCATCGTCGGCCTCCGATTCCACCGCTGGTCCGCGCTGGCGCTGGTCACGCTTTTCGCTGTGCAGTTCATCGTCACCGACACGTCGGGGCGGTACGTGCTCAGCATCATCCACTTGGTGATCGCCGTGGCGCTGCTGGTGGCGCACCGCCAGCACATCGTGCCCACCCTGGCGGCACCGTTTCGGCGCAGCCTGCCCGACCCGGCCGGGCCGGGGCATCCGGTCGGCGAGAAGACGCACAGTACGGTCTAGGCCAGGCTGACCCAGATGGAGTTCGCCGCGACGGTGGCGAGGTCGGTGGCCGGGCCGGTCTCGGCGCCTTCGGTGAGGCGCACCACGGTCATGGACCCGGCGAAGTCGCGCTTGGCGACGACCCGCCAGTTCGTACCGACCACGACGCCCAGGTCGGCCAGATACCGCAGCAGGTCGGGGTCGTGATCGGACACGCGCAGCACGCTGGCGGTCTCTCCCGGTGCCAGCGCGTGCAGCCGGCGGCCGTCCGGGCGCAGCACCGTCCCGTCACGGCGGGGGATCGGGTCGCCGTGCGGGTCTTGCAGCGGGTTGCCGAGGGCGTCGTCCCAGAGGTTCAGCAGCCGGTCGGAGATGGCGTGTTCGAGCACCTCGGCCTCGGCGTGCACCTCGTCCCAGCCGTAGCCGTGCATTTCCACGAGGTAGGTCTCGATGATCCGGTGGCGCCGCACCATGCCGACCGCGACGGCCTCACCGCGGGGGTTCAACCGGATCGGGCCGTACGGTTCGTAATCGAGGTACCCCTCGCGGGCCAGCTTGCCGAGGTTGCCGGAGACGGATGACGCGGCCACCCCGAGTTCGGCCGCGATCTCGTTGGTGGTGATGCCCCGATCGGACCACTCGTGGGCCTTCCAGATGACCTTCAGGTAGTCCTCGGTCATCGTGCTCAGCGCTGGGGTGCTCATCGTCCGATTTTACTCGGCGGCCGCGCGAGCCGCGGGCTGGGTGGTGATGGTTGCATCCCTCAGACAACACCGGATGACCCGAGTAACGCGCCGACACCGTACGTGGCTGCGAGGGCCAACGCTCCGCCGATCACAACCCGGGCGGTGGCCCGCCGCCGCGAGCTGCCGCCAACCTGCGCGGACACGGTTCCCGTGAGGGCCAACGCCAGGAGAACCGCTACGAACGTGACCGGCACCCGCCACTGCTCCGGCGGCAACAGGATGGCCAGCAGCGGCAGGATGGCGCCGATCGTGAACGCCACGGCCGACGCGATCGCGGCATGCCACGGGCTGACCACATCACCCTGGTCGATGTTCAGTTCGGCCGACAGGTGCGCGGCAAGCGCGTCATGCTCGGTCAGTTCACGCGCGACCTGCCGGGCGGTACCCAAGCTCAAGCCTTTGGCCTGATACAGGGCGGTCAGCTCGTCGAGCTCCTCCTCGGGCATGTCGCGTAGTTCCTGCCGCTCCTTGGCGATGAGCGCCTGTTCGCTGTCGCTTTGGCTGCTCACCGACACGTACTCGCCGAGCGCCATCGAGACGGCACCACCGACGAGCCCGGCGACGCCGGCCGTGAGAATCGGTGCGGTAGCCGTTGTCGCCCCGGCGACCCCCACCACAATGGCCGCCACCGAGACGATGCCGTCATTCGCGCCGAGCACCCCGGCGCGGAGCCAGTTCAACCGTTGGGCGACGCCCTCCCGATGCGGTTCATTCGCATGGAGGCCCGGCGGGTTGGCAGGATCCTCGGTCGACATGGGTTCACTCAAGCACCGTTCATGACGGCCGTCCACCGACTGGTGCCGCTGCTCGACAACAGTCACCCGGCTCAGAAGATGAGATCCCGGGCGACGACTTGCCGGGCGATCAGGCTCAGCGGGGCCCGCTGGGTGAGGGCATGGTGCCGGATCAGCCCGAAAGCCTCCTCGATCGACACGTTCGCGGTTTCGGCGACCACACCCTTGGCTTGTTCGAGAATCACCCGCCGGGTCAGGGCCTCCTGCAGCTGAGCGCGCAGGCTGGACGCGTCCCGGATGCTGCGCTCCTGCAGAATCCCGATCGTCGCCACGTCGGCGAGAGCCTGCGCGGCCCGGATGTCGGGCTGGTTGAGCTCGCCCCGCTCGGAGCGCATCAGGTTCAGTGTGCCGATCGTGGTTTCGCGCAGGCGCAGCGGAATGGCGTACACCGAGTGGATGCCCTGAGCGCGCGCCGTGTCACAGAACTCCGCCCACTCGGGCGGCCCGGCATCGATGTCGGGCAGGGACACCACCGCTCGGGTGCGGAAACACTCCAGGCAGGGGCCCGCGTCGGCGTCGAGTTGCATGATCTCAACGATGGTGTTGGCTTCGCTGGTGGATGCGACCACCTCGAGGTCGTCGCGGGCGTTGGCCAGCAGGATGCCCGCGGAGTCGACATCCAGCAGGTCGTGGCAGTTCTCCACCAATGTCTGCAACAGATCGAGGATGTCGTACCCGGCCACGAGGGTGTCCGCGAGGGTGGCGAAGGCGTCGAAGAGGCGTTCGATCCGGGTTGTCTCGTTCACTGGATCCCCTCACCAGGCTCGGCGAGAGCCGTAAAACGGATACGCCGGTCGAGCACATCCTGGGCGACCTCGCGCATCGGACGGTTCTCGGCGAACGCCCTGGCCTGCAGAATGAGGTGGGCGTCTTCGGCCGTGGTGCCGAGTTGGGCCAGCACCATCCCGGTGGCCTGGTGGATGATCCGCCGGGAGAACGTGGGAGAGTCGTCCGGGGCCGAGTCGTCGGTGATGGCCTGGCGCAGCAGCAGCCGGCTGACGATCTCGCTGAGAGCCAGGGTCTGACGCTGCTGGTCGGGCGTGAGCGCGACCGGCGCGACCGAATAGAGGTCGACGGCGCCGATCTCCAGCGGACCGAACAGGAGCGGGAACGCGAAGATCGCCCCAACCTTCTCATCGCGGATCGCGTCGAGGAAGGCGGGCCAGCCCGCGCTGGTCCTCCGGGCCAGGTCCGGCTCGAGCACCGGCCGCCGGTTCAGCAGGGCGTCCCAGCACGGGCCCTCACCGAGGTCGAACTGCAATTCGTCGATGCGGCCGGCGCGGGCGTCCGTCGCGGAGATCGTCTCGGCGCCCAGGAACGAGCCGAAGGTCGAAATGGAGACACCCGACACGGGCAGAAACTGCAGAAAGGGGTGCGCGATCTCCGAGATGCGCCGATTGCTGTCGGAGAGAGACTCCGATGCTGTCTGAAACGACCCGTCCACCATCGCTGTCACTCCTTCCCCATGTGCAGGTAAGGATACTCAGGGCAAGCCCCGCAGCCAACGAGTGCCGCGCCGCCCGCCAACTCCCGTCCGTCACCTCCCGCCTGCCACCTCCCGTCCGCCACCTCCCGCCCGCCCCCTGCCCCGGCCCGGGAGCATAACTCCTGCAATTTTTCGCCGCGGCGGTGCACATCCGCGTCTTTCCGGCATCCGCTCTCGGCCGGTGCGGCAAATTGCAGGAGTTATGCCTGGTGCTGGCCGGGAGAATGCCGGAGACGGCAGAATGAGCGCACACGACGACCACACCTGGAGCCTTGATGCCTGCAGCGACCGACCTGTCCCAGTACCTCGAGAGCCTGCCGGCCGGCCGACGCGCCGCCTTCGACCGGCTGGCCGCCCAGGTGGCTGCGATCCGGGTGCCGCCGTCGATCAGCTCCTTCACCTTCCGCGCCGGCCAGACCGACCATCCCGATTTCGACGATGCCGAGCGGGTGTTCTGGCGGGCGGTCGAGCAGATGTACCTGCGCGCCGCCGTGAGCGACGGCGAGCTGCCACTGCTGTTCTGGGGTTTCCACTCGATCGACCTGCTCGGTCGGCGCCACTCCAACGGTGTGCTGGTCACCGACCGCACCGTCTACCTCGACGATGTCGGCCGCGGCACGGTACACGTGCCGACGGCGACGCTCGACCCCGCCAGCATCCGAGCCGACTCCGGTTCGCTCCAGCTCGGCGACGCCGGCCTCGACCTGACCCAGATGGCCGCGAACCTGCAGCCGACCAGCGCCGCCGATGCGGCGGTCTATCTCGCGGCGGTGCTCAGCACAGTGCAGAAAGCGGATGCCGCGGCCGGCGCCGACACGGACGACGCGGGGACCGTGGAACAGCTGGTCCTCGCGAGCCGGCTGAGCACGGATTTCCTGCTCCCGTCGCGGCCGAAGGACGCCAAAGGCCTGGCCAAGCTGGCGTCGAAGTGGAAGCTGTCGACCGAGGAGACGCTGCTGGTGTCGTTGTCGAGCGCGACCTTCGCCGGTGTGTACGGCATCGCCATCACCGACGAGGCCGTGTACTCCCGCGACCTGATGGAAGCGGTGAACCGCACGCCGCTGGGGAATGTTGACGGGTTCGTCTGGGACGCCGACGCGAAGGCGTTCCGGGTCGCGGACGGTCACCTTGCCCCCTCGCACCCGGCCATCACCGACGACAACCGCGCCTACGCGGTGGCCCTGCTGACCAACCTCACCCGCGCCGCCAGCCGTTCCTGACCCACTTCCCCCTCATCTGACGGCCGCCCATGCCGGTGGTCGAGCGTGTCGAGACCCCGGGAGACGACCAGCAGAGCCATCGCGTCGGGCCCGCGCGGCGGCCATCACTCGGCTGGAAAGAAAGAGGTGTCCGCGGGCCACAGGTCTCCGCCCATGCCGGTTTGGGCGGTGATGAGGTCTTCCGGGTGCTCGCTGCCCACCACCCAGAAGTCGCCGACCAGGAAGATGCCCGGTTCGATGCTGTCGGTGTTGAGCTGCAGGAGCGCGTCCAGGTCGGCCTGGCTGGCGAAGGTGTTGATCCCGTTCTCGGTGTCGCGGCAGCGGCCGGATTCCATCGAACCCAACACCACGTTCTCCGTGAGCGCCCAGTCACAAGGCAACCCGGTCGCGACGTACGCCTCGTGAAGCTGGTTGAGTGTGGGCCGAGCCGGGAGCGTCGGGGGAGCGGGCGCCGGCTCCGCGGCCGGGACCGGTTCGGTCGTGGCGGTCGGGCTGACGGTGGGAGCCGAGTCGGCTGTGGAGCTCGGAGCCGCGGTGGGGGTGGCGCTCGCCGCCTGGGAGGACACCGCCGGAGTGGGCGACACCGCCGGAGCCGGCGACGCGCAGCCGGTGAGAATGAGCAGAGCGGATGCGGTGGCAACGATGACAGCTGAAGCGCGGATGGTGTCCCCCTCGACAGACGCACGCAGGGGTGCGTGCTTGGCTTGAGACTACCCGGAGTCCTGTCGCGGGCATCCGCTGAATAACGGCGGCGAAAATCGGGACATGCCGGGTGGGCGGCCCGGAACGCGGCGGGTCGCGAAAACCTCCGCCGTTAGACGCTCAGACCCACGTCGTCGCCTACGCGTGCAGCTGCCGCGAGTACGCCGCCACGATGGTGCGTTCCGACACGAGCAGGTAGTCCTCGAGCACGGACGCGGCACCCGCGGAATCACCCGCGAGGTACAGCTCGAGCACGGCCACATTGCGGTCCACGTACGGCCGGTGCAGGTACTCCGGGTCGTCGAGCAGCCCGAACGCGAGGCGCAGCTCGGCAAAGATGTTGGCGTACAGCCGGTCGAGGTGGTCACTGTCGGCCAGGGCAACGATCGCGGAGTGGAACTCCATGTTCGCCGTGCCCACCGCGATCCAGTCGTCGGTCTCCCGGCTGGCCAGGGCGGATTCCACGGCCGCGCGCATCCGCCGGCTGGCCGGGTGCCGGGCTGGGGAGCCGCGCAGCGCCTGGCACTCGATCATGCGGCGCACCCGGTAGATGTCGATGATCGACGCCAGCGACGGCACCGTCACGAACACGCCGGCGTGCGGCTTGTGCACCAGCAGGCGCTCGTGGGTGAGTTCCCGAAACGCTTCGCGCAGGGTGTTGCGCGACACCCCGAGGCGCTCGCTCATCGCGGTCTCGGAGAGCCGCTGGCCGGGCACCAGGTCACCGGCGATCAGCATCTGACGCAGCTGCTTCGCGGCCTGATCGGCGCGGGAATTGACGTCATCCGCTTGGTCGTGATCTGCCACGTCGTCACTCTACCGAAAGCGGCCAGGGTCGCTGCAGCGGATGCCCCAGCTCTTGTTCATCGAAACATGACCGAAACACAGTATTTACGCGATTGATTGTTGAACAATCGCATAACCATCGTTCACGCACTTAGGCTCGGTGCGTGGGGTTCCGGTCCCCTCAAGCAGAACTGCACCCGATTTATCTTTCCCCCCGACGAAATGGATGCCCAGTGACCGACCCCGCGAAGACCACCGCCCCGGCGGATACCACCGACCAGCCCACCGTGCGGAGCGTGGCGAAGAGCCGCCGCACCGCGCTGATCGGTGCGCTGTTCCTGATGGCGACCTCGGCCATCGGCCCGGGCTTCATCACCCAGACCGCCACCTTCACCGCCCAGATGGGCGCCGCTTTCGCGTTCGGCATCCTGGCATCGATCCTGATCGACTTCGCCGTGCAGCTGAACATCTGGCGCATGATCACGGTCAGCGGCAAGCGCGCCCCCGAGCTGGCCAACCTGGCCATCCCGGGCAGCGGATTTGTGCTCGCCTTCCTCGTC